>WSSedB1CaDRAFT_10000434_pt1 | contig 18434 bp, 11 predicted proteins | sample WetSurSB1Cattail_FD_9460 | JGI IMG/M metagenome (IMG submission 9460)
CCAAAGCAAAAGATAAAGCTGCTAAGGCAAAGGAAAAAACGGAAAAAACAAAATAAGTATATAAAGAAAGACGGCCGCATTGTTGTGGCCGTCTTTCTCTATATCAAAAAACATGGGCTCTGTAGCAAATCCCCTTACGCTCATTACTACATTTTTTGAATGCAACACCTAAGACCTCTCTAAACTCATACCTAAATGTTGGTTTTGAGAGACCTGCTCTCATCTCTCTTAAAGCATGTACCGAGTTCATCGTACTTTAAGACACACTCAGATGCCATAATAAGGACTACTCCTTATTATGGCATTATTTTTAACTTGAATTTATTGTTCACTAGACTTTTCTCGCAATGTCACAACCTCAATAGGCTCTTTTCCTTCTATTGTATAATAGTATTTATTGTTTTTCCAACGAATAACTGCAACTTTTTGCACCTGACTTAATGTTTTCATATTCTCTGCAGATATACCATAAAGTTTTCCTACCTCTTCTAAAGATTGTGGTGAAAATTCTTTACGACGGTCTTTACCACCATACCTGCGCAAATTATAAAATTGCCAACCAGCTTCAATTAAGAAAATCAGTAACATCGCCAAAAATAGAAAAAACATCATATCTGCTGTTTTTTTTATAGTTTCTATATGAAATAAATTCTGATAAAGATAATGCAGCATTCCCCACCAAACCAAAATAGTCAACACATAAGCGATGATTTGTTCGAGTCTATATACTAACCGATTGCGTTTTTCCGGCACATTAATAATGACATTTTTTGCCGAAAAGTCTTGTTCCGTCACAATATCATTAGCCTTCTTTCTCATTTGCGAATTCCCCGATCTGGACTAACCCAAACAGCCGCACGATTCATTTGATGAAAAACACCTTTTGGTGCAGCAATAATAGTTGCCAATGAATTATATGCCCAATAAATAACTGGATACCATATAACCCAAAAGTAAACTTTCCACAACCCCTCATCATATTTGCGATCGAGCAACAGACTCACAAAGAACTGTAAAAAACAAATTACAGCAACAACAGATCCATTCCATTCCATAAACGGATTGCCCATTGCCCCATAAAAAAGATTCCCTCCAAAGCAGAGATTAATTAGCCATAAAATAACCGCCAACAAAAAAGAATATGCCCATACCACCCCAAGAAAATAATCCAGATAGATTGGCCATATACGGCGATTTTTCCACGATGTCAAAACATCACAATGTTTACGCAAAACCTCTATACCACCTTGTGCCCAACGACGACGCTGGTTCCAAAGCCCCATTAAGCTCTCCGGTACAAGCATCCAACATATTACATTTGGTTCATATCGTACATCCCAAAAGTGTGTTTCCATTTTCCAAGTCATTTCAATATCATCTGTAATAACCTCATTACTCCAAAGACCTACATGTGCAACCGCTGTACGCCGCCAAGCAGCAACAACCCCGGATACTGTCATTACCTTTCCCATAATACGTTGCGTTCTTTTGATAAGCCCAATAACACTCGAATACTCAGCAGTTTGTATCTTAGCTAACAAACTTGTACGGTTGCGCACTCTTGGGTTTCCAGTCAATGCTCCTACTCGAGGGAATTTCAGGAAATGCCACACAGCCCATTTCACTGCCCACTTATCCAACAAACAATCTGCGTCTATTGTCACAATAACTTCACCATGACTCATCGCAAAAGCAAGATTTAAGGCATTTGCTTTCCCCATATTTTTTTCCAAATGAAGAACCTTTAGATTTTTATGTTTATGCATCATTCGATCTAAAACTATTTTCATATTATCTGTACTAGCATCATTAATAACAATGACCTCTAAATTAGGATATTCATTTACTAATACAGAATTTACTGTTTCTTCAATATCCTGGCTTTCGTTACGAGCTGGAATTAACACAGATACAAGCGGATATGAACTAAGTTCCGGGGGAATACGCCTTGATTTACGTTCACGGCGCCAATAAAAACAAAGGCTGCCTACTATCCAAACAAGACTCATAACAACAGGATAGTAAAATATGAATATAGATAAAAAATTAAATATATTTCTTAACACTATTTACCCTCCTGTTATTTTCCTTCTATATGGTAAAACGTATCTGGATAATAACCTATATTTCGCACTCCATTTTTTTTCAATGTTCGGATCTGATCATTAAATATTTTACTACTTAACCATTTTTCTTTATCCCAGTCATATGATTGTATTTTGATAATCACTTTATTATTAGTATCTGGATTAGTTTTTATGACATTAGCCACGTTCGTAAGAAAGGCTAATGGATCTTTTTCTTTATCCATATAAGGGTAGGCCATGACAACTGTATAATCATAATTTTTCAGACAATCTGCAAAGTCCTGCGCAAACCATTCGCTTGCCTCAGTATTCAGTACTGGTTCGGAATAAATATCCCTCATTATACACGCATTGGGTCTATTTTCTTTAAATGCAGCGGCAAGCTTTAACGAGAGTTCAGTCAACCTATCTGCTTTTAATTTTGTCCAGCGATTCATCTCTTCTGTATTATTACGGTCAAGCGATGACAGCGGCTTGCCAAAAGCTTTCTCATAAGCTGCTTTTCCATATGACGAAGCATCTTCAAAATCGTTCATGTAGAGATCATCTTGGAACAATATTCCTGTTACAGCAGAATATCTTGATAAATCTCGATATAACGCACAAAGTTTTGGTTCAATAGAACTATCAAAAGGACTCATTCTTTTATACCAACCCTTTTCTCCATCAGCCTGAATTAAATTACTATCATCTTTTTTTGCCAATGCATGAATCGCGAGGCTGGGCATCCATGCAACTACATTAATATTATCCTGCAATAAAGCATTCGACACCGTACTAAAAGCGTCTGCGACAACAGGGACTTCATGATTATAAAAATAAACCCCATCAACATTCCCATCACCATCAGGATCAGCAAAAGCCTGTAATGCCACTAATTGAATCTTATTTTCCCTCATACGATTTAACAATTCTTGTATGTTTTGATTAAATTTCTGCGGATTCTCATCATATAATGCATCAATATCAACCTGCGCCATTCGTAAAGGTTTGCTATTCCATTCATCATGATCTTTGGTTAAAATTGTTTCTAATACTTTTGTTCCCGGGTTTTTATTAATAAGGATTCTTTTCGCATATTTAGCACTTTTTTCATCCGGTGTATTTACGCCTCCATCGAGCAGAAAAGTCGCTTCCATCCCATTTTTCAAAGCAATTTCAACAGCTTTACCGGAATAAAGACCATATGGCCATACAATTGCTTTTGCTTTATGTCCAAGTTTTTCCTGAAAAACCTCTTGTCCCTTAAGGAAGTCATTATTCAGGCGATTTTCATATTCAAGCTCGGTTTCATAACGATTATTTATATACAAATGGCTTTCAGCAATACTGCTCAAATCACCCTGTGGATTAATTTCCTGATTTTTATGCAAGGCATGCGAATGCGATACAACCGTGACAAGACCACTAGCTTCCATTTCGCGCAAATTATCCCAGCTTGCCAAATCTCCCACATCTGTTGGTTTACCCTCACCATCAGTCCAAGAAGTAACAACTGCTAACATTGCCGGGACCTGATATTTTTGTAACAAAGGATAGACCTTTGTATAAAACGAAAGGTATCCATCATCAAAAGTAATCATTACACTTTTCTCAGGCAACTGTAATTTCCCCTTTGTATAAGCCAAATATTCATCTAAAGACACAAAGTGATACCCATTTTCTTTCAGATAGTTCAAATGCGATTCAAATTTCGATCTATCAATTGCAAAAGCATCCGTGGGTTTATCTACTTCGTGATAACAAAGTACCGCCACTTGAGCGAATACACCTGACATCATAAACCATAAAAACAATGTACTGCAAAACAGCACACGCATACATTTTTTTATCATTGGTTCATCCTCACCATTCCAAATAATAATTTATATCAAATAAATATCCGCTGCTGCGACGATTTTCTTCAGAAACACGATTTTGGTGCCAACTATACTCCCCACCAATAACAATGCTTTGATTTCCCGGTAAACTCTGTGTAAGTTCTATACGGGTAGATGGTGCAAATTCTTTTGCATCATCATTGTCGTGTCCCCATGAAAACGTCGTAATTGATTCCCATGTACGTGCTCTCCTAGGAATTAGCCATTTCCGACTAAAGCCTGCAGCATAATCCACTCGACGATCTGGAGAATCGTACATCGTCGACTCTGTATCATAATGTCCATGTGAATACGTAAATAATAAATTATCGCGATAAGAATTTGTTGTTCCAAGGTTATAAACAGTTTCTACATTATATCCACTATAATGATTTCCATCATTTAAATTATTCCAATCATAAGTAAATGTAAATTTCATCCTATCATTTACGATCTGTTCCCACTGCAATGTATTAAACCGTTCATTAATCCCTGAACTCACTGCAGTTGCCGAGTCATGCGGCCTCTTACCTGTTTCAAAAGTGATTTTTGCTAAATCATTAAATTCATACATTAACAAAGATCTCAACCCATTACTGGAACTGTTATTATTGCCCTCATAACGATCATATGTTAAATCGATCTGGCCATGATCAAAATGGTACGATAATCCCGAACGAACTTGATTATAGGCTGCACTCGTTTCATCATCATGCAAAACATGACGTGAGATACTATTAATTCCATAAAAATCATCACCGATATACTTTTGAAAATCTATACCATATTCTACCGAATGATCTTTTTTATAATCAATACCATTTTCAAAGTAAGTATGCAAAGATGATTCTGGCCTCATATCATTTTCCAATTTTGGTGAAAATAAATTAGCATCTGATTCATCTTTTGCCGATACCTGTTGCAAAAGACGATCTGCATCTGCATAAAGTCCCTTTTTCACGTTGTTCTCTGCCATGCCGCTCATTGCTGCCATACCAAGAGTTTTATCATCTTTTAACTCAGCAAATTTTCTTTGCGCCTCATGATAATACGTCCGCCCGTCTAACTTTTCTTCTTGCTTAAAAGTTAAACCTTCATTTTGATCAGCCTCAGGCTCAAGCTTCATTAAATTCTGAGCATACTGCAATTTATATGCTGCTTTCTCTTCTTTTGTTTCGCCTAAAAGAGCATATAAATCCCGTGCGATACCAATTCTTCCCATCCTTAACATAGTAGTACCATCCACGGCAACCGCCTGCCACAAATCAGGATATTTATTAGCAATTATGGCATATTCTGCTATAGCCTCTTTATCTTTTCGCATCATGGCCAAACAATATGCATGTCCCATTCTGACATAGCCAATATCATCACGAGTTAAAATATAACAATAAAGACGATCTGCCTCTTTATATTTTTCCGAACGCAAATAAAGATCTGCCATATTTTGTAATCCATATGAAGGAACCTTGCTCCAATCAGGACATTCTCTTTTAAATACCTCTATAGCTTCTTTTGTTTTATTATCAAAACGAAGAGCTGTCAAATAGTCACTGACCATATTCATCGTTGCGGTATGATTTTTTACATACGGATATAAGATTTCAGCTGCACGATCTTCCTCCCGATGCTGAATATACATCGCAGCTTTCTTTGCATCTATATCCCGAATAACTTCCGTTTGATTCCCCTGATACATTTGTACAGCAATCGAAAATTCTTTTTCCGCTGCAACAAAATCATTGCGCTGCATTGCTGCCAATGCCTTACTATAATGCACCCGATAGAGTGGTACATCCTTTTGATTTTCTATTTCTTGATATAATTGATCTGCCTTATCATAGTTTCCTAAATAAAGCATTCTCTCGGCATATACTAATTTTGCCTCTACATTGCCACGACTGCTCAGTAACGCTAAAATTTGATCGGCGTTTTCTACCTGTCCTTGCCGAATATACGCCTGCACTAATGCCATAGCCGCATAATCCGGCATTTCGCTAAACCCATTTACGTAATGTTTTTCCGCCATAGTTATCATTCGCTGATCTTCCCCAGCCCAGGATAAAATTGTAATATAATCTGCCCAAAAGCTTTCCTCATTATAGCCATTTGTCTCTAATTTTTCTAAAATTCCCAAAGATGATTTATAATCACCCTTTCTTGCTAACTGAACTGCTTCAGTCTTCAGTTGAACTTCTGCCTGAACATTGTTGTCTGCTGCTACTACTGTCGAAAAACCATTGATCATGCACAACCCTATACTAATAATAATACCTTCCTGCCAGTCTTTCTTTTTCATACACGACTCCTTTCCGCCAAAACCTTGTGTATTCGTTGTTTTAAAAGTCTTAATTTCACTTAGCGTCTTTAAGATTTCTAATTTTAAAATCATATTATCCCTGTCACTGTACCTCTCTTTCTAAAAAACAAAAACAGCCAGGTTGCTTTATATGCAACCTGGCTGTCATAAAGTATTACCTCTTTAGACCCATGGTTTTGCGTCCTTTCTTTTCAGAAAGTTTGCGAACTAGCTATTATGACTTTTGTTATGATATCCAAAACATATTAATCATGTGACACACTCTCACGACCTAGGCCATGGTGAATGTTTAAAACATAGCGTAAGAATCAAGCAGTTAAAGTACACAAAATCTATATGATTCCATATAATCATATCCAATAGGTCCTCTTGTCACAAAGTGAAGTATAAATGCCTTACTAAAAAAAAGATAAAAAACGATTATTGCTATTAATAAAATAGCCCTTATAATAAGTTACAAAAAGTATAGCCTGAACCGATTCAAATGTTCAATATGGGGAGAATAAACATTGATATATTTAATAATATATTAAATAACAGATAATTGTCAATTGTTTTTTAGAAGATTTGTAACTCTTCTAAATTGCAATTGATTTTGATCCCTGATACTCTAACTACTTCTTTAGAAAAACATACAAACCATTATTGGGTATAGATAAAAAACTATATCACTACATTTTTGAAACAAATAGTATACTACTTATTAGCAATATATCAAGTGATATAAATAGAAAACAGCAAGGAAAAAAGCCCAAGCACATCTTTACTTTGCTATCCTATAGACATTATTTCTTTGCAAAATATTCATAGGAATCGATAACATCCATAAAGGATCCATCAAAACCAAGCTGTAAAATTTGATCTAAGCAAGCCTCTTTTGACCCAAATAAAATAGCACGCCATTCTTTCGTCCAATACTTCACCTTAAAATTACCCTGCCAATTTTCATTTTCTTCAGCAATCCAAGATGGATGTTTATCGCTCCATTCACTTTTCCAATACGAGCGATAGTCTTCTGCTTCACCAACACTCATGTAGGCAAATACAAGCCGCCTTCCTCCATTCGCCTTAATCTTAAGAGATGCTATATCTTCTGCCGTCAACAATTCCCCATCAAACTCCATATCGATGATTAGCAAATCGTAATTTGTTTGGCACAAACTATCCAAATAATCACTTTTATTTTTGAATTTATCCGGATTGAGTAAAATCAAAAAATTCCCAATGTCTTTTAGGCTTTGTATATTTTTATTATTTTCATTGTGTACTGCACCCGCAGGAATGTTATCCAACTGTCGATGGTTTGCAGCAAAACCGACAAATCCATTGCCGTCATTTTTCTCATAAGAACTTGCTAAATGCCGTTGCGTCGAACAATAGTCGATATTTAATATTGGCACTCCTTCTTTTTGTGGAATTGTCAGATTTTCCAAAACCTCACGTTGAATCGTTCCTGCTGTAATGCGATCATCTTTCATTTCCCAACCATAATTGAACTCTTCCATGATAATCCCATTTACGCTTGCCAGCAAACGCTCCACATCCTGCACAGAATTATCCTCATCTTCGGCAAAAAGTCCAAGCCCATTATTCCCCATTAACTCAAATGATGGATTTTTAGCAATGGAATATTTATGAAGATCTTCGATCAAATCAATCATAGCCGTTTTTGAATTGAATGTTGCCTGTGACTGTTCCGACGCTTTGCCAATCGAATTTTCCCATGGCAAGTTTAAATAAAACGCACCTACCCCAATGCAAACAAATGATATCAGCGCATATATAAGTTTTCGTTTCATACCATCCCTCTATTCCTTCTATATCTCATAGGTTTTTAGCAAACACTAGAGTTATATTCGTTCCCTGGTATTCTCCAGTCGAATTATCATCTAAAAAATACCGTTCTATACCAAACGCAAGAGAACTTTCCTCTGACATCTGGATATCATATTTCAATTCAAGTCCCTTCCTTTTTCTTCCATCGGCATTCTGTCTAAGCAATGGATTATATGCATTGCCCTTTGATGTCATAAAATTGAACATCACCTGCAACGTCTGATCCGTCCGAACTTTATGCGTATAACCGATACCATAATAATGACGCTTCACAACATCATTTGGTGTATCAGGATCAATAACCGCATAATTAATTTTATCATCTTTTAAGTATTTATAATATAGCTGCCAGGAATTTTTAGGCGATATGATTTTTTCATAACACAACCCCAGACCCAGCTGATTGCCTTCTGTATAACTCACATTATCTTCTTTTGTTGCACCATAGCCTGTATATTCAAGAGACGCTAAAAAACGGTCCTTATTTCCAGCATGCATATACTCAATAGTTTGACCCCATGCATTTCCAGGGGAGATTTCACTTCCAGGTAAGTCTTTACTGTACTCATAGCTGCTACGGAAAGAATATAAACTTCCCCACGACCAACTATCCGTAGCATTCAACTTTTTCTTTACAGTAATCATCGGAGTCCAATTCCATCCTTCACTAAAACGGCTGTAAGCAGCTAAATCCTCCATGACAACTGCATTATCATAAATTTTAGAGATGCCTGTAGGTACGTTGACAAGCAAACTATACCGAATATCATAGACCTTATTTTTATTCGACTCGCCAACTTCTATTGTCGTATCCGTCCAACCTGAAACACTACCATTCTGTAGACCGGTATCTGATGAAATATATCCTGCCGTCAATGTGAAATCCGTGTTCTTTTGAGTCGTGCTATATTCATAAGGAGTATAAATTTGGTGTCCGCTACTCCCGGCACCTTTCCATGAATAATATTCCATACCGCCTTGCCAAAACCGGGTTTGCCCCCATTCATCTATTGTTTTTTTTGCTTGAACAGCTTCTGTGTCAGCAATTACTAAATTTTCTTTTGCAGCTTGCAGATTCACTGCCGCCTCACTAACTGAATTTTTCGACTCAATAAAATCCTTCTGACTTTCCTTCAAATCATCTTTTGCTTCGCTATATTCGGTTTGTACATCCACTAAAATCTGCTTAGCTTCTTCAGTCTTTGCTTGTGACTCAATACGTGCATCTGTCAATGCCTCGAGATGCTCCACTGCTGCATCCAGTTGATTCTGTGCATCTTCAGCACTTGCATCCACCTCATCCAGCTGGTTTTGATAATCTGCATCCACTGTTTCTTGGTGCATATCGCTGTGCGCTTCAAGCACTGCAAATTTATCTTCTACTTCACCTAAACGATCTTGTGTATAATTAATTTCCTGCAATGCTTTTTCAACAGCCGCTGCCCGATTGGCTTCACCTTGTTTTTCAAGCTGCGCCAAAGCGGCTTCACGCTGATTTTCCAGGACACTCTCTTTTTCAGCAAGTGCATCAACTGCTTCTTGCGCACTTTGAACAGCGGGAGCAAAGGTCATTTCTTCTTGTTGATACTGTTGTGTCAACTGCTGTTGTGTAATCAGCGCTTGCTTTGCTTTAGTAATTTTTTTCTCTGCAGCAGCAACAGCCTCCTGCCCTTTTTTCAAAGCCAGTCCTGCTGCCAATGTATCTTGCTGCGCTGTCGATTGATCAAGTTTAGCTTCTGACAAATCTTTCTGTGCTTCCTCCAAATCACCCTTTGCCAATTTAAGATTATCCACTGCCTCTCGATAAGCAACGACTTCATTCGCCGCATCTGTCATTTGCATGAAGTTAGCCTTCATCTCTTGAAGCGTTTCTATAGCAGCTGCCTCACCCTCACCTAATGCCATTTGCCAGCCAAGTGAAGCGCAAACAGATAAAACAATCATTTTTTTCAACAATTCCTCATCACTTCTCCCTTCACAAACTCATCGTACTCCTAAGTCTCTTTATATATCCATTGCGTGATTCGTGAAAATGGCCCTTTTCTTTCCTGATAAAAAACCGGACGCGAGCAAAACACGTAATAATTGATGCGCTTACAAAAATAACTCAAACGCCATATTGTCAATACACAACTAATAGCCGCAGCTAAAAAAAATGTAAAGCCATAAGATTCCTGACCATTCCAAAGACCAATTCCACCAAAAACTGTGTTCAAAATAAAAAATGCACTAACAATCCATAAAACACCTTGTTGATCCTCAAAGTAAAGCAAAATTGTGTACGCAACTTGCATGACTCCTGTGAAATACGCTCCTAAAACAATTAAATTGTACATATTAACCGAAGTATACGTCAACCCTGCCATTGGTAAAAAATAATTTCCTAAAGCTAAAAAAACAATGGTAAACACCAGCTGAAACTCAATAATATTTCTAAGCTCAGACCACATTGATTGCAGCAATTCCTGTTTTGCATCTTCAATTTCTCTAAAATTACCTTTATCTGTAATATATGAAAAATATGCCACATATTTTTCATAAAAATGTAATTCAGTTGAGACAACAAACAGAATCATAACGGGCATAATTGATAAAAAAGCGTAAAAAGTCGCTACGTCGTACATTGGCGCATATATGTAGGTGTTTTCAATCCATACTCCCAAAGGCCCTTGCCAAATCAGCAAATTTGGCAAATAAAGCGCTATAGTATAAATAAAAGCTATAAAAAACAAACACTTATGCTGCTCGAAATATGGTAAAAAAAGAAAATTTCCACGGCTTTTTTCCCAGCCAAAGTATCGACCAATATAAATAAAAAACCGTAACATAATATAGGCATTCCCAAAATCCATTGCTAAAAGAGCACCTTTTACTGGTGGCATGATTTGAACATACAGCACTAAAAGTGTTAATAAAATACTGATTGCAACACCAAATGCATAAGTTACAAGCAATCCTTTATAATCTTTAATTGCCGTCAAATAAGCGCCTTGTACCCAAACTACGATCATTTCCAGATAAAAAACATAAGTATACACCTTGACTGAAAAATTCAGGGGTTTATTCCAAAAAAAAGCTATTGCTATAATTGAAGCTGCAAATAATGCAATTACTGACATTCCATAAAGGGAAGAAAGTATATCTTTTGTTTTTCCACTATAAAGCTGATCTGCCAAATAACGAGTTATGACCATGACAAATCCACTAGAGGCAATATGTGAAAAAATGAATGGATAGATCACCGAAGCTGTATAAAGCTGCATTTCTGGATATGGAATATCAAATATACGAAACAGTACCTGTATCATTAATACCATCCCCGTCATCAATGCAAACGGACCAGCTGTCACAACCGCCGAACAGCCATACGCTTTTATATATCCTGTTGCGCTTCGGTCATTAAATAATTTTTTTAACTCAAATCCAATTCCTGCCATTTATTTTTTCACCTCAACCTCTCTGTGATAAATTTCTTTATACGCATTGATAAATTTTTCGTACGTATATTCGGCTTCTACTCTTTCGCGGCCAATACGCCCCATTTCACAACGTTTATCCAAATTTTTTGCTAAGCACAAGATTTCTTCTGCCATTTTTTCATAATCCATTGCAGCAACTACAACCCCTGCTGCCCCGCGGTTATCTCCTGTGCTTCCATAAATAATTTCCCGGCAGCAACCAACATCTGTTGTTACAAAAGGACGGCAACTCGCAAGTCCTTCTAAAACAACCAAAGGCTGCCCTTCACTTATACTTGATAAAACCAAAACATCCATCTTTCCATAGTATTCTGCAACATTGACTGAACCCGTAAATTCCACATCTTTTAGCTGCAGTGTCTCTACCGTTTGACAGCAAATATCATAATAATCAGGATCTTCTTCATACTGTCCCATAATTTTGAACTGAGCCTCCGGTAAAATTTGTTTCACTAAAAAAAACGCTCTCAACATCGTCACAATATCTTTAATAGGGACAACACGTACAGCCGCCCCTATCACAATCGGCCCTGCATGGTCTTTTAATGGTTCTATATGAGAAAAACGTTCTATTCGGATTCCATTTGGAACAATCTCGATTTTATCCTCATCACAGCCTAAAATTTTTTCCGTCTCTGCATTTTTTTCAAACAAAGTTAATACTCTATTGGCCTTTTGATAAGAAAGCCGAGCTAAATTATAAAAATACTGGATCCAAACCGATTTAAAATCACCTTTTGCCCAACTACATTTTATAATTTCCTCTTCGCGCTCCCGCGAGTATATTCCATGTTCCGTAATAATGAATGGTTTTTTATAAACAGTTGCGGCAACTCCTCCAAGAACCCCACAGTATCCAGTCGCAACACTATGATAAATATCCGCTTCTGGAAGCTCCTGTTGCAGCAAGTAGAAAAAAGGTAACAGCATGGAACGAATCGTCCAAAAAAAGTCAGTAAACGGTAGATAATCGTATTTTTCAATATAAACAGTCTGAATAATATCAAAAAAATCAAAACTCATAAATATTTCCAATGGATCTTTTTTTTGTCCATTTGGGCAAAAGATTTCCAACAATTGATCAAGCTTGATATCATCTATCCCGCAAATCAGATCTTTGATGCAACGACGATCTGATTCAGTAAGATTATGTTCTTGCAGCCCAGGCGATTTCAGGTTCAAAATACTATCCAGAAAAACTTCATGAACATCGACTAAATTAACCGGTCTTTTATATTTAAATTTTCCACGATCTTTTTCTTCCGCTCCAATGGAATATAAAACAAATTCATGTTCTGGCATCCCTTCGATCAGCATTTGTATCCAAGAAGATACCCCTCCGACCACATAAGGATAGGAGCCCTCTGTCAATAAGCATATCCTCATAAACCTTTCCCACCTTCCATGGTAATCTCTGCTTGAGGCTCATATACTTTTATCAAATAAGCATTTTCATCAATTTTTTTTATATCACAACCGCGAGTTTTTTCAATATTTTTTTCTGTTCTAAGAATAAAGAAGATCGGACCACGATAGTCCCAAGCATATACTATTAATTTGTTTTCCGATTCGACTACGCGATAATCCATATTTAAATAATCTTCCATGTATTCCATGCCTTCGGAAGCCGTACAAGTCCTAAGCCAGCTATAATTATCATGCAAATTGCTCAAAAGATCATCCAAGCCACGTTCCATCTGTTTCCATGTAAGATCTTTACTTTCTTCATAAAAAATTTCATCTGGATGGACAAAATGTGAAAAAATCCCAACTGAATTCAAGACATTCATTGCCTCCCATTGCATTCCTTCCGTCATGATATACCCGGAAGTAACACGTGGAATCTCATAAGTTCCATCTTCATTGCGAGAAAAATCCTGATAATAAGCACGTTCTTCGGCTACACCGTTATATAACGATGAATATATCTTCAATTCTGGAAAAGCCTCTTTAACCGCAGCTTTTCCATCTGGACTTAATATATTCGATGGTGGTACATAAACCCGGAACTCATATTCCGGATAAACATCACTTACATACCGACGAAGTTCCTTCATTGACGTTATCATATCTTGTTTACTTTCCCAAACTGAATACCCCAAATTCTCCTGATTATAGCCCGGCCCCGCCAAAGATTGATGGTTATACCCATGAAGACCTAACTCTCCCCCCGATTTTAAAAGCTCACGACCATAGATAATCAAATTATCTTTTGCTTTGCGCCCATTAAGCGGTTCAAACGGTGGCTTTACTTGATTCCCATATGACTCAATAACCAAACCAGTATATTTTATATCATATTTTGCCGCATTTGACAGCATTGTCGGCCACCACACTTCACGAAAAAAGTCTTCCGTATTTAAATGCAATTCATCATAAATTTTCGGAAAATCACCTTCAGGCACCGGTGCTGGAAAATCATCAATAAAAAACAACTTTACACCAACAATCGGATAAATATAGGCTGCCTTAGTCTGGCTCAACATTGCTGTTATAATTCCACAATTCATTTTATCATCGAAACTCATACCATTGTAAACAACATACTTCCCCTTACCGTCAGGTTGTTCCCACAAAAGAGGAATTTCATCACTTGATGTCATATGTATTTTTACTGAATTTAACAAAGTGACATCATTCGCATTAGTTTGATACTCTGGTCCTTCCATTGAAAAATCTTTTGCACCAAAAAGAATATTTGTCAACACATCAATCCCATTTGTATTGACTTCTGGTCCCAACGACTCAATACCAAGTTGCTCACTAAAATCTTCACTTTTAGGGCCAGCAACAATTCGCTGCATAAAGAGTGCTGTACCACCATTCTCGACATACTTTGCTATTTCCGGCAAACTTGCGATTTTATCCAAATCACCAGTAGCAACTACTATACCAGTCGGATTACTGCTCAAATCAATAGGCTGAGAAACCCCCACTGAAAAACAATCCTTTTTCTGATTTCGAATCAACTTTTCCAAATTATGTTTTAAAAACATACTCTGTACACTAGCCGGATCATAAATCAATAAAAAATTATCCTTTGCCAGTGTTTTCTTCTCCTGCATACTTGTTTGCTGCGGGTACTGCTGCAGTATATGATGATTTGTATTTGCACTAAGACGAACAAACCCATCACTCCGGCTATATTGAAAAAACAAGCCCAATAAAAAAACAAGAGCAAAAACGGCTATAATATTTTTCTTATACATTTCCTGCTCCTTTATCCCAAAACCGGATAATCTCCAAAGCTGATATCGTCAACTTTATTGGACAAGCTTTAAGTTCTTCTATCTTTTTCTGCAATCCTTCATGATTTCGAGTTTTTATGAATAATTGAATATAAGCAAGATACGGCTCTTCTGCCCGTGGAAAAGTCTGAAGAAAGTTCTTACAATCGACTTTTACCTTACCATAATTTCCTAAACAGATTTCTTGATGAATCATTTCTTTATAGGAATCCTTTTCATCGACTCTCAATTCAATCAATCGCGCCAATGCCATGCAATAAACTTCTTCTCGGTGTCTTCTGGAAATCGGATCCAGAAAACCAATAGAAAGATATTCTCGCATCGTTTTTATATAGCTTTTCAATAACTCCCTATCTTCTACCGAATTCACCTGCTTCAACTGTTTTTCAATTTTAAAAAGTTCCATTTCCAAATTTTCAATCTGAGTAGTTACCATTGAAACTGCATAATGTGAAACTTCTCTGTCATCATCACGAATTGCCTGATGAACAATAGCCTGATTATGAATCAAATTCTGCTTTATAGCATTCGTGAATAAATACCGTTTTTCTTCTGCATCTTCAACCAATGAAGCATCATTTAGAGAAACAATATCAGCCGTCGGCTGCATAATTCCACTAAGCATAGTTCGTTGATGCTTAACTGGCTTTTCATATTCTGCACCACCGTTTGTCATTCTTAGTATCATTTTAGCTCCAAGAATGATCAAACATCCAAAAAATGGCAGCAACAACACCATACTACTCTCGCAAAGGTTCTGTAACTTATTTTCCCAACGCCCGTTAATTAAATAAAAAGCAATCACAATTCCAATATGCAGCAAAAAAAGCAACCGTATCGTCATATCATTCATAGTTTTCCTCCATGACAATTTCCGTATGAACACCAATCTCTTGCATTCTTTCCTGCACGCGTTTTACAATTGGATCCATAATATCAAGTAAAAGAATGTAGAGCTGCCCTTTGCATTCACCAATAAAATCTTCCGCACGAATAACTGTAGAAAGTTTATGATCCAATGCCACATAATCTTCTTTTTCCGTCGTTATTTTCAATAAAGCCGTCTGCATTGGAGGATTCTGTACTTGTTTCCGCCGTTGGACTTCTTTATATATCTTTGAAAATTCTTCCTGACAAAGAATCCTTGTATCTGCTATATATTTTTTGCTTTGGATACCTTCTTCATACTGATATGCTTTCCCTATTGCAGATGCAATCAACCGTGCTGTCATTGCCAAAAGATTGCGCTGATATAGATTCCACTTATCAAAATCTAAATTAAAAATCTGTATGACTGCAATTACCTGATTTTGAAACACAACTGGTGCTGCGAGATCTGGTAAAGATGGATCCAACGTTCTATTGATAAACGTATTTTGTTTTTCCATAAGTTCCTGCAAATAAGGAAATTGTTCTACTTTAAGCGATCTCGGCATATTTTCCATATGATCACCACGACGAACCTTCTGCCTCAAATAATATCGGTTCTTTCCTACAACGTAAATAGCTACCTGCTCAGCATTCATAAGTTCAACTATCACTTCTGCCGCTTGTGTAAAGACATCTTCTAGTTCAACACTATCGAGTTTTTTGATAATTTGATAGGTCCTGCCAATACTATCATCCGAATTAACAATTTGATTATACAATTTGTTTTTAATTTTTATATTTTCTGTATACATATCTTCCAAAAATTCATAACGTTCTTTTGCTCGAGTATTCCTATACTCAAGATTATCAATGGTACGATTTTTATTATCTGTTATATAACCCGTAAAAACTGCAACAAACAAATACGAAGCAAAATGAAGCAAATGCTGAGGCAAATAGAGTAATGCAACAATATCTGCTCCATTATACAAAAAAGTATAGATAAGTAATACAGCGGAAAGCGCCGCTGCAGGCATAGACTGTTTTTTTCCATATAAAAGTCCCATTGCAGCTATATAAACATAGTTGAAATCAATTCCAATCACCGTATTAACAACAGATCCTTTTTGATGCATCATAACTAAAATCATCAATATGAACATTCCGATGTTTTCCAGATATGGACGAAACTTCCCCATAAGGCCACGGTGATATTCCGCTTTTTCTACGCGGATTCTTTCCGCTTCAATTGCTTTACCGCTTTGCTTATACCATTCATACGTTTTTCGCAAACCTTCTCCCAACGGAATCTTCATATCCCAGCCAAGCTCTTTCTTGCAGAGCTGATTATTTAAAACAGCCCGCTGAAAAGTTCCCGTTTGTTTGCTTTTTATTTTTAACGTTGGCATCGTTAAAAATCCATTTAAAGTTTCCCACAATTTTTGAAAAGTTATCGCTTGATTCGATGATATATTTAAAATATCACCTTGATACATTCGTTCTGCCGCCCGATATACTGCAAAAGCAGCATCATCAATATAAATAAAATCACGACTCTGCTCAAAATCACCCACAAACTCAATTTCCCGCCCAGATAAAACATCATGCATAAGGGTCGCTATTACACCATGTTTATACAATTGTCCAGGACCATACACTGTCGAAAAACGTAAAATCGTAATATCTGTCCCATATAACTCTTTCCAATGCAAAGCATATTGCTCATTTGCACTTTTTTGCAGTGCATGCGCCGTATGAGGCATTGGCTGCATCTGTTCATTCGCCCCTATAGCAGACTGATCAACAACTGAAGCCGATGATGCAAGAAAAAACTTCTGTACCTTATATTTTTGTGCCAACATCAGCATATGAGCTAATCCTAAAAAATTTGTTTCACTATTATTCAAATAATCTGCTGCCATTGGGGAAGCTGACTTTTCAGCCATATGTACAATAACCTCTATGTTATAAATACGAAAAATCTCTTCACATTTTGGATCGGTTACACTATAAGCAAAAAACTTGTGCTCAAGATTTAATTTATTCATTGTTTCAGATGAGTTATCATCAACAATAAACACATCCCAGCCTTCTCTAATAAACCTCTCTGCTATATGCGATCCAACAAAACCATGTCCCCCAGTGATCAGTACTTTTCTTTTCTTTTCATTGCTTTTCATCTATTTTACTGACTCCCTCCTAAAAACAAAATATATTTATTCCATTATATTGCAGCTATATCAATACCTATCATAATTCCCCATTCTAAAAGACCCACATTATCCAAAACAAAAATGCCAGGTCACATTTTAGGATTGGCACTATTATCATACCTGTCCCTTATGCAACCTGGCAGTCATAGACTATAACTCCGTAGACCCATGGCTTTGCGCCCTTATCTTTCGATAAGTTTGCCTTCATCCAATATAAAGTATTACATCGAATTCCCATCTTTTTGTAATCAGTCATTTCCCTGCAAATATAGTGGTGCTTATATAAAATACCACAACCAAACAAATCCAATGGTTTAAGTAATATACTTTTCTTATAATCACTCAGACTATTTTTATAAACTTTATATAGAAATACTCAACTAATTTATAATTCTTGTAGTTCGCCGTTCTTCCGATAAAGTCCTTCTTCTTTATTGCAAAAACTCCTTATCTACGCTATAGTTGTAACTATCTTAGTTATAGAAATGAGGAAAAACATGAAAGCCTTACTTTTTGATATGG
>WSSedB1CaDRAFT_10000435_pt1 | contig 18379 bp, 7 predicted proteins | sample WetSurSB1Cattail_FD_9460 | JGI IMG/M metagenome (IMG submission 9460)
CCCAGAAGATGCACCTGGATTTCCTGCTGCAGTATATCCAGGGCGGTATGGTCCATTGCCAGGTGGTGAAACAGACACAGCATAACCCAGCGCGAGTTGGGCGCATCGTGGGCAATAAATACGCGCATCAGCGGTGCCTGGCGCAGATCCAGGCGATAGTGCCGCGGATCGAAGCGTTCACGCAACTGCTGGGCGATATCGCCTATTGACGGGTCCAGTGAAACTTCTTCAACTACCAGGGTCGCTTTCCGCAAAACGACCTGCAGCGGTTCGGACATACCTTCCCAGAGGATAGCCGTGCGCAGGATATCGTGCCTGTCGATCGACGCCTGCAGGGCCGGCAGGAATGAATCCAGGCGTGCCCGGTTGTCAAAGGCAAACAGCGCCGGCAGCAGATAGGGATCGCCTTTGGTGGACATGATGTGGAAGAACAGGATCCCTTCCTGCAGCGGAGCCAGAGGGTAGATATCCTGCACGTTGGCGGCGCCGCCGGGTGCGGAGCTCACCACCTGTTCGATCTCTTCGGCTGTCAATTGAACCAATGGCAGCATGTCCGGGGTGATGGAAACGCATCCGGGCGGGATAAGGTTTGGGGGAACTTCGATCATGCCGCTGTCGCCACCCACCGCAGCGGCCAGTGCGGCCAGCGTTGGCGTAACAAAGAGTGCGCGCACATCGGCATTAAGCCCTTGCTCACGCATCCGTCCGATCAGACTGACAGCCAGAAGCGAATGTCCACCCAGTTCGAAGAAGTTGTCGTTGCGTCCGACCCGCTCTACCTGAAGCATCTCGGCCCAGATAGCAGCCAGAGCCGTTTCCATCTCTCCTTGCGGTGCTTCGTAACCACGGGCAACGTACGCATCGCCGTCCGGGGCGGGCAGGGCCTTGCGATCCAGCTTGCCGTTGGGTGTCAAGGGCAGTGACTCCAGGGACACATAGGCGGCAGGCACCATATAGTCGGGCAGGCAGGCCGACAGGTGCGTGCGCAGTAGGTCCGCTCCAATGGCCTCCGCATCGGAAGCTGTGTAGTAGGCAACCAGGCGCTTGTCACCCGCATTGTCCTCGCGTGCCAGCACCACTGCCTCGCGGATGCTGGGATATTCCGAGAGACGCGCTTCGATTTCTCCGAGCTCGATCCTGAAACCGCGGATCTTGACCTGGAAGTCGTTGCGTCCCAGGAACTCGATGTTTCCGTCGGAAAGGTAACGCGCCAAGTCTCCTGTCTTGTAAAGCCTGGCGCCCGGTTCGGAGCTGAAGGGATCGGCAATGAACCTCTCGGCCGTCAACTCGGGGCGGTTCAGATAGCCACGGGCTACTCCGGAACCGCCGATATACATCTCACCTGCTACTCCGATGGGAACAGGCTGGCAATTCTCATCAAGAATGTAGATCTGCGTGTTCGTTATCGGACGGCCGATGGGAATGGTTTGAACATCCGTTATCGTGAGTTCAGTTTCATGGCTGGTCGCGAATGTCGTAGTCTCTGTCGGGCCATACATGTGGAGCAGCTTCTTCGGCGGCCCTTCCTTCAATACCTGCCGTACCCACCTCGGATCGACGGCTTCTCCGCCAAAAAGGAGATATTTCAACGTGCTGAAGATCGAAGGTGATTCCTGAACCATGTGGTTAAAAAGTGCCGTGGTCAGGAAGAGCACGCTGATTTTGCTTTTCTTCAGTTGAGTTTCGAATTCATTTATCGACAGTATAATTGTCTTGGGAATGACAACGAGTTGAACTCCGTGGACCAGCGCCCCCCATATTTCAAAGGTTGCTGCATCAAAAGATATGTTTGATGCCTGAGCCACTCTGTCATCCGGCTCCAACTCAATGTAGTTCGTATTCGAAACCAAGCGGTTTACTGCGCGATGAGATACACAAACCCCCTTTGGCATTCCTGTTGAGCCTGAGGTATAGATTATGTAGGCCAGATGCTCAGGAGTCAGAGTGGGGATATCCGGATTGTTGTCCGGTTCGCTTTCCCATGAGTTGCTATCCAGATCGATCAGCCGGCTGTTGCCAAGCGCCGATGTAATGCACTCCCGCACCGCTCCCTCCACCTGGCCGTGCGTCAGCACCACAACCGGCGAGCTGTCTTCAAGCATGTACACGAGCCGCTCTGCCGGATAGGAAGGATCCAGTGGCACGTAGGCGCCTCCGGCCTTCAGTATGGCCAATAGCCCCACCACCATGTCCAGTCCGCGTTCGACGCAGATCGCCACACGGGCGTCCGGTCCCACTCCCAGGCTTATAAGGTGATGCGCCAGTTTGTTGGCTTTCTTGTTTAATTCACCATAGCTCAGTTGCTGCTCTTCAAAGACAACGGCTATCGCATCCGGAGCTTGTTCCGCCTGTGCTTCAAAGAGCTCGTGGATGCACTTGTCGTGGGGATAGTCGGCTTGTGTGGCGTTCCATTCCACCAGTAATTTGTGACGTTCTGGCGGTGAAAGCATGGAAAGCGCCGAGACACGTTCCTCCGGATGCAGGATAACTTCCTCCAAAAGTCTCCGGTAATGCCCTGCCATCCTGGCAATTCTTGTTTCATCGAACAGGTTCGTGTCATATTTGAAAAGCCCTGAGATCGATGTCCCGGTAGCGATCATTTCCAGCGAGAGATCGAATTGCCCCTCCGATTGGGAGAGGAAGTAGGGCTCCATCTTGAGCATTCCCCAATCCCAACAACCGCAACCGGTCAGCAATTCGGACACTTCCGTCGACTGTTGCGGCTTCTGCAGTCCGAAAGTGGCCTGGAATACCGGAGAGCGACTGGGATCACGCTTTATTTTGAGCGCATCCACGAGCAGCGGGAAGGGGTATTCCTGGTGTGAAATGGCATCAAGAACGGTCCTGCGCATCTGCTGAAGAAAAACATTGAATTGAGGATCTCCGGAAAAGTCGGCTCGCAGAGGGACCATGTTCACAAAATAGCCTACGACTCCAGCCACCTGGGGATCTTCCCGGCCTGACACGGGAGTGCCGATCAGTATGTCATTCCCGGAGATATAGCGGTTGAGCATCGACATGAACGCGGAGATGAGAACGGTAAAGAGGGTCATGCCCTGGTTACGGGCGAATTCTCTTATTTGTTCGGAGAATGTATCGTCCAGAGTGAACGGGAAAGAAGCGCCATTGAATCTTTGAACAGGCGGCCGGGGACGATCCGTGGGAAGATCCAGCACCGCCAGCTCTCCGTTCAATTGCTCGAGCCAATATTCCTTTTGACGCGTTGCCTCGGGACTTGAAAGAAATTCTGCCTGCTGTTTCACATACGATGCGTAGGAACTTGATATCGGCGCAAGTGAAGCGCTCCTTCCTTCCCGCTCCGCGACATAAAACGTTTTCAGTTCGTCCAGCATGAGCCACAGTGACCAGCCGTCTCCCGCTATGTGATGAAAAACCAGCAGAAGAACGTGCTCTTGCGGAGAGCAGGTGAAGAGAACCGCACGAAACACGGGGCCGTTTTCCAAATCAAAGGGTGTGTGGTAACTTTTGGCGACCTGACTTCGAAGCTCGTCGCTGTTCCATCCGGCCCCGTCGACGACTTCGAAACAGACCTCCTCGAAGCCGCGCAACTCTTGCATCAGCCTGTTATCCTTTTCGACATAACGTGTACGGAGCATGGCATGACGGCCAACCAGACATTGAAGGGCTCTTTGCAAAGATTTGCTATCTACTTCCGTTGAAATACGCGCAGTGAAACCTATGTTGTATGCTGCACTCTCCGGAGCCATTTTGTGGATGAGCCAGAGAGCTTCCTGCCCCTTTGAGAGTGGAAAATGATGGGTTGTCCTGTCGGCTTTTTTTCTCAACAGTTCTTCCAGCAGAACACGATTATCCGCAGCATTTGCACGACTTTTCATTGCAGCTCTCCAGTTGAAATAACATCATGCGATTTTTCATTTTCCAGCATGGTCATCAGAAGTTTTTCTACCTCATCATCAGAGAGGTGGTGAAGGTTCGCCAACTTTTCCGCAGGATCGGTGATGTCCGCAATCTGACCGAAATCAGGAGGCGCTTCGGCAGCCTTGCCGGAAGTATCGGCCTTAATTTCGTAGAGAATATTGTTCTTCTCGATATGTGTTTGTGTAGCTTTTGCCAGATGCTGCAAGGTCATTCCTTCGATAATTTCGTTGAAGGATAACTTTAGCCCGGTCTCTTTTTGAACCCTGTTAATGAGCTCAATCGCCATGAGAGAATCGAGTCCAAGAGTATTGAGAGCTTGGTCAGGAAGCAATTCGCCAGGCTCCAGGCCCAATATTCCCGAAATCGCGTCGCGGAAAAATTGCAGGACAAAGGAGTGCAGCTCTTCACCTGTATTCCCGCTCACCCCTTGGGCGAACGCGGAAAGACCCTCATCCTTTTGCATATCTTCAGGCGTGGCCACTATCTGAAACAAAGTCTGTTTCTCCTCAGAAACCGCCAAGTGCCCTGGTTTTTCCGGATGTCCGGCGCGCCAGTAGCGCTTGCGTTGAAAAGGATAACAGGGGAGAACGGGGCAAGGTCGCGAAGTTTTTTTGTCATGGAAGGCATGCCAATCTATGTGCACTCCCCTGGTGTAGAGTTCCCCTGCCGAGCGCAACATTCGCATCAAGTCCTGCGTTCTTTTTTTCAGGCTTGGAAGTAGTACACTTTCCGATGACAGGCTACGGCCAGCCAGTGAAAGCAGCACCGGATTGGGTCCGATTTCGAGGAAAATATTGAAGCCCTGGCGCTGCAATTCGACGATGGCGTCGTAATACCTGACAGGTTCCCGGGCATGTCGCACCCAATATGCGGAAGAAGTAACCTCCCTGGAGAAAGTGCCGCTGAGATTGGACAGGAGAGGAATCCGCGGCGCACTGTAATCGACTTTTGCAGCCAGTTCCCCGAACTCTTCAAGAATCGAGTCCATCAAAGGTGAATGGAATGCCTGGGACACCCGCAGCTTGATAGTGTTGTAACCTTCGGCAGCCAATTGAGCCGCGAAAGCTTCCGCTGCGACCCTGGCACCGGAGAAAACGCACTCCTTTGCGCCATTAACAGCAGCAATGGATAGCTCATGCGACCATGGGCCGATCTTTTCCGCCAGTATCCGCTCTTCGATCGTGACAGAGATCATGACGCCTTCTTCGCGGATTCCCTGCATGAGTCGAGCACGTTCCGTGACAAGCCTCATGCCGTCTTCCAGGGTGAAGACCCCGGCGACACATGCGGCAACGTACTCGCCAAGGCTGTGTCCCACTACCGCATCCGGCACCACCTCCCACGACCGCCACAGTTCGGAAAGGGAGTACTCCAGGGCAAACAGCGCCGGTTGAGTCCACGCGGTCTCGTCAATCTCCGTGTTTTGGTCCGTATCCGGATAGACAACCTCAAGAAGCGGGATCTTCAAGAGAGGATCCGCTATCTTTGCACAGCGATCCATGGAAGCCCTGAAAACCGGTTCACTTTCGTAAAGCATCCGTCCCATGCGGATATATTGGGAACCCTGGCCGGTAAAAAGAAAAACCACTTTTTGCGATTTCGACGGAATGCGTCCCACGGCGAAACCGGCGTCGCTTTTGCCCTCCAGAAATGCCGCAATGCCTTGCAGAAGGCTTTCCGGTGTTTTTCCCGATAGAGCAAGCCTTTGTTCGAAGTGTTGACGCCCTGTTGCTGTCCGCTTGCAGATCTCCGGGAGAAAGCTCCTCTCTTTCTGCAATAAAGACTCGTATCGTTGCGCCAGCTCTTTAAGAGCCGATCCATCTTTTGCCGAGAGAACAAGCAGATGGGCAGCATCTGCCGACTGGTCTTCGGTTCTTGCCTGAGGAGGCGGCTCCTGGACAACGATGTGAGCGTTTGTGCCGCCAAAACCGAAAGAGCTGACCCCTGCAACGCGTGGGTGCTCTCCCTGTGCCCAAGGCTCCAGGCTGGTCGGGACGGCAAGGGGAGCGTGCCCTGATCCTGCTGCCAGGAGCGGATTAAGCTCTTTGAGATGGAGATTGGGTGGTATCTTTCCGTGTCCAAGCATGAGCACTGTCTTGATGAGCCCAGCTATTCCAGACGCGGCTTCGAGATGTCCGATGTTGGTCTTGACGGAGCCAATCATACAGGGGGAAGCGGTCGAATCATGGGAAGGCAAAACCGAGGTCAGGGAGTTGTATTCGATGGGGTCGCCAAGTGAAGTCCCGGTACCATGGGCTTCGACGTAACCGATTTGCCCCGGATGAACCCCGGCGTTATTAAGGGCAGCCCGAATTACCGCCTGTTGCGAAAGGCCATTGGGCGCCGTCAATCCGTTGCTGCGGCCGTCCTGATTCACCGCACTTCCGCGAATTAATGCCAGGATGGGTCTGCCTTCGGACAATGCGTCGCTAAGACGCTTTAATACGACGATTCCGCATCCTTCTCCGCGAACGTATCCATTGGCAGAGGCATCGAATGTCTTGCAGCGGCCGTCCTCGGCCAACATACCTGCCTGGGAGAACATACGTGACATCTCGGGAGAGAGTATAAGATTCACCCCTCCGCTTATTGCCGTATCGGTTTCACGTAGACGCAGGCTCTGACACGCCTGATGGACGGCAACCAGGGAAGACGAACAAGCCGTGTCTACTGCCCAGCTCGGCCCCCGCAGGTCAAAAGTATAGGAAAGCCTGTTGGCTGCTATGCTCTGGGCATTGCCGGTGCCAACATGCAAGTCGAGCGCACTTTGTTGCAGATCGGAGTAATCATGACTGCTGATGCCTATGAACACTCCCGTTTGAGTTCCCGCAAGAGATGCGGGAGGGATGAAGGCATTCTCAAGCGCCTCCCAGGTTACTTCCAGCAGAAGCCGTTGTTGCGGATCCATTCTTTCCGCTTCCCGGGGAGCTATTCCGAAAAACAGCGGATCGAAAAGGTCTATGGCGTCAAGGAACCCCCCGTGTCCGGTTGCCGCGGGATAACGGGCGCTGTCCCATCGCGAGGAAGGGACAGCGGTGACTGCGTCGATCCCGTTGGCCAGAAGCTGCCAGAAGGCCTCGGGATTCGGAGCAGCAGGAAACCGGCACCCCATGCCGATAACGGCTATCGGTTCATTCTCCCGTTCCGAATAAGAAGCGGAAACTGCCGGGACGGAATGCCGTGCCGGTTCGGTATTGCCGGCGAGGAAGCGCGCCAGTGATTCCACCGTTGGGTAATCGTATACCAGAGTCGGGGAAAGCTTCCGCCCCAGCCATGCTTCCAGTTCCCCGGAGAGGTTCACAACGGCCATCGAATCGAGACCGTATGCAGCCAACGGTTCCCGAAGGTCGATCTGCGCCGGAGACATGTTGGTTTTCTTGGAGATGTTGGCTACCAGCCATCTCTCTATGGTGTTGTGGTCCGCAAGTTCGTGTAATGGCGTGTCGCAGGCGGAGGCTGCAGGTCCGGCATCAACGCGCCATTGTCCGATTGTTTCCATATCCCCGGAAAGGTAGTTGGCCCGGCACTGATTACGTTGGATTTTGCCGCTGGAGGTCTTGGGAATGCTGCTTGTTTTGAGCAGGATAACCGCGTGAACGTTTATTTCGTGCTGCTGCAGTATTGCCCGGCGTATGCATGCACAGACCTCCCCGGTGTTCACGGTGCGCATGGCTCCACGCTTCACCTCCTGGAGCACCACCAGCCGCTCTTCACCTTCAAATTCGACGGAGAATGCGGCAACGCCTCCGGCACGCAGGGCCGGATGGCTGCTTTCCACGGATTGTTCGATATCCTGGGGGTAATAATTGCGCCCCCTGATGATGATAAGGTCTTTGTGGCGCCCTGTGACGTAGAGCTCGCCTTCGCTGATAAACCCCAGGTCGCCGGTGCGCAGAAAAGGTCCGTCCCCGCTGTCGGCAAGATGCGCTTGAAAAATGTTTTTCGTTTCCTCGGGTCGATTCCAGTACCCTTGAGCGACACTTGCTCCTGAGGTCCAGATCTCGCCTACAAGCCCGTCCGGGCAAGGCGCCAGCGTCTGCGGGTCGACGATGAGGATTTTCTGCTCAAAGAGCGGAAAACCGCAGCTTACCTTCTCTTGCACACAGGTGTCGTTGCCGGCATCGCACTTAATGCCATCGCTGTTCAGGCGGGCTGTCTTTGCTAAGGTCAATCTCTGCCCAGCGGTAATAAATAAGGTCGATTCAGCCATGCCATAGCAGGGATAAAACGCCTCTTTGCGGAATCCGCAGCAGGCAAAAGCGGCGGCAAAGCGTTCCAGCGTTTCTGCGCGCACGGGTTCGGCGCCGTTGAAAGCCATTTCCCAGCAACTGAGATCCAGATCGGCTTTTTGTTGATCGGTGATTCTGTCGACGCAGTGTTCATAGGCAAAATTGGGGCCGCCGCTGGTGGTGGCGCGGTATTGAGATATCAGTTGAAGCCACATCAACGGTTTCTGGATGAAAGCAGCGGGAGAAAAAAGGATCGCGGGGTAACCGGCATACACAGGTTGCAGGAGATTGCCGATTAATCCCATATCGTGAAACATGGGGAGCCAGGATACCGCAATCGACTCGCGGGTATGGCCGAAGGCCGTCTGGATGACTTTTTCGTTGTGCAGGATGTTCCCATGGCTGACCATGACCCCCTTCGGGTTCCCCGAAGAGCCGGACGTGTACTGTATGAACGCCAGCGTATTCTCATCGGGGCAGGTCTCTTCCCACATCGTCTCCCCGTCTCTGAACAGATCCGATGCAAACACCTCTATTGCCCCGGACAATCCGTTTGCATGCAGCCGTCGTTCTATGCCGCTTTTTTGCGAAGCCGTGGAAAAGAACAGCCTCGCCTGGACATCGTCAGCCAGGGCTCGCAGCCTCTCGGCATTGCGATTGTCACGAGGCGGATATGCGGGGACAGCCACCACCCCGGCGTATAAACACCCAAAGAAAGCCGTGATAAAGTCGAGCCCCGGAGGATACAGCAGCAGTGCGCGTTCTCCTGGTTTGCAGTCGGCTTGTATCCTTGCGGCTATACAACGAGCCAGCCTGTCAAGTTCGCCGTATGTCAGGGTTTCTTTAGACTCGCCATTGTCCGACACAAAGTGGAAAGCTGCATCATTCCGAGAGTGAAAGGCCCTGTATCGAAGAAGCTCGACCAGAGAAAAATAATGACAACTCTCCGAAGCCCTCTGTTTGCTGTTATTCATGTGACGCCCCCATTGGCTGAGCCGATTAGCGCTGATCGGGTTGGCTGTTACATCGGACAATAGACTTGTGATTGTGCTCCGGCACATGCGGCGGACCTTACATAAGGCCACCAGTTCCCTGAAGAAGGCAGATTAATGTCTCCTTGGTAATCTCCCTGTATACAAGTTGCTTTCCATCACCATTCACAGCAACCGCGCCGGCATATTCGGGAACATGATTCAACCTGGTGACAACCCAGCGTTCTTTGTTGCTTCCGGCTATTGAAAGCTCGAATGACCTGCGGACCTCCTTGACCATGCACGACAGGTCTATTTCCTGGAGGCTACAGGTGATTCCTCTTCCCATTCCCTTTAGAACCGCTTCTTTGCACGTCCAATAGATAAAAAAGTTATCAACTGCGTAATCGGGATATAGCTTCAGGATCTTTGCCTCCCGAAGCGTGAAGTTTTGTTGGGCAATTGAATCGGCATATGACGCGGCTCTGACCTTCTCAATATCAACTCCTATGTGCTGGCAGGCGGCGAACCCATACAACACCCGGTTACCGGAGTGTGAAAGGTTGAAATCCAGAGTGGATCCGGCAAGTGACGGTTTTCCGTAGGCGTTGTATTCAAACCGGACCTGTGAAGGTTTCTTGCACAAGTACTTTCCGAGCAATATTCTCAGAAGGCCGCGGGCTGCAATAAACTGACGACGATCCTTGTCGAAATGAAAGCGCTGGGCCCTTCTCCTTTCATCCTCCGATAGTTCCCCCTCCAAAAGGTGAACTGTCTCCATCAACTGATCAAGTTCAGCTCCCCAAATCGCCACCTGCTTCGGGGCAAGCTCGGCAAAATCGCTGCTTCCGGATAATGTTTCGTGGAGGATATTGATCGATTCATTACCGTTTTCGACATCACCTTTTAAACAACTCAGCACAATTGCCTCAAGGTGTCAGTTAGTCAGATTGTTAATTGACAATGTTAGTTTGGCTATGGCTGCATCTATCTTCGATATCATCAACTTGTCTTCAAAATCAGCGTAGTTCTTTTCTGCTTCGTATAGTTCAATTTCAGATATTTTTCCGTTATTATATTTGTCAACAGCAAGTTGCTTTCTTGTCTTATATAGTTGTACTCGTTGTTCAGCCAATACAACCTCGCTTTGTAACTTATTTTTTTCAATAATCATGTCGTAGTTCTGAACATTCAGTTGACGAATGTTTTGCATAACACGCAAGTGCGCAACTTCCTCTTCCGATTTAGCTAAAGCAATACGGTCCCTGAAACCGTCGAAAAGAATAAAGGAAACTGTTACACCGACTGTATAGTAATCAGATCGTAAACGTGCGCTTCTGATATAATTATCATTGTCGCGCCCGACCATCTTGTAGTTTGCGAAAAAATCGATTGTGGGAAGGTAGGCTGCTTTTGCCTGTCTTACCCGCGTTTCGGCCGCAATCGCTTCGGATTTCAACCTGAGTGTCTCCGGTCGATCGGTTGCCGGCAGCAAATCCGCATCGCCAATGTTTTCCGGATCGTCGATCAAAGAGACGCTCTTTGCGGCCGGCGATTGGTTGTCGGATTGACATAATCCCAGGCTTGTCTGATATTTTGTAAGATTCCTCGCTTCATCGTGCCTGGCTTCAACGAACGCAAGCTCGAATTCTTTGGCGGAAAATGCCTCGGTTTCTGCATCTTTTTCGGAGATATGGCCCGCTACTCTCCTGGTTTCGGCAATTCTTTCCAATTTTTTTCCATGAATGTAGGCTCGTTCGGCAAGTCGAGTCAGAATCTGGGATTTACGCAACATCCAATATGTATTCATCACATCCAGCGAGACACTGGTTTTGGTGGCCGACTCCTCATGTTGAAGCGCGGTTTGTTCGGCAATCGTCTCTTCAAGGGCAGCAGTATCCCGCCCCCCGGAGAAGATGTTGTAGGTCAGGTCGAGTCCCGTGTTTAGCGTGTATACAGGCGGATTATTCTGTACGCTGACATGAAATTTTTGATTTCCAAGGCTCGCATCGGCCTCTATGCCGGAGAACGTGTCAAGAGCGCGAAGGTATTTCGACGTTCCCGACAGGGCTATTTGTGGTAAATATTTTCCTTTTGCTACTTTTACCTTGATTGCCGCGCTAGTTCTTTGTTTGGACGCAATAACAACTTCCAGCCGGTTGCGGAGAGCTACATCGATAGCCTCATTCAGCCTGGTCGGAATATTTTGAAAATTAGTAGTATTTTCAATTGCCTGGGAAACAGAGCAGGCGCCAAACAGAGAAATACACAGTATGGAGAGATAAACTTTGTTTTTACTCATAACGCAAAGCTTCAACCGGCTTCAAACCAGCAGCTCGGAACGCGGGGTAATACCCGGAGATAACACCTACTAAAATGGATACAATCAGAGCGATCATTACGGACAGCCATGAAGGGGTCAACGGCATTCCTGTCGCTATCGCAAGTCCGTACCCCACAGCAATTCCCAACAAAAGCCCCAATGTTCCTCCCAGCAAGCTGATCAACATCGCTTCAAAAAGGAACTGAGTCAGGATGTCGCTTCTTGATGCCCCTAATGCCTTTCTGATCCCGATTTCACGTGTTCTCTCCACCACCGAGGTACTCATTATGTTCATTATCCCCATCCCGCCGACAAACAGAGAGACCGATGCGGCAATGATGCCGATTGCGGTGACACTCCTTAGTATGTTTTCCGTTGTTTTAATATACTGCGCCATGGTTTCAGCCTTGTAAGAGAAGCGTTCCCCGTGTCGGCGTTTCAAGATTTCCTTGAGCTGTGACACTGCCGCGTCGGTGTCCGCCAAACCTGATGTCTCGATCTGGAAATAGGTGATTTCATTGTTTCCCCGCATTTGCTGGAGATATGTGTATGGCAGGATAATCCTGCTGTTTGCATTGCCGCCGGCCGAACCTATGCTGGAAAGAAAATCGTGGTGTTTGTCTCCAAGGAGTCCAATCACCGTGACATTTTTTCCTCCTATGCGAATTTTTCGCCCAATCGAATCCATGTCATTTGTAAAGAGGTCTTTTTGGACGTCGGAACCGATTATGGCAACCGGCCTGTTCCTGGCAATATCCTCGTCCCGCATGGAACGGCCTTTTTGGAGTGTATCATTGCTGATCGCCAGATAGTCGGCTGAGGCACCGGTAATTTGGGCGTTAGAATATCTGTGGCCATTGCGGACAAGAAGGACTTCGCCCTTGGCAAGCACTACCGGTGAAATTTTTTTGACCGCCCAGCAGCGGGCATTTTTTACTGCTTCATAATCGGCATTCTCGATTCCTGTGCCGGAACGGACTGCCTTGCGCGGATCTTTCTCCGCAGGTTCCCTGTATATCCAAATGGTTTTCAAACCAAATGTTTGCAACTCTGTGAAAATAAGATGCCTCCCTCCCTCGCTAACCGCGCCAACCGTCATAACGGCGGCGATGCCTACGGTTATTCCCAAAATGCTCAATGTAGTCCGCAGTCGATTGTCACGCAGTGCCTGCAAGGCCTGCAGGCAGATATCCAACATGGTACCGAGCGGCATCTTCCCGCGGAGCAGGCCCTTACCTCTTTTCATCGCTTTCCAGTCTCCCATCCCGCAAACGGAGAATGCGCTGCGCATAACCAGCGATATTCTCCTCGTGAGTCACCATGATGATCGTCTTTCCTTGGCCATGCAGTGTGGTGAATACATCCATTATTTCTGCCGATACGACTGAATCCAGGCTTCCTGTGGGTTCGTCGGCAATTATCACGGAAGGTTCGTTCACCAATGCCCGTGCAATGGCGACTCGCTGCTGCTGGCCACCTGATAATTGTGCGGGAATGTGCCCGGCCCTGTCGGCAAGATTGACCCGCTCCAGCGCTTCGAAGGCTCGCCTTTTGCGCTCTTGAGGAGCAATTCCGGCATAGACCAGAGGTAATTCAACATTCCGCAATGCGGAAATTCTGGGGATGAGATTGTACATCTGAAAGACAAACCCAAGTTTTGTTCTTCGTATATTCGAGAGTTCATCATCCACGAGATGAGTTACGGGGATTTCGTCGAGGTGATATGCTCCGTTGTTTGCCACGTCCAGACAGCCGATGATGTTTAACAGTGTTGATTTGCCCGACCCTGACGGCCCCATAATGGCAACAAACTCCCCTGGCGCAATGTGCAGGGTGACGCCTTTCAGAATCGAAAGCACCACCTCGCCTAAGAGGTAATGCTTACATATGTTTGCCAAGCGAATCATTTTTTTGGTGTTGTTGTGGCAAGATTCACATGCTGTCCTTCTTGCAGGCTTTTTCCTTCACTGAGGATTACCTTTTCATGCTGAACTGGTGGCAATATTTCCACCGAACTGGCATCTTCAAGACCGGTAACAACAGGTTCAAAATGCACCTTGTTTTCGCGTATAGTAGCTATATAAGCTTTTCCCTCTCTATGGATGACAGCGTCAAAAGGCACTTTGTACACCCCTTTTTTTTCCGCGAGTTTTATCGTTACATCCACTTGCTGTCCCAAGCGCAATTCCGACTTATTGTTATCGAAGCTGACATGGGTTTTGAGAGTATTTGCGGATCCATCCTTGCGGACCTCATGGTCGATACGAACAACCTTTTCGGTCCAGGTGCGATTCGGAAGTGCTTCACATGTGATCTTGACCTCCTGACTAATCCGCAGGGAACCCCCATCCGATTCGTCAACTGAAACGTCAATCTCTGTCTTGGACATGTCCGCAAGTGATAGGAGCGATACCCCGGGAGCCGCTATGTCCCCGTTTTGCACGTTTTTTTTAACGATGATCCCCGAAAAAGGGGCAAGAATTTTGAAGTGTTCCAGGTAAAGTGAAGAGCTGTGCAGTTCTTCAACAGCTTTTTTTACTGCGGTCTGTGCAACAGCACATTGCAGTTCTGCGTCTTGTACGGAACTGAGTGATGTTCCGCCCGCCTCATAAATTGTTCGAAGAGCTCTCAAATTCCTTTGTGCTTGATCTGCTCTTGCGCGTGCCTCGGACAAGAGCGCTTTGGATGCATTGGCCTTTGTGAGTGCCTCTCGTTCATCCAGTACAACGAGAAGTGACCCCTTAGGCACCATTTGCCCATCTTTAACCAATACCTTCACAACCCTGGAATTAACCAATGAAACGACTTCCGATTCCTGTCCGCTAACGACCTTCCCGGTTGCGCTTATCGAAGATGTCATCACTCCTCTTTCCGGAGTGATTACCTTGACTTCCAGGCCCTTTCCTGATCCGGCTTTGATGTATGCAATAAAAGACAAAATCGAGGCCGCTACAATTATTATTAACACTTTGTATTTTGTCATTATCTCAACCTTGAATTAAAACATGATCATTATTTGCGTGTATTTAATATTTTGTTTTTTTAGTTATATGGTTATTTGAAATTTTAAGTAACCTGGACCTAGGTACAGGTTACTCATCATTGAATTTCCTCTACGTCAATTCAGCCATCGACCGAAATAATGGTTCGTTTTCAAGAACGCAAAAAAGACATGGCGGGGTTCAATCGGTGTGACACAAATTTGAAGGCGTTGTTGACTTGGAGGAGTATGGCACTACCAGCTAGATTCGTAACCTGGCACTTAGTACAGGTTCATTGGATGTGAATTAATTATATATTTCATAACAATTGTACTGTTTCAGGAAAGGATTGTTCGGGCAGGGGCTGAATCAAGACTTTTTACATGGCTGCCTTTGTTTGGGGAATATATGCGGATCTGAAGAACGATGAGGTGGGAAAGTGGATTTGGTTCAATTAGCAGGCCTTTACTTCCTGGGTACTGAAGAGTTCAATTCTTCAAACAGTATGATGGCGACGGTGGTTCTCAAGGAAAGACTGAATTTAGAGAAACTGTTTCCAAGCTATCGCGAACTGATTGTTAAGAACCCATTGTTGCAAACTAAAATTATTGAGCGGCCCGAAATAAACAGATTTAGCTGGGGCAGGTTTTCAAACGACGAAATAGAGCATTTTCTGAGTTTCGAGAGAGAGCATCTTGCCGGAAAATACGACAAGGAGACGGTCTTACAACAGTATTATCCAACTAATACACGTCTTCCTTTCCATATCACCGTTGTTGATGATTATACGGTTGTTGTCAATATGCACCATGCAATAGCAAATGGCAGGTGTTTCATCTTCTGGATCCAAAAATGGCTTCAATATTATAGTGATGAACAAATGGGCGTTTTTGATCAAACAGCACCGCTGCCTTTTGCTCCGAAATTTTTACTCATGGTGAAAAGGATCGGCGCATTTTTGTGGCTTCCTGTATTCCTGGCCAATTTTATCCTTAATGCAAGAAAATATGCGTCAAAAGATACGGTAGACCTGAGTTGTGGCAAGATGCCGGATAAAAACCAGGTTTATTTTACGAGGTCATACTGCTTTAGCAGGGAAGATACGAAAAGAATACTACTAAGATGCAAGCTTGCCCGAATGACCTTGACTGAATATATGTGCGTGGTTTTAGCCAAGGCTTTGTCTAATTCCGCTCCCGATAAAAGCAGGGTTTTTATTTCGCTTCCCATGGATATGCAGTCACTTCTGCCGTATTCGCCCGAGAATACATGCGGAAACTTGATAGCCAGCCTTCCTGCGCAGTTTTTTCAGGGCAGGGAATTGGAAAAACAAGTAAAATCTGCATTCAAGTGGTTCAAGAGGGGAGTCCCTTACAGCCTCTCATGCCTGTTTGCCGCAGTCTCCACATCGTATGAAAAATCCAAAGCGCAGTGCCTAGAACTGTGCAAAAAGCCCATACCTGACAGGTCCCCCCTGTGGAACTTTTCACTCACTTATTCCAATCTTGGCGTCATCTCGTATCCCGTGATGGAAAAACTGGTGGATTCAATATTCTTTTACTTCAAATCACAGTCCGTTCTCCTGGCATCCTCCACAATTTCCGGCAAGTTGTGCATGGAAGTGTCTTTCTCGAAGGACCTTTATCAAACTGAGCAAATAACGGCGTTGTTCGACCAGATATTGTCCGTGGAACATCTATTGAAATAAGCAATTTCAGGAAGAGGAGATCCGCATGTATATGGTTAAGAGGCATGAACTGTCTTCATATCAAAGAGATGTGTGGCTTGAACAGTGCCTGTATCACGGAGAACCTGTTTATAATCTCGGAGGATACGCGGAGTTCAAGGGAGAAATCGACAAAAAAATTCTAAGTCAATCACTAAGCGAGTTTGTTAAAAACAACGATATGTTCCGTATGAAAATTACGGAAGAAAACGGCGAGCCGCTTTGTGAAATATTCCCCAACGTTGCTTATCAGGTACCATTTTATGATTTTTCCAGTCAGGAAAATGCGTATCGATTTTGTCATGGCTGGATGAAAAATGAAGTCATAAAACCGATTGGATTTGACGGACCATTATTCCAGTTTGCCTTGCTCAAGCCTGACGAAGTTACGTACATCTGGTTTGTGAAAATTCATCATATCATTATCGATGGATGGGGCCTGTCGCTCATGTACAGGCAGGTGTTCGAGCGCTACAAGGAATTGATGGCCGGCATCGGGAATACACGGAAGGCAACGTATTCATATGCCGACTTTGTGGATGATAACAGGAATTACATGAATTCCCGGGTGTTTGAAAACGACAGGGAATTCTGGCGGGAAAAATTCCGGACCATGCCCGAGCCGCTTTTTAACTGGAATGACGGCAACCATGAAGTTGCAGGCAGCCCGGTAATCAGCGACAGGCTGACCTTTACGATCGAAAGATCGCTGTATGACAAAATCATTGCCTGCAGTGATGAAAAAGGCTGTTCGGTTTTTCATTTCATGCTGGCGGTGCTGTTTACATATTTCAGCAGGATTTGCAATAAAGATGAGATTGTCATAGGTGTTCCGGTTCTCAACAGAGGAAAGGCAAAATACAAGCAGACAATTGGACTTTTCACAAACGTGGTGCCTCTCAGGCTTGATCCCGGAAAAGACCCGAGTTTTTCCGGATTGATGCTTTATATAAAACGAGAGCTTATGGAATGCTACCGGCATCAGAAATTCCCGATCGGAGAAATTTGCAGGACGGCTTTTGCTCACGCCAAAGATCGAAGAAATTTGTTTGATATATCGCTTTCCTTTATGGGGCGTGATTTTGGCGAAAACTACACGGATTACAAGATTGCGAGCTTGCCGCATCATCATGACAGGAACCCCTTAACGATATTTGTAAGAGAGTACGGCGTAGAAAAGGATGTTTATGTTGATTTCGATTACAGGATCGGAGCTTTTGAAAAATTCGTTCCCATAGAAAACGTTACATCCCACTTCAGATATTTACTGGGTGAATTTGTTGGAAACAGTGAGAAAAGGATTTCTGAAATTGAAATCATCCCTGAAGAAGAGAAGAACAAAATCCTATACGATTTAAATAATACGTGGGCGGAGTATCAAAGGAACAAGACAATCCATGAGTTGTTTGAGGAACAGGCGGTAAAAACTCCGGACAATATGGCTGTCGTGTTTGAAGATAGACAACTGTCCTATGGGGACCTGAACTCCCGGGCAAATCAGCTTGCAAGGGTATTGAGAAAGAAAGGCGTAAACCCGGACAGTATCGTAGGCATAATGGCGGATCGCTGCATCGAGATGGTGATCGGCGTATTGGCGGTTCTCAAGTCCGGCGGCGCTTACCTTCCCATAGACCCCGGCTATCCATCGGACAGAATCAAATATATGCTGGAGGATAGTTGTACGGGGATTCTGCTGACACAAAAACAGCTGAAAGATTCATGTGTCCATGAATGTGAATCAATAGATATGGAAGATACATCAATTTATGAAGGGGATGATGATAACCCGGCCAATGTAAACAGCCCGAATGACCTGGCGTATGTCATCTACACCTCCGGTTCGACAGGGAAACCCAAGGGAGTCATGATCGAGCACGGGGGACTGGCAAACCTGACAACATTCTACCGGCAGACCTGTCAAATGAGCGAGCAGGACAAAATGCTCCAGTTCGCCAGTTATTCCTTCGATGCCTCCGTCTGGGAAATGTTCACCAGCCTCTTGTCCGGATCCACACTGTATATGGTTTCGCGGGATACAATCGACAACTTTATCGAGTTCGGAAACTATATCAACAATAACGGCATCACGATCACCCTCCTCCCCCCGACATACCTGACAGGCATTGATCCGGAGAAAATAACCGGGCTCAGGTGGTTAATCACCGGCGGGTCGGCCATAACAAAAAATCTGGTTGATAAGTGGAAGGACAAGGCCGGGTATATGAATGCCTACGGGCCAACCGAGGCCA
>WSSedB1CaDRAFT_10000436_pt1 | contig 18338 bp, 12 predicted proteins | sample WetSurSB1Cattail_FD_9460 | JGI IMG/M metagenome (IMG submission 9460)
ACCGGGGGAGCCGGATTCATAGGAAGCCATCTTGTGGAAGATCTCCTGGAAAAGGGGCACAATGTCAAAGTCCTGGACAATTTTGCAACGGGCAAGAGGGAAAACCTCAATCAGTTGGGCAACGGTCGGTTTGTTCCCGGACGGGACTTCGAGGTAATCGAAGGGGACATCAGGGATTTCCAGACCGTCTTGTCTGCAACAACTGGTGTCGATGGGGTTTTTCATCAGGCCGCTCTCGGGAGCGTTCCCAGATCGGTGGCAGATCCCCTGACTACACAGGACGTTAACGCTAATGGAACTCTAAATGTTCTCTGGGCTTCTTGCAAGAATCAGGTTTCCAGGGTGGTTTTCGCATCTTCCTCTTCCGTATACGGGTCTAGCGAGGCGCTTCCGAAAAAAGAAGGCTCTGAGGGAGAGCCACTGTCTCCTTACGCCCTGACAAAAAAAATCAACGAGGAACACGGCAAACTGTTTACAAATCTTTATAACCTGGACACCGTTGGGTTACGATATTTCAACGTATATGGCCCGCGCCAGGATCCGGATTCGGAATACGCCGCCGTCATACCAAGATTTGTTACACGTTTGTTGTCGGGCGACTCCCCGATCGTTTATGGAACAGGTCTCCAAAGTAGAGATTTTACTTTCGTAAAAGATGTGGTGACGGCAAACATTGCCGCAATGGAAGCTCCATCCGGAGTGTGTGGCGCGTCGTATAATATTGGACGGGGAGATCAGATAAACTTACTGGAATTGCTCAACAACCTGAAACGTCTTTTAAGAGTAGACATTGAACCTGTATTTGAACCCTCCCGCCCGGGAGATGTTATGCATTCATCCGCTGATGTTTCCCTTGCAAAAGAGAAATTAGGGTTCCAGGCCGAATGTGAATTGCCCAAAGGTTTGGAAGTGGGGATAGAATATTATCGAAAAATGTCAGGTATATAAACAGTGACTATTTGAGGAGGTTTCTGATTTATCCCAAAAAAAAGAAAATGTCCGACCCTAACCCCTGAACCCTCAGTCGGACATACAACTACTGGATATTATCCAGAAAATTAATTTTAAAAAGTATGAGATGACAATACATAGAAGATTCTCCTTTGTCAAACTAGAAAACACTTTAATTACAATATGATAATAATGTCAAAGGCATTAAGGTAAACCTGATATTAATTTCTAGCTTATGCTTGAGTCAGACCCGTTATTTGGCCTTGTGTAAACCCGATGGTGTTATAACAAAAGAGCGGCTTTCAAAAGACCGCTCTTTTGTTCTGTAACGGTTTTTGTTGATCCAAAAACGCTTGTTCACCTCGGAGGTTTTGTTTGGCTAGATGTGGAATACTCGTTCTAACAACCACGTACCCTACTCATCAAGGCGACTGGAAAGGGGCTTTTATACATAACCTGATTCTGGCCATTCAGAGAAAGGGTTTCGAAGTCACGGTCCTGGCGCCTTCAAACGGAGATGGTTACGGGAATTTTACGATAGATGGCGTTCAAGTTATTCGGTTCGGGTATTTCTGGCCCCGTTCATTAGAATGTCTCACGACAGGCGCCGGGGGGATTCCTGAGAATATTTCCAAGAGTTTCCTGGCGAAGTTCCAGGTCGTACCGATGACACTCCTGTTCATTCTTCGCTCCTTGATATTGTCAAGAAAGGCGGACATCATCTATTCAAACTGGATAGGCGCCGGATTTGTGGGGGCCATCGCGGGTACGATCACTGGGAAACCGAATGTCGTTTCATTCAGGGGCGACGATGGTTACTTGGCGCGTGACAGAAGACTTTGGAAAATAGCGACCAAATGGGTAATCAAGAAGTCATCCTATGTTACCGCGGTAAGCTCCGAACTCATTACAATAATGAAAGATTTGGGAGCAGATCCACAAAGGTTGAGCGTCCCTCGTTTTGGCGTTGACAGCGAAATATTTTATCCGCATTGCGACCTTAGGCAGAGTACACGCAGTTTAAAAATAGTCTTTGTCGGAAGCCTGATTCCCAAGAAAGGTCTGCAGGATCTGATAGAAGCTATGAGTTCGCCTCTATTCACAAACACGGCGCTTGTCGTTGTTGGGGATGGCTACTATGGTACTGAGCTGAAAAGATTAGCGGGCGAGAAACTGAAGGATCGCAGTGTTGAATGGAAGGGTATAATTCCTCCTATAAAAGTGGGTGAGGTCTTGCGTGAATCGGATATTCTCGTATTGCCGAGCTATACAGAAGGAAGTCCTAACGTTATCAAGGAGGCTATGGCTACTGCGCTGCCTGTGATAGGCTCGAGAGTTGGGGGTGTGCCCGAACTGGTGGATCATGGACGGACCGGATTTTTGTATGAACCGGGAGACATAGAAGAACTTCGGGGCTGTCTTGGCAAACTTGTGGAAAATGAAGAAATGCGATTTCAAATGGGCTCTAGCGCAAGGCAAAAATTAAATGAAGCAGGGTTGGACTGGGACTCGACTGCCGAGGATTTCGAGAAGATATTTCTAGCTGCATTGGCAAGGGTTCATGAAAGAGGGCGCTTACATGGATAACGCTGCCACCTCTTTTTCGAATCGTGCACAGGTTATAGAGGTAATGGTAAGGAGGCCGAGGCAATTTGCGGGATGATTTCGAGATTTCGATCAGAGTTGGCCTTCATTGGGCCCATTTGGCCGGCAAAGCGCAGTGCATCTTCCCAAGATGGCGCCGTTCGGTTCAGGCTGGGTTTCTAATGTATTTCAATTGCGAGTTCAAGAGCATGAGACAACCTTGACACGGCGAACTTAATTTGCAAATTTCTAGCCTGTCCTGAGATAGCTGCGAGGGTTTGCAACCCGTTCACTCATTGATTGATGCCCTGCCTCACTGTTTCAGGCCAGAAGAAGACTTTGTTAAATTATTGTTGGAGAAATCCACTATGTCCGATCTACAGACGTTTCCAATTTTCATTGCGCTTGCCATTTTGTTATGCGGCTTTTCCGGAAAAAGTTCGGCGGAGGAACAGGTTCGGTCCATGATAAAACTTGACCAACCAAAAAGTGAAATAAAACATGACAGACTTGGATTCCGAAACGAAAACCGTCGAAAAGAATCTAAGTATGATAAGAAGCCAAAGAAGTTGGATCGTAAGGTTCCCATAGGCAGACCTGAGTTGAAACCGGAATTTGCTCGGCCTGACCGGGCTCCGGGTCCGCCTCTTAGAGATAATTCTAACGGTGATGACAAGAAAAAGTGAAAATAGCCCAAGCGTTTGAAACGAACTTATTTGTTCTGATAGATTTGAATTCGCAGTAGGGTGATTAAAATGTGGGAATATACAGAAAAAGTTAAGGAACATTTCTTCAAACCAAGAAACGTAGGAGCGCTGACTGACGCCAATGCGGTAGGAGAAGTCGGTTCGCTGGCCTGCGGTGACGCCCTCAAACTTTTCCTAAAAATTGATCCTGAAACTGACAAAATTGTGGACGCGAGTTTTCAGACATTTGGTTGTGGAAGCGCAATAGCGTCGAGTAGCGCGCTAACCGAAATGATTAAGGGCAAAACGGTTGAAGAAGCCCTCAAAATAACAAATCAAGATATTGCGGATTACCTTGGAGGTCTTCCGAAAGAGAAGATGCACTGTTCCGTGATGGGCCGGGACGCATTCCAGGCGGCAGTAGCATGTTACCGTGGTGATAAAGCCCCACGCGAAGAGATAGAAGGGGAATTGGTCTGTGAGTGTTTCGGGGTTACAGACGATCAGATACGGCGAGCTGTGAAAGAAAACAATCTTTCTACCATCCAGGAGGTAACGGATTATACCAAAGCCGGAGGAGGGTGTGGATTGTGCCATGAAAAAATAGAAAGAATTATCGCAGAAGTTAAAGGCGCAAACAAAACCACTGAGCCTTTGAGCGCCAAGGCCCGAAAAACAATGACCAATATTCAGAAAATAGCCAAGATTCAGGAAGTTCTGGAAAAAGAAATTAGACCAAGTTTGAATCAGGATGGCGGGGACGTTGAACTCATCGATTTGGAGGGTGATGTCGTTAAGATAGCTCTGCGAGGTCTTTGTTCTTCGTGTCCAAGTTCGTCCCTCACAAAGGCAGGTATTGAAAGCAAGCTTCGAGAGTTAGTCTATCCTGATCTGGTCGTGGAAGAGGCGCCCCAATGAAAACCATTTACCTGGATAACAATGCGACAACGCGTGTCGCTGATGAAGTCTTTGAGACCATAAGACCCTTTTTTACGGAGCGTTATGGAAACCCATCGAGCATGCACTTTTTTGGGGGTAGTGTAGGTCGGGAAATTGTAAACGCGAGGGAGAGCATGGCCGAACTTCTGGGCGCGTCCCCTCAGGAGATTGTATTTACATCAGGAGGCACCGAGTCGGATTCAACCTCGATTCTGAGCGCGCTCAGCACCATGCCTGATCGTCGCGAAATAGTTACTACAAAAGTTGAGCACCCGGCAGTATTAAACCTTTGTAAATACCTTGCTCGGGCTAAAGGTTACACCGTTAGATGGCTTTCGGTGGACAAATTCGGTAAGCTTGACATGCAAGAAGTCAAGAGAGCCATAACTGACAATACGGCCATTGTTTCGGTGATGTGGGCTAACAACGAAACAGGAGTCATGTTTCCTATAGAGGAAATCTCTGAGATCGCGGCGGCAAGGGGCGCTTTGACTCATACAGACGCTGTCCAGGCGGTAGGAAAAATCCCTATAAATCTTGGTAAATCAAATATAAATTTCCTTTCTTTGTCCGGGCACAAACTTCACGCTCCAAAAGGTATAGGCGCTTTGTACATAAAAAGAGGGACTCGTTTTTCCCCGTTTATGATCGGCGGACACCAGGAGTTCAGCAGACGCGGCGGCACGGAAAATGTTCCTGGAATAGTTGGTCTTGGTTGTGCGGCTCGTCTAGCCATGAAGAACTTTCAAGAAGAGAACATCCGAGTCAAGAACATGAGGGACCGCTTACAGCACGGATTACTCGAGAAGGTGTCTCAATCAAGGGTAAATGGTCACATTGAAGCTCGACTCCCCAATACCTTGAACATTGGTTTTGAATTTGTGGAGGGTGAGGCGATTCTCATGAGAATGGATGAGAAAGGCATTTGCGCTTCTTCGGGATCCGCCTGTACTTCGGGTTCCCTTGAGCCATCCCATGTGCTGAGGGCTATGGGTGTACCGTTTACAGCGGTTCACGGCTCAATAAGATTTTCTCTTTCCAGATACAACACGGAAGATGAAATCGAATACGTAATTGAAGAGACCCCCAAGATCATATCGACTCTCAGAGCCATGTCCCCATTTAACGTGGAAAACATGAACACCGCATGTATAGTTCAGTAAAAATCCATGGAGCCGTGAGCGCCTAGGTAACGGCATAGTTCAAGACACTATTCACAACGACTATCAAGCGCCTCGGTTCCTTCCCGATATATCGGCGTACCGCCTCAGATTCAGCTCCAATCCGGATCGATTTTCAGGTCCTTGGCTGTCTCCAACTTCGGCGGCGCGCTCCAACGTCATGATCAATATATCTGTAATATACTTTCATCTGTAGTGGGATTCTCAATTCTGATAAATGGATTCAGCGCCTTGCAAGTTCCTATATGACGTTTGTAAGGCTGCCCTGCGCTCAACCGGAAATGGAGGCCGAAATGTATGGAGATGAGCAGGACCAGGTAAAAACAACAAGCGATACTACTCCATTTAACCCGGAAAAGATGGCCGTCAAAGATGTTGAATCGTACCTCAAAGTAGGTTCTGATGGATTGACCGAAACTGAAGCCAGGAAACGGCTCCAACAATATGGAAACAACGAACTGATTGAAACAAAAGTGAGTCCGTTGATAAGATTCCTGTCTTTCTTTTGGGGGCCAATGCCATGGATGATCGAAATTGCGGCCTTGTTGTCTCTTGTAGTTAAACATTGGGCCGATTTTGTCATAATTATGACACTATTGATATTCAACGCTCTGGTGGGTTTCTGGCAGGAACATAAAGCCGGCAACGCTCTAGAAGCGCTGAAAGCTCAATTGGCGCTCAGAGCCAGGGTAAAACGGGAAGGTAATTGGCGGGAACTGGAGACCAAATTTCTTGTTCCTGGCGACATAATTCGAATCAGAATGGGGGATGTTGTCCCGGCAGATGTCAAACTCGTTCAAGGCGACTATATAAGCGTAGATCAGGCCGCTCTGACGGGAGAGTCTCTCCCGGTGGACAAGAACGTGGGCGCCATGGCTTTCTCAGGTTCGGTAGTCAAGCAGGGGGAGATGGTCGCAATCGTAACAGGCACCGGTTCCAACACTTTCTTTGGTCGAACCGCAAAACTGGTGGAGACGGCCGGAGCGGTATCGCATTTTCAGAGGGCGGTCCTCCAAATTGGTGACTACCTGATTTACTTGAGTCTAAGTTTGGTCGCTATACTGATCTTAGTCCAGCTAGAGCGGGGGACTCCATTTTTGGAGCTTGTGCAATTTTCCCTCATTCTTACAGTGGCCTCTATTCCAGTGGCTATGCCCACAGTCCTTTCAGTCACAATGGCAGTAGGCGCCCTCGCTCTTTCCAGAATGAAAGCTATAGTCTCCAGACTGGAGTCCATTGAGGAGATGGCTGGGATTGACATCCTGTGCTCTGACAAGACCGGGACTCTAACACAAAACAAATTGACACTGGGTTCTCCAGTAACTTTCGAGGCCAAAAATCAGGATGACCTCATTCTAGCGGGAGCATTGGCCTCGATAGCCGAGAATCAGGATCCCATTGACCTTGCGGTTATTGACGGGTTGAAAAATAAGGATGCATTGAGAAATTACGAGAGGGTCAAGTTTGTTCCGTTCGACCCGATCGGTAAAAGGACAACATCTGAAGTTCTAGACTCAGCGGGAACCTCGATCAGCTTTACCAAAGGGGCTCCTCAGGTGATTCTGGATCTTTGTGGCCCTGACGCTGAAACCAGAAAAAGGGCCGACCAAAGTGTGGAAGATTTGGCTTCAAAGGGATTTAGAACGCTTGGGATAGCCAGCAAGACCCAAGCTGAACCATGGATTTTCCTGGGCATTCTTCCGCTCTTTGACCCACCGAGAATTGATTCGGCTCAAACAATCGCCAGCGCAAAGGAACACGGTATTGATGTCCGAATGGTCACCGGAGACAACGTGGCTATTGCAAAGCAAATTGCCGGTCAGCTTGGTCTGAGAACGAACATAGTGGAAGCGCGCAACGCGTTCTCCGATCACGATGATTTCGATCATCCCTCAGCCGAGGCTCAACGAATGATAGAAAACGCGGACGGCTTCGCTCAGGTTTTTCCTGAACACAAATATGGCATTGTAAAAGCCCTCCAGGAAAGGGGGCATTTGGTGGGAATGACNGGGGATGGGGTTAATGATGCGCCGGCGCTAAAACAGGCCGATGTGGGTGTAGCGGTAAGCGGGGCTACCGAAGCCGCAAGAGCCGCTGCCTCCCTCATTCTTACCGCTCCGGGTTTGTCGGTCATAGTCAATGCGGTTGAGGAAGCCAGGAAGATTTTTGAGCGCATGAATAGCTACGCCATATATCGGATTTGCGAAACAGTTCGGATCATGTTTTTCGTGGTTTTGGCCATGATATTCTACAATTTCTACCCTATAACCGCTATCATGATAATTCTGTTAGCTTTTTTTAATGACATTCCTATTATGGCCATAGCTTATGACAACACCTTGCTAGATCCCAACCCTGTGAGATGGCAGATCAGGAGAGTTTTAACGGTTTCAACCGTATTAGGAGCCATCGGAGTCGTAGAGACTTTTGGTTTGCTCATGATTGCAAAAAATTGGCTGGGGCTTGACATAGCCCAAATCCAAACGCTTATTTTCCTCAAGCTGGCAGTTGCTGGACACTTGACACTTTTTGTAGCGCGAACGCAGCGTCCTTTTTTTTATCGTCCGTTCCCTGCGCCTATTTTGATATGGTCTGCGGTGGTTACCAAGGTTCTTGCCACACTACTGGTTGTCTATCCTTTCGGACTGGTCGCGCCAATAACCTGGGCGAATGTAGGTCTGGTATGGGGCTATTGCGCAATCTGGATTTTGATTGAGGATGTAGCCAAGCTTATCGTTTACAAACATATTCGACTTGTCGGGGCCCGTCACAAGAAATTCCTGCATATTTTGAACAGGCCACTGGCCGATCATATCTTTTCAGGACGATCGCGAAGCTGAAAGGNACCAGTTAATCATTGCGCAGTGAAACTCGGTTCTAAACGAAAGATTCCAGAACGCTTCGCAACAACCCAGGATTTCCCGAGATCGTCTGACTGATCTTCTACAGTGATTCAAGAAAAGATATTAAATATTAACATATTAGAGCTACGAAAAAAACTTGTGGCGCCATGTGGTATTTTACAGTGAATCAAGTAGAATTCGTGAGAGATCCTCCGTCACATTGTGCGCACTGTGGGGGGAAGAGCTACTCCCACAGCTTGAAAGACGCTGCCGCAGGTTCCCCTTGGTTGGGATCGCAGCGCGAATCGCTTCGGACTGTGATCTAATTCCACCTCGGTGAGGTTGTCCAGATCCAGTAGGATGTCCGACCGCTCAAAACAGTGTCCCCTGGATTCAAGTCTTTCTTGGAGCGCCCGCCTTAATACCAGGGTTAGAAAAGAACAGAACACATGCCCGCGGATGGTTCTGTCATACTTGTGAAAAATCGGCCGTGCGCCTAGAAGGGACTTGGCCGATCTGAAAAGTTGCTATACCATCCATAGTTGCTCGTACTTCAGGGCTACTTCGGAGGCAGGAAGTTTGGTGTTGGTACTGAGGACCCATTTCCCGTCAAGGTCAATTAACAACGCATTCAGATGGCTCCCAAAACAAGATGTAACCACGGTGGACCATATATAGAGTTTTGATTTTAATGCTCAATTTTGGGAGTTGCGGTCACTTCCGATAAAACCGAGGGAAAAAGAGAATGATGACGGTATAAATCTCTAGTCTGCCTAAAAGCATGTCTAATGTCATGATCCATTTGGCGACCTGAGGTAACTCGGCATAATTGTCCATCGGGCCTACGGCGCCAAAAGCGGGCCCTACGTTAGCGATGCACGCCAGACAGCCCGTGAATGATGTGATGGGGTCGAGCCCTGTGGCGGAAACGGCCAGCGCAGATACAGTCAACAACGCCAGCCAAAGAGCGCAAAAACCCCAGATACTGCTGAGGACATCTCCAGAAATTGCCTGCGTTCCTAGTTTAACTCTGCTCACCGCGCGAGGATGGGTGAGCCTAATTAGTTCGCCGTGGGCTAACTTCAACAATGCAATGATGCGCATACACTTCATTCCACCACCTGTGGAACCCACAGAGCTACCTATGAACATGCAGAGCGCCAAAATTAGTTGCGCAAGTCCAGGCCAAACCTCGAAGTCGGCGGTGGCATATCCCGTTGTAGTCATTATCGAAGCCACCTGAAACGAGGCGTATCTTAATGCCTTCCCGAAAGTATCATACGTGGCGCCGTAAAGATTGATGGCGCTGACGATCCAGAAACCGACGAAAACAGCTAGATAGAACCTGAATTCCGGATCTCGCCACATGACCAGCGGATGTCCACGAACAAGCTGAAAATGTAGCGCAAAATTTGCGCCGCCTATAAGCATGAAGACAGTCACCACTGTATCGATGGAAACGCTGTTGTAGTATCCTATGGATGCGTTCTTGGTAGAAAATCCCCCTGTGCCTAAAGTCCCAAAAGTATGACAAAGTGAGTCGAGCAAATCCATTCCACAAACGAGCAGCAAGACTGTTTCAAGGACTGTTAGGAACAGGTAGACTTTCCACAGGATCATGGCTGTGTCTTTCAGTCGGGGTTTGAGTTTGTCGACTGTTGGTCCTGGAACCTCGGCTTTGTATAGCTGCATGCCCCCCACCCCAAGAAAAGGTAGAATAGCCAAACCCAACACGACTATACCAAGCCCACCCAACCAATGAGTGAAACTGCGCCATAAGAGCAGGCCCCCAGGAACTATCTCCACATCTTTTATGACGGAAGCGCCTGTAGTAGTGAAACCTGATACCGTTTCAAAGATAAAATCCACGGGTTCCACAAGAACACCGGAGAAATAGAATGGAAGACCGCCGAATATACCTGCCAAGGCCCACCCCATTGTGGTTATGACCATCCCCTCGCGGTGACTTATCACATGGCTGGAACTGGTGTTACGGAAACACAAATAGACGCTTACGCCCACTCCTGTTGTTATAAGGAGTGATTCTATTAACGGCCAAACCCCCGCGTCCTGATAATAAGTTGACCACCCCAGCGGGAAAAGCATGCTTAGTCCGATGCAGGCTATCAACGCTCCCAAAATGTGGAAAATGTATCTCCAACGTATCAATTATTGTCATACCTCGGGGGCCAGAGCCTGCTCGACCCTGGGGATATTTTCTACAGTAGAAAGAATAATAACGCGGTCGTCCGCCATAACTGTGGTATCTCCGGCAGGTATGATAAATTCATGCTCTCTCATTATGCACAGAACGAGAGAGTCTTTTGGGAATTTTAAATACTTCAAAGGCTTGCCCACAATTTCAGAAGTTCGCAGCGCCACCGCTTCGATAATTTCAGCCTGATTACCTCGAATGCTCACGGTTGATATCACATGACCCCTATGTACATAAGGGAATAGTGAATTGATTGCTGAAAGTCTCGGACTGACTATATGATCTATACCGATGGTCTGTACGAGAGGAATATACGGAAACTTGTTGATTCTAACGATGGTCCTTTTGGCGCCCATGCGTTTTGCAAGTAGACTGGACAGTATGTTCATCTCTTCATCCCAGGTGACTGATACGACCATGTCCATACTGCCGATATTTTCCTGTTCCAGAAATTTCTGATCTGTTGCGTATCCTTGCAGCACGATAGTCCGGTGCAGCCGCGCTGAAAGCATCTGACAGCGCTCGGCATCCTTTTCAACTATTTTTACGTTATATCGTCTCCGTTCAAGCTCCCTGGCGAGAGGGAAGCCGATGTTTCCTCCGCCGACAATGAGGACGTTCTTTATCCCATGTGTTGTTTGACGGCCGAAAAGCTTCAGAATGTCACTAGTGTCACTGTCTGCGCAGACAAAATACACTAAGTCTCCATCGCGCAATACGTCCTTTCCTCGTGGAATAATAAGCCTCCCGTCACGTATGAGCCCAGCTACGACCATTCGGTTTTTTGCGATTTTCTCGGGAAGTTGGAGCAGTTTGAGGCCAGTAAGCGGACTATCAATCGACAGACGTTTGCCATACATCTTGACTCTTCCACCAACGAAATCGTTGACTTCCTCTACATCTGGCGCTGTCAAGATTCTTAAAATCGATTTAACGACTTCCATTTCGGGATTGATAACAGTGGAGAGATTCAGGGTGTTTTTCGACATTGCCTCCTGATAATCGCTATAATCAGGGTTGCGAATAAGGGCGACTTTCCGGATCTGAGGCGCAATGAGATTGGCAAAGAAACAGGCGATCAAATTCACTTCGTCACTATGGGTCACGGCAAGTATAATATCCGCAGTTTTAATCCCGGCCTCTTGAAGCAACCTAGGATTTGACCCGGACCCGTGCAATATTTGAACATCGAGTTGCTCACTAACCCATCTGAGTCGCTCGCTGTCAATGTCGATGATGACAACTTCCTTCTTTTCCAGAACGAACCATTCGGCAAAGTGAAATCCAATCTCTCCAGCGCCTACTATGACAACTCTCAACGCATACCTCCCCTAAATCAACGAATTCAAAAGTGTTTGTGCTCTACTTTCTTAATATTCCTATCCGGTTCGTATCTGCAATTCTTTTTATTGAATTAATTTATCCCTGCTCAAGACCGCGCTGCTCTTGAAATGATCATAATATTAAATCAGAAGAATGAATGCAGGTTCTACAGTCCCCAGAAACGAGTAATGTTAAGCAAGTATTTGGTATCGATAAACGTTAATGCCTTTTGACCAGGCTACTTGGATGCAATGCTTTAAGTAGGAGATTTACATTTCAGAGTGGAAACTTTTAAACAGGGGGTTTGATGCAGTTTTTTTGACCACAGCCTGCTCACCAGATTTCAGCTTCAAATACATGACTTCCTAGCCTTCCTGGATATCGCTTAAAACCAAGAAGGCAGAAATCATGTCTTTTTTCATGTAACTGACTTTTAGATATTCATACAAGGCACTGAAATCCGTTACAGCCTTTTTATAAAGCTATATTTTCCAGCCAAAACGGAAAAATATTTTTTATCGAAGTCCGCATTTGGCTGCACAGTGAAAGTAAGGACTCCCGATACCTGAAAACGTTTGACCCATGCAATACCGGTAACATGCGCTTTCTTTCCACTCCCCGCGCTGCTCCCCACCAAACTGTCCACCGGTCTTGTTAGTTTTGTTCAACCCGTCCATCCACCCTTTTGCCTCCCATGTCCGCCAAAGCGTCTGAGCCAGAACAAAGAATCCAGCTAAAGCAAACAACACAATTCCAAAGCTGATAAGGAGTTGCAAATCCATTTTGTGCCTCCTGTTTTATTCAATCTTCCATATAATATAGATGCGATAAGCTCGTCTTTGATTCGCATATAATCAGAGAGAAACACGAAATATGGTTGGGCCTTTTTTGAATCTGATTGACATCATGATTATGCTTTCTTTGAATTACAATGATACGAGTGGCCTGTGGAGATTGACCACATGACTCGAAACCAACGACTAATTATCGATGCGCTTTTCCTTGGAGTCGTGGGAGCTTTGAGCGCTCAATTATTTATGTTTTTGCTCAATGGGTCCCAGAATTTTTTCATGGGTTGGTTGGCTGGCTACCGACCTCCAGGATTACCGGAGGAAGGAGGGGTGTTACTGGAGTTTTTCGGCCCGCATAGTCGTTGGCTGATCCCGTTGTCCACTACCCTCGGTGGTCTTATCTCGGGAATACTGGTTTATTCTATAGCTCCCGAGGCCGAGGGCCACGGGACTGATACGGCTGTTAAGGCATACCACAGAAACGCTGGATACATTAGACCTCGAGTGCCGGTCATAAAAATGATCGCCTCAGCGATAACGATAGGATCAGGAGGATCTGCCGGCCGGGAAGGGCCGACAGCCCTTATCAGCGCCGGGATTGGATCAATTTACGCTTCAATTTTCAATCGTTCAGAGCAGGAAAGGCGAACTATTGTCCTCATTGGTATGGCTGCGGGATTATCAGCTATTTTTCGTTCGCCCATAGGTTGCGCTATCTTCGCTGTAGAAGTTCTGTATCGAGACATGGAGTTTGAAGCCGGCGCTCTTTTTTATGCCATGCTAGCATCAATAGTCGCTTACGTTTTAAATGCGGCGTTTGTCGGCTGGCAGCCACTCTTTCAGATTCCAGCGGACATTGGTGTTACGGAATTCACAGAATACTTCTGGTACGTTTTTCTAGGCATAGCCGCTGGTCTTGTCGCCACTATTCTCCCCACCATTTTCTACGGTTTTCGTGACTGCTTCAAACGAATACCGATCGCCAATATGTTCAAGCCTGCTATCGGTGGATTCCTATTGGGGGTTTTAGCTCTTTTCCTGCCTCAAGTCCTGGGCGGCGGTTATGGTTGGATTCAGGAGGCTATTAACGGAAAACTTACAGTCTACATGCTATTGGCGCTTGTATTCGCGAAAATACTATCTTTTTCTTTTACGGTGTCATCAGGGGGGTCTGGAGGAATATTCGCTCCATCCCTTTTTGTTGGAGCGATGCTGGGTGGATTTATGGCCCACTTGCTAGGTCAGCCATGCGCCCCGTTTGTTGTCATAGGTCTCGTGGCGGTGTTTGGCGCTGCGGCCAGGGTTCCTTTCGCAACGCTTCTCATGGTAGCGGAAATGACTGGCGGATATCAACTGCTCGTACCGGCCGCCACCGCTCTTAGTGTGAGCTTGGCCATCCAGATGACGTTGACCAGGAGTCTGACTTACAAAAGTCTCTATGAAGGGCAAGTACGCAGCAGGGCCGATTCTCCGGCCCACCATGCGGAACACATTAAGGTTGCGATAAATCTGCTGAGAAACGGACAAGTACCGTCTTCAGTAGTTGGAGAGCGATTGAATCTCCTTGGGTTGTTGGAAAAAGGTATAGAGCTGGATTTGGGTGACGGACAAAAACTTGATATAATTCAATTATCCTATGAAGACCCTTGCCTGGGAGATTCATTTCGTAGTGTCTGCATGCTAAAAAAACTTGGGACTAACGAGAATGTCGCTATGATAAGACAAGGAAAAATTTATCTTCCGGATGCCGAGGAATCGTTGCATGCAGGTGACAAGATATTGGCGCTAGTGTCGACTTAATATCACGTGAGGTTGTCCAAACCATTTACCTGATAGAGATTTCTAACACCTTCCAGACCCTTCAATTTGACTTCAATCCTGGGTCCGACCTTCACAGCGTTTAAAAGGATTTCATATGTTTTTTCTGAAATCATTACAGCGCCGCCCTGTGCGCACGACTGAATCCTGTCCGTCTCGTTAACCGCCGATCCCACTATTCCATATTTGGCTCGTGTATTTGAGCCGATATTCCCAACTATAACGTCTCCTGTATGGATTCCAATTCCCATACTAAGCTTGTTAACATCTTTCCCCAATTCATTTTTGAAAAGCGCTCCTAATTCCTGTTGCATTTCCAGAGCGCATCGGACAGCATCTAAGGCTCGAACAGGGACGTAGTTGTCATTACCTAAATCGCCCTGAAAAAAAGCCAGTACTGAATCCCCATAAAAATCGACAATAATCCCTTCGAATTTCTCTATTACTGCTATCATTCTGGAAAAATGCCGGTTCAACATGCTAATGACGTCTTCAGGCCTCAGTTTTTCACACACCTGCGTAAACCCTCGAAGGTCCGCCATGAGTATAGTCACAGTTCGACGTTTCCCCCCCATCTGGAGGCTTTCAGGTTTGGCCAGCAGCTCCGCTGCGACCTTCCCGTCTACATAACGTCCGAAAGTCCTTTCAATAAGCTCACGCTGTTTCAGACCCTGAGTCATCTGATTAAACCTTCGCTTAAGCGTTCCGACTTCGTCTGACCTGTCTTCGGAAACCCTAATCGAAAAATTTCCCTTTTCGATTTCTTCCGCAGCCTGTGAGATCTCTTTTATGGATCGGGCTATGGGACGCGTGTTCCATGAAATCAATACTCCAATACATAGGACCGACAGAGCGCCGACCAGTAAGTAGTTGAAATTAAATCGAACAATCGGGGCCAATACATCAGACCCCCGGGATACAAGGACCAGAAACCAGTCCGTAGTAGGTACCTGATAAAAGCCGATAACTCTGTCAGGGGGATATCCGGCGCCGATAACGACTCCAAAACTTTTTTGCGTCATTTCTTTTAGGACCGTTTTTTCAAGGGCGTCTCCCGTTTCACCCATAACTTTAAGTCCAGCCATGGATTTGTCAGTGTGAGCAAGGTAATGTCCGTCCGGTTTCACAAGACAGGCATAACTGTGGCGCCACTGGCCTACCTCAAGGATTCCCTTGATAAGAGAGTCGAAAGCTACCTTCACCACAATTTTCTTAGCTTGGTGTTGATTGGCGCCGCCGAAAGTTTCGGTGATTGACAGGACGTTGTGAGAATCGTCAAACGATAATTCATTGCCATACCTGCCCATCATGCGCTCCATACGCTCGTGTTGGTTCATGCGTGAGGAGCTGAAATAAGACGCCCCCTTTTGATCCCCAACACAGGGATGTTGGTCCGACCCATCAGGAATTTCACACATGGCTCTTTTTGCGTCTGCCGTCTGTGAAGCCGGGTTATTTCCAGAAATTGATTTACTTGGGGTCAATGGAAGGATTTCTACAGAAATGACTCCTTCCATTTTAGTGAGTTCCTGAGCAAGAAAGGCCTCTATGGCCGTGGCCTCCGGATTGACTCCTGCGTTTTCCATCAGGCGCATCATAGCCCGTTTTCTGTCGAGTCGCATTCTAACCTGATGGGCCGTCTTTTCGAGTTTTAACCTGACCATAGCTCCCCACTCATCAAGTAAATACGAACGGGCGTAAATGAACGATGTGACACCCACAATTGCTAGGGTGAGAGTGACCGGTAACAGGAGAAACACCAAAAATCGTTTTTGCAATGAAAATACCATGGCAAGGCTCCTTTAATTACCTTACACAAATCGATTCGGAGGCTGCGTAATGATTGAAATTGAAAGACTGTGTTTAGTGATGAGACACATAATTCCTTCGCGTGTGACAGGCCCCTTCGCTCCAAACGGGCGTAGTTATATTTTAATCATCGTTACGGATTGGCGTCTATTGAGAGGAATCTAAAAGCCGAGTCCCAGGTCGGAGAAGTAATAGATTAGCGATAATAATTCCTGAACGGAGAGGAGCGTTGCTATGATTGGGAATTTAAATGCCTATTTCATGTTTTCGAAGGACGCAATTTCGCCATCAATCCGCGTTCCTCCAGGGCGTGATTGTAAGCCGACATAATATCGCTCTGCGAAAGTATTCCAACAACCTTCGTGTTGCCGTTTGTCCCCGGAACTACGGGAAGATGTCCAACGCCGTGTTGATCTATCAAGTGGAGGGCCGTATCTAGGTTGTCGCTCGGGTTGATAAATATGGCAGGCACAGTCGCAATATCTCGGGCAATCACGATGTCGAAAAGGCTGTCTTCGAAGACAACTTCCCGGAAATCTTTTAAGGATAGCATTCCAACAAGTTTGTTTTCATCGTCTACGACTGGGAAAGTCGAATGTTTGCTTTTTTGAAGGACATTTATGAGTTCTCGAAGACGGGTATCCTCTCGAATAACCTCGGGGCCCGAGGTCATGAAATCATTTACTCTGATACTTTTTAGCACATTGACATCGCGTCCGGCCCGTATGTCAACGCCTCTGCGCATCAGCTTAAGCGTATAGATAGATTCTTTCTTGATACTGCGGGCGACAAATGTTGAAATAACGCAACAGATCATGATTGGGGCAATAATCCTGTAATTCTGGGTGAGTTCAAAAAGGATGAGAAAAGCCTGAATAGGCGCTTGCGTCGTTCCTGCTACCAGGGCTCCCATTCCGACAATAGCGTATGCTCCAGGATCGGCCGTATGATGGGGGAAGAGGTAGTGGGCCCCAGTTCCAAACGCTCCCCCTAACATGGCCCCCATGAATAACGATGGAGCAAAAATTCCTCCGGAACCGCCGGATCCGATAGTTATCGAAGTGGCCAGAATCTTTAATGGAACCAGTAACAGTAAGATAATCCAGGTCTCCTGGTTCAGTAACGCTTTTGTGATTGAATCGTAGCCAACTCCCATGATTTGAGGGAAGGCGAGCGCAATAGTTCCGATTATGACTCCTCCTACTGTCGCTTTCAGATATTCCGGAAATTTCCAGGCGTCCCAGATGTCTTCGACTTTGTAAAGAGTCACAGTAAAGCTGACAGCCACAACTCCGGCAATTATTCCAAGAATGCAATACAGGACTAGTTCCTGGGGAAACAGCAGTTCATATGGTGGGACCTCGAACGCCGGATAATTTCCAATCCAGATTCGAGAAACTTCAGTAGCCATCACAGATGAAAGAATTATTGGAGTGAACGTGGGCAGCGCAAAATCGCCCAAAATGATTTCCAAAGCGAATATAGCCCCAGCAATAGGCGCATTGAAAGTCGCTGCGATGCCTGCGGCCGCGCCGCATGCAACCAACACCCTTACTTGATTGTCTGTCAATCTTAGAATTTGGCCGATACTGGAACCAAGTGCGCTCCCAATCTGTACTATAGGCCCTTCCCGCCCCACGGAGCCTCCGGAACCGATACAAATTGCCGACGCGAGAATCTTAACGAAAGCTACCCGTTTTCTTATTCTTCCGCCTTTGGTAGCCACGGCGTCCATAACTTCGGGAACCCCGTGCCCCTTAGCTTCCCTGGCGAAGAAATAGACGAGGGGGCCAACTACAAGCCCGCCTATTGCCGGGCCTAGCAAAATCCGCCACCATGGAAGCGTATAAGCGGCAGTAGTCAAGTCTCCACTAGTAGAGTAAATAAGCCCCTGGAAAAACCCAATCAGGTATCTGAAAGCCAGGGCCCCAAATCCCCCAAGGAGTCCGACAACGATGCCAAGTATCGGTAATATGAGCCCTGTTTCGCTGAAAAAAGATTCAATCCGGAATGTTTGAGATAATTGGTGGAACAATATCCTGAGCTTGTCAGCAGCCGAATGGCCGATGACGGACTCAGGGGTGGGTGTAACATCAGACATGATTGGCCTCGATAAGAAACAAAGATAACATGAACAAAAAAAGAGCCTATTGCAAAACGCTCAATTAAATGAAGTGATTGTATTATCAATTGGTCCT
>WSSedB1CaDRAFT_10000437_pt1 | contig 18286 bp, 21 predicted proteins | sample WetSurSB1Cattail_FD_9460 | JGI IMG/M metagenome (IMG submission 9460)
TTTATTTTATTCTTGAGTGTATCCGCTTAAGCGGATATATTCAAAGCTATGAATACTCTCAAACATACCGCGGACTATCTCACTTTTGATCTGATGGGTCTCACGCCCGGAACCCGCCTGGGCGAAGCGCTCAACTTTTTTCTTTACGACACCACCAAGATCTTTCTGCTGCTGACCACGATCATCTTCGTGGTGGCAATCATTCGTGCCTCGTTTCCCCCGGAAAGAACGAAGCGCATTCTTTCGCACAAGCGGGAATACATTGGCAACATCCTGGCCGCGCTGCTGGGCATCGTGACCCCCTTCTGCTCCTGCTCGGCGGTTCCGCTCTTCATCGGTTTCGTGGAATCGGGTGTACCGCTGGGAGTGACCTTTTCGTTCCTGATCTCCTCGCCCATGGTCAATGAAGTAGCGCTTATCATGCTCTGGGGACTGTTCGGCTGGAAGATTGCCCTGATCTATATCGGCACCGGCTTGCTGGTGGCCATTGTGGCCGGGATTATCATCGGCAGACTGAAGATGGAAAAATACGTCCAGGATTATGTCTGGAAGATGCAAGTCGGCAACGCCGAAATCATTAAAATGACCTTCAGGGAAAAGATCGACTATGCCCGCGAGTATACCCTTGGGCTGTTGAAAAAAATCTGGCCCTATGTGGTGGCCGGCGTAGGCCTGGGAGCCTTCATCCACGGCTATGTGCCGCAGGATTTCCTGGCCCGCTGGGCCGGGCGGGACAACCCCTTTGCCGTACCGGTGGCCGTGGCCCTGGGCGTGCCACTCTACAGCAACGCCGCCGGGGTGATCCCGATTGTCCACGCCCTGATGGAAAAGGGCATGGCCATCGGCACGGTGCTGGCCTTTATGATGGCGGTCACGGCCCTGTCGCTGCCCGAGGCGGTCATCCTGAGCAATGTGCTGAAGAAACCGCTGCTGGCAACATTTTTCGGAATTGTTGCGCTGGCAATCGTATGTGTCGGCTATCTGTTTAACGCGATTTTATGAACATTAAAGGAGACGGAAAATGAAAATCGAAGTATTGGGAACCGGCTGTACCAAGTGCAAAATGCTTTATGAAGCTGTTCAGGCTGCCGTGAAGGCTAAGGGAATCGAGGCGGAGATTGTCAAGGTGGAGGATATGCCCTCGATCATGAAATACGGTGTGATGAGCACCCCGGCTCTGGTTGTGGACGGCAAGGTGGTGTTTTCCGGTAAAAGCCCTTCCGCTGCCGAAATCCAGAAATACCTATGAGGAAAGCCATTCTTGGATCAATCCTGGCGCTTTCCTGTCTGGTTCACTTGTCGGCACTGGCCGCCGAGCTTCCCTCCATCACCGAAAGCGCCATCCGCACCGCCCTGACTTCGGGCAGGCCCACGGTGGCTGATTTCGGCGCCCGCAGTTGCATCCCCTGTAAAAAAATGGCGCCTATCCTGGAAGAGTTGAACCGCGAGTTGAGCGGCAAGGCCAATGTGCTGTTCAATGATGTCTGGAAGGACAACACTCTGGCGAGGAGTTACCGGATACAGATGATTCCGACCCAGATTTTTTTCGATGCCAAGGGCAGGGAAGTCAAGCGTCATATGGGCTTTATTGACAAGACTGATATCATGAAGGAGCTGAAAAATCTGGGAATGAAATGAGCTTTCTGGACAACATCGAGCAGATTATCACCCTCTACCCTCTGGTGGCCTTCGGCGCGGTGTTCCTGGCCGGGATGCTCTCCTCGGCCTCCCCCTGCGTGCTGGCCACCATTCCGCTGGTGGTCGGTTATGTGGGCGGCTACAGCGACGGCAACCGGAGCAAGGCGTTCCGTTACTCGCTGGCCTTCATCCTGGGACTGTCACTGACCTTCACCGCCTTTGGCGCGGCAGCCGCTCTGCTGGGCACCATGTTCGGTACCCTGGGAGGTCCATGGTATCTGATCGCCGGCATGATCGCTCTGGTCATGGGTGGCCAGATGATGGGGCTGTACGAAATCAGTTTGCCGGTCAAGTGTGAATTCAGGCCCAAACAGTGCGGCATAATTGGTTCGTTCCTGCTGGGGTTGCTCTTCGGCGTTGTTTCATCCCCTTGTGCCACGCCGGTGCTGGTAGCGCTGCTGACCCTGGTAGCCGGAAGGGGACAGGTGCTATACGGCACTGCTCTGCTGTTCTGTTACGCCATTGGCCATTGCCTGCTGATGCTGTTTGCCGGTACCTTCACCGGTTTTGTGGAAGGATTTGTCAAAGCCCGTGGCGTAGTGAGCTTCTCGTTATGGTCCAAACGGATCAGTGGAGCTGTGATTTTTCTGGCGGGCGGCTGGTTCATTTGTCTGGGGATGTAGCCGCTGCTCTACTCACAACCAGCCGAGGCGTTTGCACGTTCCGTAGCCAAGGATTACAAACATGAACCACTGCGGCATCATGAATCCCCCAGACGATTCGCATGGATTTTGTTCTGGATATCCTGTTTTTTCAAAGAGAGACTCTTTGTGTTTGACGAGAAACTCAAGGTGTTTTGACAGGTTTGGTGAAAAGATAATCGTTATTGGCAACCGATATATGGCAACCGAAGCATTCACTGACGAAACCGGCATCCTTGCCGTAGGGTTTCAGGTTGTTACCCACGAACCGGGCAAAACCCCAGCCGCCGGTAGTCTTGTATTTCCTGGAGTCTTTAACCATAAACTCAACCTGTGCGAAATCACCCGGTACGGTGGCAACCGGGAAGAATGGATGTTTCTCTGCTTTCCATGCCACCTTGGCCAGTACGCTGCCATCGGGTAGCGGTTTCTTGCCGGCTTGCAGGGCAGCAAAAGCAATCCCGTTGCAGGTGATGATGCGGATGTGACCCTTGTCCTCCCGGTAGGAAGGAGCGATGAGCTTCCACGTCATGTATTCGGGAAAACAGGCAATTCCGTTTGGGGCTACTGGCCGGTCTGCGGCGGCAAGAGAACCTGTAACCAATAGGAGAGCTGCACAGGCCAGAATAATTCTTCGCATATCAACCTCCTCAATGTGAATGTGTTGGATTACTTCAGCCGCTATTGAAATAATTCTTCCATAGCATAACAGGGACTTGAATCTGTGCAATTCGGCTGGCCTCGATTGGGCAAGCCGTTTTACCTGAATCCTTGGTAAATTCTGTCCTCAGTGTCATTGATGTACAATGCCGGACTTAAGCAAAACAGTCGGACCATCTCTGAGAGGGCCTTCTCCTTCAATGAGGTGTACGATCCATTTATCCCGCAATTACGCCAACTGGCGGCTTTAGACACAATATGGTTAAGGTATCAGGGGGTGTTTTCTTGTTTTTTTGTAGGAAACGGGATATAGATAGAAAAATATCAAAAGCTTTTTTCAGTCTTGGTTACATTCGCATTGTTGCGTTCTGTCTGCTTTTTACTGGAATGCGTGTACCGGATTTGGCGCGTCCTCAACACCACCCCAAGCCGAGCCAGAGGGCCATCATCGAGAGCCCAGTCAAGGCATCTCAAGGTGTAGTCAACAAATCCATCGATCATTTTGCCATCATGGCAAAACCCATTGAGTTCCGGACCGCACTCCCTTACCGGACAAAGTTTGTCTTTGCATTTCACTCATCTGAATTTTTACCCCTTTTCCCCAATTCTTCTCGCGCTCCTCCTCTGTTGCTGTCCTGAAAATATCCGAATTTCATCACTAGTAATTCACCCCTCCGGCGCCGGAACACTTTTGGCTCGCACGAATGGTTTGGGGTGTCGTGTATTTTTTTAACAATGACAGAGGAGAGAATATATGCGAGCAGAAACTTAGAGCATCAATTAGATGCTGTCAAGGTGAAATAAATCATAAATTGCCAAAAGAAACGGTACGTTACTGTCTTCTCCTGTCTGGTTTTATATGAAAAATATCGTGGACTGATTCAAATGGCTGTGCTAGAAAAAATGCTATAGTTTTCCCGGGAGGTTCGTTGTGACGTTGATTGAAGATGATTTATTTGCTGCGCTGAAGGAGCTGCTGGAAGCTTCACAGGCCATGACGAGTGGCAGACTGCCTTTAGCCAGTGACCTTGAGCGCTACAACAGGGCAGTTGAATGGTCCAAGCGGGTGATTGCACGTGTGGAGAGATAGAAATGACACGATCTGAATTGATTGAAAAACTTGCCTTCGAGAAGAACCTGACGTATGCGGTTGCGGAGCAGGTCATCACGGAATTATTCAAAGGCATGGCTGACATCCTGATCTCCGGTGACAGGATTGAGATCAGAGGTTTCGGCAGCTTCGAGAATCGAGACTATGGCGGCCGTACCGGCAGGAATCCCAAGACAGGGGTTGATGTCATCGTTGTTGCCAAAAAACGCCCTTTCTTCAAGGCAGGTAAGGATCTGAAAGAACGGATTATGGAGAATGCTCGTAAGTAACGGATTGATTTACATAGAATAGCGAAAAGAGGGTTCCTGCTTGGAGCCCTTCTTTCGTTGTGGCGAGTAGTAGAGTTTTTATCCGGGTATGTTCATTGAAGGAGAACTGCTACAGATACCCTTGTTTATGCCGACCTGTCTGCCATCGTCCTGACCTTTGATATAGGCATCGGAATGTATGTAACTCTTGCGGCTGCGGACTGTCCTGAGATTACCGATTTCATTCAGGGCCTGTTTGATTAGCCCTTTTTTTACCGGAACCAGTGCGCCGGATGTAATGGGTGTCTGGATTTTCTGTACTTTCAGACGGGTAGTGATGGTTGATACCGCTCCCAGGTAATAGGATTGCCGCATAAGTTCGCGATGGCGGTTGGCAAGGGTCGGACTGACGTTATTCTTCATGTAGCCGGCGCAGAGCCTCCTGACGGTCCGGGTAAGATAGGCAAACATGTATGCGGCAATCTGCACGTCTGCTCCCACACCGATAAAGGTCATTGTGCCGGTTGCCGGATAATGGACAGTCCGGCAGTCGAAGGCGGAACTGACGCCGGCGCTGAGATGGCGCAGCCATTTCGGCAGGGTCTTGGACAGGGTGGTTTCAACCTTGTCGGCCTTGTCCGGCTTATGGGCTGCCTCGATATCGGCCATGGCAAGGTTGTGTTCCGACAGCAGCCGCTGGGCATGGCTGGCAGCCAGTGCAGCTTCATGTTCGTTGCTGGAGTTGGCCAGGGCCAGCAGCTTCTTGATCTTCTCAATAATTGGAGTTTTGCTGTCCATGTGATCTGAGCTCTCCTTTTGCTTGACGGACTCTCGCATAGAATTGAAGTAACGCGTTCAAGCCGAATCTATCGGCGGAAACAGCCAAGTCACCGGAACGAAGACCAGAAGCGGGCCCACGGTAATAGCTGGCACGGGGCAGCGCCAGCTATTGACAGCGGTGTTCAACATCAACAGAAACTTCAGGGTGTCCGGTCTCGATCACCTGCTGTTTCTGCGCCCGGCCAAGTTCAGACTGGGCAGATGTGACTAAAAAACATTCTCAACCTTGAGCTTGCCAATTTGGCGGTAAAGTTCAGCTAATTTGGCCTCCTGGTTTACTTCTTTCTTCTTGCCCTTGCCAAACAGGTCAACGGCATTTCCAGAGTGTTCCTGTTTCCAGTGGGTTATCTGAGTCGGATGAACCTTGAATTCGGTTGCAAGCTCCGCCATGGTCTTTGATTCAAGTAATACATATTGTTAATCATGACCAGAGATTGCATAAAAAAATAGGCTCGCTCGTGTGTTAAAGATTGCGCTAAACACACGAAAAAGCCTATCTATGATAATAACTTGCGTGATTTCTACAAGTTAGAGTTTTTGGGGTGGCTAGAGGGATTTGAACCCTCGAATGTACGAGTCACAGTCGTAAGTGTTAACCGCTTCACCATAGCCACCATGTGAGTTTTTCTAAATATCCTAACTCAGGACGCAAGTCAAGATTATTTTGCATCTAGTCTCTCTCAGACTTCGGAAATATCCGATCCCATAATTTCAACATCAGGCCAGTTTTCATATATCCAGTCTTCAAGCCGTTCCAGAACCGTGCGTGCGATACCTTTGTCCGGGCTGATGGTGACAAATCCCAAAACTGCCACGTGAGGGTTGTCTTGCCTGTCCACCTCGGCGCAGGACACGTTGAAGCGGTTGCGGGCGCGGGCGAGCAGACTTTTGACGATGCCTCGCTTTTCCTTAAGGGAATCGGAGGGAAGTGAAAGATGAATTTCAAGGCAGTAGATGAACATATTTACATATAATATTGATTTTATTTGTAAATTCAATTGTTTATTTTTTGCCCAAGTAGTCAGTAATCGATATGATCAAGGCCTGATTCGGCGTTGGATTTGTAACGGAATATGAGCAAGCGGGCCTGTGTCTGCCTCTGTTTTCTTATGATTCCATGAACCGTGGATTCCATCCTTTAAAACTGTTGCTTTTTGGATGACAATGAACTAACATTTCACCTCCCTTTTGTACTACAGCCTGCCAGGCGGTTTCATTGCAGCAGAATACTCCAACAATCGAAGAACTTCGCACGAAGATTGACTGTATTGATGACCAGATTGTGGCGCTCCTCAACGAACGTTCACGTGTGGTGTTGGATGTTGGACGACTTAAGTCCGGCAACAATATGGAGTTTCATGTGCCCGGCCGGGAACGCCAGATTTATGAGCGTTTGATGAACAGTAATTCCGGCCCGTTTCCCAATGATGCTCTGAAGAGTGTCTACCGCGAGATTATCTCGGCTTGCCTGTCGCTTGAGTCCCCCATGAAGGTTGCATTTCTGGGCCCCAAGGCGACCTTCAGCCACTTGGCCACTATGCAGCAGTTCGGATTTTCGGCCGAGTTGGTGCCGCTCAAATCCATACCATCGGTTTTTGAAGAAGTTGAGAAGGGTAAGGCGTTGTACGGTGTTGTGCCGGTCGAAAACTCCACCGAAGGGGTTGTTTCACATACTCTGGACATGTTTGTTGACAGTAGCCTGAAAATCACCGCCGAGATTCTGCTTGAGGTGCATCACGACCTGCTGTCGCGCACTGGTAGGATTGAAGATATCAAGAAGATTTACTCCCACATGCAGCCGCTTGCCCAATGTCGCAACTGGATGGACAGCAATCTGCCCGGCATTCCGGCGGTGGATGTGGCGTCTACCGCTGTTGCGGCCCAGATAGTCAGCGAGGATTATACTGCCGCTGCCATTGCCAGTGAACTGGCCGCTTCGCTCTACGATCTTAAGGTTGTAAGAAGTAGGATTGAGGATCAGGTCAACAACTTTACCCGTTTTCTGGTAATCAGTCGTAAGGGATGTGACCGATCCGGAAACGACAAGACCTCGGTTCTGTTTTCGGTCAAGGATGAGTCTGGAATTCTTTTTCGCATGCTGGAACCCTTTGCCAAACGAGGCATCAATCTTTCCAAAATTGAATCCCGCCCCTTCAAAAAGAAGGCTTGGGAATACATTTTCTTTCTTGATTTGTTTGGCCATGCCTCCGACCCCGAAGTGGCTGAGGCACTGGATGAACTGAAGTCATGCTGTCAGTTTCTGAAAATTCTCGGATCGTATCCGCGGTCGATGTAGAGGACGATACAGCATGTCTTGTATTATTGATCGGCTGGTAATTATTGGGGTAGGACTGATTGGTGGTTCCTTTGCGCGGGCACTACGCGAGGCCGGAGTAGTTAAAACCATCGTCGGCATCGGCAGATCACGTGCCAACCTCGAAAACGCCCTCTCTCTCGGGATAGTTGACGAGATTTCCCAAAATCCGGTTGAGGGCGTGCGTGATGCGCAGTTGGTTTTTATCTCCATTCCGGTCTGTACCATTCCTGCCATGGTGCAAACTATCGCTGCATCACTTGCGCCGGGGTGCATTATTACTGATGGTGGCAGCGTTAAGGCCGAGATTGTTACAGAGTGTGAGCGGCTGACACCGCCGGGGTGTTTTTTTGTGGGCGGGCATCCAATCGCCGGAACCGAAAACACTGGTTCGGCCGCCTCCTTTGCCACCCTTTTCAACGGTAAACGATGTATCCTGACACCTACAAAGCGTACCGATAGCGGCGCGTTCGATACGGTGTCACGGCTCTGGCACGCTGCTGGGGCCAATGTCTGCTCCATGGAACCGGGACATCATGATAGGATCTTTGCCGAGATATCACATCTACCCCATGTTGTGGCCTATGCCTTAGTTCACGCGGTGGGCACGGCTGATGTGGAAGGTGAAAATGTCCTATCCTACACTGCCGGAGGTTTCCGCGACTTTACACGGATCGCTTCTTCGGATCCTGCCATGTGGCGTGATATCGCCCTAATGAATCGTCAGGCGCTGCTGGCCAGCATTGACGGATTTTCAACAAGCCTGGCGGAGTTGCGTCAACGGATTGATCACGGTGATTCCCAGGGACTTGCCGATTTTTTTACCATTGCCAAGCAATTTCGCGATGGTATCCTCTAAACCATTCGCTGTAGATCGCATATCCAATAACGGAGTATTTGTGAATTCCATCACTATCAGTACGGTGTCGTCATTGAACGGCGAGATCACTGTCCCCGGCGACAAATCCATCTCTCACCGTTCGATCATACTGGGGGCAATTGCCAACGGCGTTACCACTGTGCGCGGTTTTCTGCGCGGTGAGGATAATCTGGCTACCATGGCTGCTTTCCGCGCGATGGGAGTTCAGATTGACGACGATGGTCAGATATTGGTCATTCATGGCAGGGGGCTGCATGGGCTTACCGAGCCATCCGATGTCATCGATTGCGGTAACTCCGGCACATCAATCCGGCTTCTGACCGGTTTGTTGGCGGGACAGAGTTTCTTCTCGGTGCTCACCGGTGACCAGTATCTGCGCAAGCGTCCCATGAAACGTATTGTAGAGCCACTTTCCCGTATGGGAGCTCATATACTGGGGCGTGCCAAGGGGAGTCTTGCTCCTATGGCCATAAATGGCGGTACTCTTAATGCCATCGGTTACGAGTCCCCGGTTTCAAGCGCCCAAATCAAATCGGCCATCATGTTGGCTGCCCAGTACGCCGATGGGGATACATCGATACGCGAACCGAGCCTTTCTCGCGATCATTCCGAGAGAATGTTCGGTCTGTTTGGCGCTTCGCTGGAAACCTTTCATAACGGTGTGACGGTTAAGGGAGGCGTTGAGCTCCAAGGACAGGAAATCAGTGTGCCGGGTGATATCTCATCGGCAGCGTTTTTTATTGTGGCGGCGCTGATTACGCCCGATTCAGAGCTACTGATACGCAATGTGGGCGTCAATCCGACTCGAACCGGTATCATCGATGTCATGCGCTCCATGGGTGGAAATATCGAACTTTTGAACAAACGCGAGGTCTCTGCCGAACCGGTGGCTGATATTCTGGTCCGTTCTTCCCGTCTTAAGGGGGTACGAATTGCTGGAAACACTGTCCCGCGCGCTATTGATGAGTTTCCTATCATCTGTGTAGCTGCCGCCTGTGCCGAAGGGACAACCTCCATACGTGACGCGCGCGAGTTGCGGGTCAAGGAGACCGACAGGATTGCTGCAATGGCTGTCAATCTGCGTGGTCTGGGGGTTGATGTTGATGAGTGTGACGACGGCATGGACATTACCGGTGTCGAACGTTTGGGCGGTGGCATGGCGGAGAGTTGCGGTGACCATCGTATTGCCATGTCCCTGTCCGTTGCCGGTCTGGTGTCGGCTGAAGCCATTACGATTAATGACATTGATTGCGTGGCAACCTCGTTTCCTACATTTTACTCGCTGCTGGAGCGGTTTCGGGCAGGTGCTGCGTGATCCACGCCAAGCATGGGCTGGTAATAGCCATAGATGGGCCATCTGGTGCGGGCAAAAGCACCATTGCGCGGCTGCTGGCCAAACGACTCGGGTATCTACAGATCGATACCGGCGCCATGTACCGGGCGGTGGCAGTGCTAATTAGCCGTGCCGGTCTTGATCCTGCGGACAGCAATGCCATTAGGCGGTTTTGCACTGATCTTGATGTGCGCCTAGAAACAAACACCGGAAGCCAGAAGGTTATGGCTAATGGTCAGGATGTCACCAATCAGATACGGACGCCGGAAGTGTCACTGATGACATCGCGGATATCTGCTCTTAAGCCGGTGCGTGATGCACTTTTGCTGGCGCAGCGGGAAATGGGGCGTAACGGAGGTGTTGTATTGGAGGGTCGGGATATTGGTACCGTTGTTTTTCCCGACGCGGATCTGAAGTTTTTCCTGTTTGCTTCGCCTGAAGTCCGTGGAAAAAGGCGTTTTGAAGAATTGGCTGCCAAGGGTGAACGTATAACGCTCCAAGAAACCATTGAGGCTGTTATTCGCCGCGACGAGCAGGATTCGCAGCGTGATTTGGCGCCACTGAGGCAGGCGGAGGACGCCATACCGATCGACTCATCGGACATTGGAATTGAAGAAGTCGTGAGCAGGATGGAGGCGTACGTTTTGAAAAAGGGCGCGCAATGGGAGTTGAATTCATGAAAGTTATCCTTGCCAAACGAGCCGGCTTTTGCTTTGGCGTCAAACGAGCCACCCAGATGGCTTTTGAAGCAGCCAGCATGGACAAAAAGACTTTTACCCTCGGCCCGATCATCCATTCACCGCAGGTGGTCAGCAAGCTTGAGGAAATGGGTGTTAAGGCACTTAAAAATCTAGATAGCATGGATAGTGGTACGATCATCATTCGCTCCCACGGAGTCGCCTCGGACGAAATCTCCGAGGCCAATCACAAGAAGCTGGAGATTGTTGACGCCACCTGTCCATTCGTCAAAAAAGCCCAAGAACACGTCAAAAGCCTCTCCGAAACCGGTTATGGTGTTGTCGTCGTTGGCGATGCAGATCATCCCGAGGTGCAGGGGATTGTGTCCTATGGCGGTGACAAGGTCTTTGTGGTTGGATCAGGTGATGAGGTCAAGAAGTTGCCGATCATGAACAAAATCGGTGTGGTTGCCCAGACAACGCAATCCTTTGAAAACCTGAAGAATGTGGTGTCGGAATGCCTTCTGCGGGGTGGCGAAATTCGCGTCTTTAATACGATATGTGACGCAACAGCGGTTCGCCAGGAGGAGGCTAAAGAGCTGGCCCGCCAGGTGGACTGCATGCTGGTTGTTGGTGGTTTTAATAGTGCGAACACCCGTCGTCTCGCCGAAGTCTGTGCGGAACTTCAGCCTCGTACTCACCATATTGAAACAGCAGCCGAGATTGATCCAATCTGGTTTGACGGGGTTGCCAGGGTCGGTGTCACGGCTGGCGCCTCCACCCCCAAGTGGATTATTGATGAGGTAATGAGCAGGATTGAGGAAATCAATAAAAACAATTGAAAATTTATGTATATGTTGGTATCTTAGCCGCTTATGTTGTTACGAACAGGAATAAAAACAGTAAAAAGAAAACGTTCAGGGGGTATGGTTTAATGGTTGACTTCAAACGGCTCAACGCTGCTGACAACGGTGATTTCGATGATCTGGATTCAGAACAGCAGAGTAGCGAATTTGCAGAGCTTTACAAAGAAAGCCTCAAAGAGAAGCCCGAGAGGGACAAGATCATAGAAGGAACGGTCGTTCGTGTTGACCAGGAAACCGTACTTGTGGATATTGGCCTCAAATCGGAGGGCTTTGTCCCGGTCTCCGAGTTCCGCGATGCCGACGGTGAGGTTACGGTCAAGGTTGGTGACCGTATCCGTGTTCTGATGACCCGTGAAGATGGCAAAAAAGGGTATATTCTTTCCAAAAAGAAGGCTGATTACCTTGCAGCTTGGGAAAAAATCGGTGATGCCGGCCATGAAGGTGGCGTTATCGAAGGAACCATAACCGCCCGTGTGAATGGTGGCTACAGCGTTGATATTTATGGTGTTCAGGCCTTTTTGCCGGCTTCTCAGGTGGATATCCGTCCTTCCTCCGATTCCGACAGTTACATTGGGCTTACCAGTAAGTTCAAAGTAATAAAACTTAACCAGCGTCGAGACAATATTGTGCTCTCTCGTCGGGTTATTCTCGATGAAGAGCGCGCTGCTGCTCGCGATGTTACGCTTGCACAGCTCGAAGAAGGTCAGATTGTTGAGGGTGTGGTTAAAAATGTTACTGAGTATGGCGCTTTTGTTGATCTGGGTGGCGTTGACGGCCTGCTACACGTTTCTGATCTTTCCTGGGGGCGAGTCGGCAAGCCGGCCGATGTTCTTAAGCCGGGACAGCCGATTACCGCAAAGGTTCTCAAGTTCGATCGTACCAAAGGTAAAATTTCCCTAGGTGTCAAGCAGACTCTGCCGGATCCATGGCTCGACGTACCTTCAAAGTATCCGCTGGAATCCCGCATCAAGGGCCGTGTGGTCAGCCTGATGGAGTATGGTGCGTTTGTAGAATTGGAGCCGGGTGTTGAAGGACTGATTCATGTTTCCGAGATGTCGTGGACCAAACGTGTGCGCAGGGCAGCAGATATTTTGTCGGTTGGAGATGAAGTCGAGGCGGTGGTGCTCGGCATCGACATGAATAACCGCAAAATTTCATTGGGTTTGAAGCAGGCTGGTGAAAATCCTTGGATGCATATAGCGGAAAAATATTCCGTAGGGACCAAAATTGAAGGTCAGATCAAAAATATGACTGACTTCGGCATGTTCATTGGTATTGAAGATGGTATCGATGGCTTGGTTCACGTTTCAGATATTTCCTGGACCAAGCGAATTAAGCATCCCGGCGATATTTACGCCAAGGGTGATATCGTACAGGCCGTGGTACTAAAGGTTGATGTTGAGAATGAGCGCCTTTCCCTTGGCATCAAGCAGCTTGAGCCAGATCCTTGGAGCATCGCCCCTACGACATATCGAGCCGGTACCAAGGTTGTAGGTAAAGTTACCTCCTTGACTGATTTTGGTGTTTTTGTTGAACTGGAGGAAGGGGTTGAGGGACTGATCCATGTTTCCGAGCTTTCACGAGAAAAAGTGCCGTCCGCCAAGACGTTTGCTGAAGTTGGCGATACGCTTGAGGCCGTGGTTTTGAACTGTGATTCCAGAGAACGTCGCATTTCTCTTTCGATCAAGGCCATGCAGGCGGCTGTTGAGAAAGAGGAATTTGAGCAATATCTTGGTTCTCAGGGCAAGGCTACCTCAAATCTTGGTGACTTGCTTCAGCAGGCAAACGAAAAACAGAAACAATAATTAAGACACGTACGGCAGGAGATATGCAATGACCAAGAGCGAATTGATCGAAAAAGTTGTGCAGATGCACGGTGAATTAAATATGAAAGCCTCTGAAATGCTTGTTAATACTGTTTTTGATTCAATCGAAGATGCACTAAGAACTGGTGATAAGGTTGAAATTCGCGGGTTCGGCAGCTTTACTATCAGGGAGCGTACCGGGCGGGAGGCTCGTAATCCCAAGAGTGGTGAGGTAGTCAGCATTCCTGCCAAGAAAACCCCTTTTTTCAAGACTGGAAAAGAGCTCAAGGAGCGGGTCAACTGTTGCTGATAAGTTGCCTGGTTTTCAGTGGGCTCATATGATGTGCCCGGATGGCGGAACTGGTAGACGCAAGGGACTTAAAATCCCTCGGTGGAAACACTGTGCCGGTTCGATTCCGGCTCCGGGCACCACCAAGTAATCCAACATAGTCCGATAGAGTACGAAAGGCCCTGAGAAATCAGGGCTTTTTTGTTATCTATTGTTTATTGACGTCCATTTTGGTATAGCTGAATCCAGTGGTTATGGAGTTATATATGGAGATATAGCTCCAAACTCAAAGGTTGGATAACTCCAAAAGGAGGAAAAGCCAATGCCCAAGCGGATTTTGCCATTATCAGACATCCAGGTGAAAAATGCGAAACCACGAGATAAAGACTATAAGCTCATGGATGGCTATGGTCTGTATCTGCTGGTAACTCCAACAAGCGGCAAGCTGTGGCGTTTTGATTATCGCTTTGGTGATAAGCGCAAAACGATGGCTTTCGGCGCGTATCCGGCTATAAGTCTTGCCGATGCACGTCAGCGTCGAGACGATGCAAGGAAGCTGATAGCAAATAGTGTTGACCCGAGCGAAGTCAAGAAGGCTCAGAAGGCCGCACAAGGCGATCAGGATACCAATACTTTTGAGGTCATCGCCCGTGAATGGCATGCCAAGTTTGCGCATGCATGGGTTGCCAGTCATGCGCAGCACAAGCTGGAACGAATTGAAAAGAACGTCTTTCCATGGTTGGGCAAACAACCGATCAGGGAGATCACCGCGCCGGAACTGCTTGAAGTGTTACGGCGAATCGAGTCGAGAGGGATTATTGATACAGCTCATCGGGTTCGGTTTGAATGCGGTCAGATATTCCGTTACGCCATCGCTACCGGAAGGGCGGAACGGGATATCGCAGCGGATCTGAAGGGTGCGTTGCCGCCGGTTAGGAACGGGCATTATGCGGCCCCCACGGAGCCGAAGGCGGTTGCGCCGCTCTTGAGGGCGATAGACGGTTTTACTGGCTCTTTCGTAGTTAAGTGCGCCTTGCAGCTTGCTCCGATGCTGTTCGTCCGTCCTGGGGAATTACGGGCTGCCGAATGGGAGGAGATAGACCTTGATGCCGCTGAATGGAACATACCCGCCGGGCGTATGAAGATGAAAATAGCCCACCTCGTACCTCTTCCCAGGCAGGGTTGTCGAAATTTTGAAAGCACTGCATCCCCTCACCGGCCATAGCCGGTATGTATTCCCTTGTCATCGTTCTCCTTTGCGCTGCATGAGCGAAAATGCAGTCAATGCCGGCTTGCGCCGGATGGGATTTGAAAAATCAGAGATCACCGGCCACGGCTTTCGGACCATGGCGAGAACGATCCTCGACGAGGTGCTCCAGGTCCGCCCCGATTTCATCGAACACCAGTTTGCCCACGCCGTAAAAGATCCGAACGGAAGGGCCTACAATTGGACTTCACACCTTGCCGAACGCAAGAAGATGATGCAGCTTTGGGCCGATTATCTTGACAGGCTGAAGAGCGGGGCAAAGGTCATTCAATTTCCAGATCGGATGTCAAATTGAACTCCACCATTCAAAAAGTTTTAAAGTGTCGCTTTAGTTGTTAGATTATATCATATCGTTTTTGTTGATAAATAATTACAATATTCTCTTGGTGTGACCGTCTGAAAATGTATGATTTGTCCAGCGTACATTGATTGATTCCGCTCGACATTGCGGGTCAAGGGTCACGGCATGGGATTGGGCAAGTAACTTCGCTACCGAGTGCCTTACTGATTGAAGTTTCCAATATGTGATTCATGCAAGGGCCATTACCTGGATGAAGGGTGATGGCTTTTTTTATTCCAGGCGCCTGACTTGATGATCTCCACCCTCTGGCAACAGTTTTGGCGCAAAAATATATCAATAATGTCCGATAGAGTGAAGTACCGGTTTCACTGGTGGTAGGAGATTTGGTAATGCTGCCGCACGGAAATGCCCATATCTTGCGCGATCAGCTCGAAAACTCGGTAGTGCCGCTTGAGAGTCTGGCAGAAGTATGTTCAAGGGAAAACGTCCATCGAACCTTCCGCTTTGGTGGAGGCGGCTCATTGACAGCGATGGTGGTGGGGGGCATCTTTGAAAATCAGGTGTCGAAGCCGTTTCTTTCGGCATTGCCCCCGCTCATCCATATACAGGGAGAACATGGACAGATGGTTCCGTGGCTGAATACGACGTTAAAATGGATGGCAGCAGAAACCAATTCGAAAAACCCTGGTGCGCAAATTATTGTATCACGTCTCACCGATATGCTTTTTGTTCAGATTTTACGTTCACATATTGCCGAACAAACCAGGCGAAACGGCGAATGTGATGTCAAGGCTGACTGGCTGCGTGCCATGGCGGATTCATATCTTGGAAAAGCTTTTGAAGTGATCCACCAGCTTCCGGATCGCCCCTGGACGGTTGCCGAGTTGGCCTCACATGCAAACATGTCGCGCACGGCATTTTCAACGCGTTTCACCAAGCTGGCCGGTATACCGCCGCTGACGTATGTCACTAGGTGGCGGATGCTTAAAGCCAGTGACCTTTTGCGTTATGGCAAGGCGACCATCACTGAGGTAGCCACGCGAGTTGGTTACGAGTCCGAGGCATCATTCAGCAAAGCGTTCAAGCGGGAGATAGGGGTAGCGCCGGGTACTTACCGAAGGAATGATCATAACGGTGCTGTTGGAATAATCGAGTGAGGTGATGTCCGGAATTACCATCCGGGTGTGGCGAACAGAGGGACGAATCTGATGTTGTTCCCAACAGTATGGCTTATGTACACGACAGGTATGTAGCGTTTGTATATTCTAATGTACCACTTCAATGGCACCGCTTGCATGTGAACCCTGGACGGGCTCAAGCCTTTTCCAGACGCACAGCGTAAACAGCAGGGCCGCCAGCACAACCAGAGCAATAAAAATCGCGCAGTAAGGCCAGCCGCCCAGTTCCCACAGGAAGCCGGGCACCACCGAGCCCACGAAGCCGCCGCAGTAATAAAAAGCAACATAAAGCCCCACGGCAGAGGCCCGTGATTTGATGACTGCCGCTCCGATGCTACGGTTGGTTATAATCTGGCATACAAACACGCCGGAGGAACAGAGGGTCAAGCCCAGTATCACCAGCCACAGCTCATGCGAGAGAGTCAAAAGCACTCCGGTCATGGAGATGAACAGAGCCGAAGACAGTATCTTCCAACCCGGCAGACGGTTCGACCATTTCCCGGCCAGCGGGGTTATTATCGCGCCTATAAGGTAAACAACAAAAACGGAGCCAAGCAGCGCAGGGCCAAGGCTGAATGGCGGCTCTGCCAGATAGAAGTTTATGTAGGTAAAGGTGCCAACCAGTGAAAAGAGTATGGTAAATCCAATCGCGTAAATCGCCAGAAGGGGTTTGTTCTTGAAATGCTCACGCATGTTGCGCAGGCCAGCGCCATAATCCTCCACTCGCTTAAAACTCTTGGACGGGGGAAGCCAGGCCGAAACAAATGTGGCCAGCACCAAATTCAACAGGCCCAGTACTATATAAACCCAGGGCCAGTTCCATTGGGAGGAAACCAGCCCGGACAAAAACCTGCCGCAGAAACCACCGAGGACGGTGCCCGTGACATAAACGGAGGTTACAAAGCCGGTCTCACGCGCCTCCCATTCTTCGTTTATGTAGGCAACGGCAACGGCGAATACCGCAGGCGTCAACAATCCCTGTACGAATCGCCAGAATATGATCGATGAAAGTCCTGGCGAGGAAGCAATAATAAAATTAGAGAAGGCCAGCAGATATATGGCGGGGACTATAACTTTCTTGCGCCCCTGCATGTCCGCGACAATTCCCACAAAGGGTGCAGCCAACGCCACCGCCAAAGTGGCTGAAGAAACCGTCAGGCTGACGGCAAGTTTCGATGCGTTAAAAATCCGGTGAAAAAGGGGCAACAGGGGCTGTGTTGAGTACAGGGACAGGAACGCGCAGAAGCCAACAAGCCCAACGGCAAAAACTTGTTGCCCCTTACCGGGTTCCGTACTGATTCCCCTCTTTTTTTCCAAAGTCTGAGATTTCATTAAATGCTCGTTTTTTAAGCCATATGGAATTTAGGCAATTAATGGTTCATTGCCGGTTGTAAAATGAACCTGTCTGCTTCAGAATGCAACAAAAGCGCTATTTAAAGGAGATCAAGATGTTTGAATCCGCGGAACTGGGACACAAGATCAGCAAGGATGTCTGGGAAAAGGACGTGCCGCAACTGCGTGAAGCGTTACTGGACGCCCAGTTCGACCTTCTACAGTCAAAACAGTTCCCCGTGATCATCCTGATCGCGGGGGTTGACTGCGCCGGGAAAGGGGAGACGGTCAATCTCTTGAATGAATGGCTGGATCCGCGCCATATCGAGACCCATGCCGTGCGCGACCTAACCGATGAGGAGCTTGAACGCCCCGAGATGTGGCGCTATTGGCGCGTCCTGCCGCCAAAGGGGAAAATCAGCATATTTATCGGCACATGGTATTCCAGGCCCCTTGTGGACAACGTCTATGACAAGATCAAGAACGCGGAGCTGGATCAACGCCTGGAGCGGATCGCACGTTTCGAAAAGATGCTGTGCGACGAAGGCGCCTTGGTGCTCAAGTTCTGGCTGCACCTCTCAAAGGAGGCGCAGAAAAAACGTCTCAAGTTCCTGGAGAAGGACCCCAAGACCCGGTGGCGGATAACTGAGAGCGACTGGCGGAACTATGAGCATTATGACAGATTCAGGACCGTCTCCGAGCGGATGCTGCGCGCGACCAGCACCCCGGAGTCCCCTTGGACCATCGTCGAGGGGACCGATCCCCGGTACCGCTATCTGACTATCGGCACGGCACTGCTCAATGCCCTCCGCCAACGGCTGGACGCCGGCGAGTCCCCCCGCCACA
>WSSedB1CaDRAFT_10000438_pt1 | contig 18279 bp, 16 predicted proteins | sample WetSurSB1Cattail_FD_9460 | JGI IMG/M metagenome (IMG submission 9460)
TCTCATATAAGGCAAAACCGGCAGGCGAACCGCCTTTAGGTAAAGATACCGAACCGGGATTACAGACAAGCACACCGGCTTTATTCTTTTCAAGAACCTGGATATGCGTATGCCCATAGAAAACAGCTGATATGCCGTACAACTGCGGAAGCATGCTTCCTTCTACTGCAAAAGACCCGTCTGCGCGCTCCGGTGAATATACATGCCCGTGAGTGCAGAAAAAACGGACACCATCATCAGCGATGCAGGTATAATCAGACATCAATGGAAATTTTAATACCATCTGATCTACCTCTGCATCACAGTTACCGCGGCACGCTATAATCCGCTGAGACAACGGATTTAAGAGTTCAACCACAATTTTCGGATCATATCCATCCGGAAGTTGATTTCTGGGACCATGATACAGAATGTCTCCCAAAAGAACGAGATAATCGCATCCCATTTCTGAAAAATGTGAAAGTAATTTCCGGCAGCAAGACGCAGAACCATGAATGTCAGAAGCAATAAGATATTTCATAACGGACCCCTTTCTATTTACTCAAAATTCCAGATGCAGTCCGGCACCGCAAGGATACAGCATCATCTGAATAGCGGGACTCCCATCCCTACCTTTTTTACCCGGCATGTGCCTGTTTATTTTATGAACAAAAGGAACAAAAAATCCGCAGGCTGAACCTATAAGAGCACCGCTCAAAACATCAGTAACAAAATGATTACCACTTAAAACTCTCAAGCTTCCTACCCCCGACGCCACGGTCAGGCAAAAGAGTGTAAATGGCACTTCAGAATCAGGATTATATTCACTATACACATAGCTTGCAAACACAGCAGCAGCAAATATAGTTACCGTATGCCCGCTTGGCCAGGATTTTATATAATCGCCGGGCACATATAGGGATACACTCTCCTGATTATCATAATACGTATACGGTCTGTACCGGCGTACAACAGACTTTAAAGCCTCTTTCACACCCTGGGAAAACAGGACTGTTTCCGCATACATAACACATACTGTTTTCCAGTCTGCATCAGGGATAAAAGCCAATGCGACCGGTGCCACGCTGAATGTATAAGTCAAAATACTCGCAGCCATATCCAGCGGCTTCGAATACGAATGTGCAAAAAAACTGTCGAATGCATTCACCGACGATATGTCGCGTTTCGTTTTATCCCTACCAGGAAAGGAAAAATAATTATCTGCCATAATACCGGTGGTACAAAGTACAGTACCTGCACTGAGAAGCGGAATATCCTTTGACGCCGTTAATTCAAAAACAATATCAGAGGCATATACTCCAACAGAAACAAAACAAAACAGCAGGCGAAAAATTACTTTGCGCACTCACTTTTTCCTGCATTCATATAACAATACAGCAGCTGCCTGGGCAACATTCAGACTTTCCACGGAAGCTTCGGTTTTATCCGAATCCATTCCGGCAAACGGTATAATTACCAGCTCATCGCAATTCTGCTTTACTTCACTGGAAATACCAGTTTCCTCATTACCAAGTATGACAAGTACCGGTTTACCGGCGCATCTTTCCCGGATACCGGCCACACGTATTTTCGCAGTAACGTCGGTACCTATCCGCTTCATTTTATCCCTTACCGCCTGCAGCAGCCTGGTGACAGATTTCACCGAATAAATGGAAACGAATTCCATGCCGCCCTGCGCAACCCGGTAAGAACTTGTCGTTATGGAAGACTGAGCTTCATCAATCGGTATGATAATATTTTTGAATCCAAAAAAAGCCGCACTCCTGACAATAGCACCCAGATTATTCGCATTCCCCACACGATCAAGGAGCAGCGCATCTTCTCTATTTTTGATCCAGCTGTCAACGATATCTGTATCAAGCGGAATAATCTCCGGCTGGTTTATCATGGCAACAACCCCCTGATGGTGTACGCTGCCACACAGTTTTTCAAGTTCAGAAGAATTTTCCACCATATTATAAGGAGCACGTCTTTGTGCCATAGTACGGCACAGATCACCAAAAGCAGCAGCGCGTTCTGCTGTAAAATAAAGTCTGCTGATACTGCTTTCATGCATTTTCGCGAGAGTACTGACAGCTGCAAATCCGCATACTGCCAATTCCTTATTCAGCTTATTTTTCATGAAAAAAGTATACCGATTTTACCGATGTACAGCAACGGCGCGCGCAATACCTGAAAGGCCTGCCCTGAAATCATATCAGCGGTACAGGCTCGATATCATCTGGGATTGGACATTTATACTTTTTTCCGCAAAGCCGTTCAGCAAGTTCTTCTTTTGCATGCCGGATTATTTCCGGGTTCTTCAGGCACGCTATGGCTGTACAAGCAAGAACTTTACCGGCATACAATGTTGCCTTATGAGCATAAGAACTTTTCCCCTGAGATACCACCTGCCATGAATGCCCCGGTGTCATAGCAGCCCATGTTGCTGTATTAATCTGTGCCGTCGGGCATATCCAGCTTACATCTCCTACATCTGTAGAACCGGCAGCCACCGCTTCGTCATGAACATAGGGAAGAAGGAACGAACGTATGCTTTCATCCTTTTTCTGTATAAATTTCTGCCGTATTTTTTCTGGTACAAGCCGGAGTTTTTGTGAAAGTTTGTCATCAGAATTTTCAATACTTTTTTTTATAGCCAGAGCAAAACCAATTTCTTCGGCATCTGGTTGAGGTATGGGTATTTTTTCCATCTGACCATACAATACATCACCGAGAATTGCATTGGGAATAACATTTGCACAGGCTTTCATAAAAATATGCTCTGTATGCGTTTCCGTCATAAGAGCCGCTCCTTCCGCTATTTTACAAACTCTCCGGTAAATATCCGCTACCTGGTCAAGTTCCGGCGCACGGAGCAGATAAATGCCTTCGGCTGACGCCTGTACGACATTCGGAGAGTAACCTCCTGTATCTGTTATGGAATAATGCAGACGGGCTTCCGGTATGACATGTTCTCTTAAAAAATTAATTCCTATATTCATAAGTTCCAGGGCATCGAGAGCACTACGTCCCAGATGAGGGCATCCGGCTGCATGAGCGCTCACGCCCTGAAACCGGTATCTGAGCTGATAATTTGCAAGTGAGCTTCCCTCCACAATTCCGTAAAAATCAGAAGGATGCCACGTCAATGCAATATCGAGTATGTTAAACACTCCGCTACGCGCCATGAATGATTTTCCGGAACCGCCTTCTTCACCCGGACAACCGTAATAAATAACGGTACCTGTATTCTTTTTTCCCTGTTTTATACAATTTTCCAGATATTTTTTTATTCCGATTACAGCAGCAAGACTCCCTCCACCAAGAAGATTATGCCCGCAGCCGTGTCCTGGTCTGCCCGCCTGAGAACTGTCTACCGGGACTTTTTCTGTGGTACCGGCACGCTGATTCAAACCGCTTAGAGCATCAAACTCGCCAAGGATTCCTATAACAGGAGAACCTGATCCAAATACTCCTGAAAAAGCTGTAGAGATACCTCCTGTTCCCCGTTCTACGGTAAATCCTTCTTTTTCAAGAATATGGCAAAACAGCTGTGCCGATTCCTTTTCGGTAAAAGCAGTTTCTGCTTTATCCCAAACGGCATCGGTAAGATTATTTATCAGCGGCAACTTATCATCTAAGAGTGTATTAATTATTTCAAAATCATTCATTTTAACCTTTCCTGTTCATTAGACCTGAATTTTATGCCAGTGTACTCAAATCAGGATCGTATCTGAGACACGCCACCCTGTGATTTTCACCCATATTTTTGAGTACAGGTATAAGACTTGTACATGCTTTCATTGCATACGGGCAACGGGTATGAAAAACACAACCAGAAGGGGGATTGAGCGGAGAAGGAACATCACCCTGAAGAATAATACGTTTCCGCGTCGAATATGGATCAGTTTTCGGAACAGCCGATAAAAGCGTCTGTGTATATGGATGCAGGGTATTTTTAAATAACGCTTCCGTTTCTGCTTCTTCAACGATATGCCCTAAGTACATGACTCCGATACGGTCAGAGATATACTTTACCACACTCATGTCATGCGCGATAAATAGATATGTCAGCCGGTCCTGTTCCTGCAGATCCTGAAGGAGATTAATAATCTGGCTCTGAATTGACACATCAAGAGCTGAAACAGGCTCATCACAGATAACAATGGCAGGATTGAGAATAAGTGCACGGGCAAGACCAATCCGCTGCCGCTGCCCTCCCGAAAATTCATGCGGATAACGGTAAAAATGTTCCGGCCGTAACCCCACTTTTGCAAGTATTTTCATCGCAACATCAATTCTGTCTTCACGCTTTGACAGATGATGTATAGTCAGCACTTCCACCAAAGCATCACCAACTCTTTTACGTGGATTAAGAGACGTATACGGATCCTGAAAAACCATCTGAACAGTCTTTCGGTACGGTCTCATTTCCTTTTCCGTCATTCTGGTAACATCAACACCGTTAATCGATATCGAACCATCAGTCGGCTCAATCAGCTTTATCAGCGTACGTCCGAGCGTACTTTTTCCACATCCGGTTTCTCCTACCAGACCATATGTTTCACCTTCAATCAACTTAAGCGTTACCCCGTCAACAGCCTTTACTACCATCGGAGTTTTCCCGAAAGACGTTTTTACCGGAAAAAATTTCGTCACACCGACTGCCCTGAGTACCACATCACCTTTCATTTTTTCCTCCCGGTTTTTCCAACATTCCAGCAACGAACCCTCTGTGAAGGAGATACCGATACAAGTTGAGGCATTTCCATCCGGCACCGGTCCGTAGCATAAGTACATCTCGGAGCGAAACGACATCCGGAAGGTATCTGATCCAGAAGTGGAACCATACCCGGTATCATATAAAGACGTTCTTTTCTGTTACCGTCAATCTCCGGAATAGACCTGATCAAACCAAGCGTATAGGGATGTCTCGGATGATCAAACAATTCATGAACTTCCGCTTCTTCAACAATCTGTCCAAGATACATAACAACGACACGCAGACATGTCTGTGCTACTACCGCAAGGTCATGGGTAATCAGAATAACGCCCATATCAAGCTGCTTATTCAGAGAAACGATCAGATCCATAATCTGTGCCTGAATTGTTACGTCAAGTGCTGTCGTCGGTTCATCGGCAATAAGCAGTTTCGGATGACACGCCAGCGCAATGGCAATCATAACACGCTGCCTCATGCCACCGGAAAGTTCATGCGGATATTGGCGCAATCGCTCCAGAGGCGCAGAAATTCCGACGAGCTTTAACATATCAAGCGCTTTATCCACCGCTGCTTTTTTTCCAAGTTTCTGATGTATATGAAGCGGTTCAGTAAGCTGGTCTCCTATTGTCAGTACAGGATTAAGGGAGCTGAGCGCATCCTGAAATACCATCGAAATTTTTTCACCGCGGATATTCTGCATCTTCTTCAGCGGGAGGTCGAAAAGATTTTTACCTTCCAGCAAAACCTGTCCGCTGTATATGGCTGTTTTCCTTTCATCATAGAGACGCAGGATAGACTGAGATGTCACACTTTTTCCACAGCCGGATTCGCCGACGACACCAAGAATCTCTCCTTTTCCGATATCAAATGAAACACCGTCTACAGCTTTCAATATACCCCTCTCCGTCCGGAAACTGGTACACAGATTGCATACTTCAAGTATTTTTTCCATATCGGACTCCTAATTGGAAAGCGGATCAAGCATATCCCGCAATCCGTCTCCGAAAAGATTTAATCCCAGTACGGTAATCGCCGTAAAAAAACCAGGAAATACGACAAGCCACCAGGCAACATAAATTCCCTGCTTACCTTCATTCAGAATACTGCCCCAGCTCGGAATCGGGACAGGTACCCCTGCGCCGAGAAAACTCAATCCAGCTTCCGTTATGATCGCCGAAGCAAAAACAAAAGTCATCTGAACAATAACAGGAGAAACAATATTCACCGCTATGTGATTCCAGAGGATACGGGCAGGACGTGCTCCCAGGGCGCGCATGGCTTCTACATAAGTTTGTTCCCGGGCAACAAGAGCCGAGGAACGTGCCAGTCGCGCCATATTTGGCGTATTGACGATTACCAGACTGATAATAACATTCTTTATATCAGCTCCAAGTACCGTCATAAGCATGATGGCCATCAGTATACCCGGTATCGCTTTCATCCCGTCACAAAACCTCATCAATATAGAATCAAGGATTTTACTGGTACAGGCATAGAGTCCCATGATCATACCCAAAATGCCGGAAATAATGCCGACAGAAAACCCGACGGTCATGGAAATCCGCGTACCGTATATGACGCGGGTAAATACATCGCGTCCCAGTTCATCTGTTCCAAACAGGTGGGCTGATGACGGAGCCTTATATCTTGCAACGACATCAACCGCATATGCATCTTTTGGAGCAATAAAAGGAGCAAANAATGCGATAATAAGTATACAGAGGACAATTGCACCGCCGATAACGGATAACCGGTTACTGAAAAATTTATGTAATGTGATACGCCGCTGCTCTGAAACAAGCCGTTTTTTCATCTCATTCATGTTATATTCCTTTCCGCGTCATGAAATCCTGATACGGGGATCGAAAACCCCGTACAGCAGATCAACGATCAGATTGACCATGACATTTATCAGTGCAATAAGCAGGACTACTGCCTGTATTACCTGATAATCGCGCCTGCCTATAGAATTAACCATAAGCTGCCCGAGCCCCGGAATGCCGAACAGGGATTCAACAATCGCTGCACCGGAAAGCATACCGATAAAACTTTGTCCAACAACGGTTAGAATCGATATCAGCGCATTGCGGAGTGCATGCCTGGTTACCAGAAAAAATTCCTTTACACCCTTTGCCCTGGCCATTTTTATATAATCGCTATTTAATACTTCCTGCATGGAAGCTCTTGTTATTCTCATCATAAGCGCAGCATGCAGAAACCCAAGGGAAATTGCAGGCAACGTCAGTGACTGAATATGTACCAGGATCCCGGCACTTATATCTTTATATCCTGAAACGGGAAACCACATAAGCTTCACCGAAAACACCATCATGAGAAAAAGTCCCACAAGAAAACTGGGAAGAGATATACCACAGAGTGCTATAACAGATACAGCCTGATCGGCCAGTGATCCGCGCTTTCGTGCAGAAAGCATGCCGAGCGGCAATGAAATAAAAAGGCTGATAATAAGAGAAAATACAGCGAGGGAAAGTGTTGGCTTTACATGATTGCGTATCACGGTTAGTACTTGTTGTCCGTTTGATACCGATGTTCCCCAGTCTCCCGAGCATATGTTTTTTATCCAGTTGATATACTGCTGTGCAAGCGGATCATTTAACCCCATCCGTACGCGTAATGCTGTTATATCTTCCGTTGTCGCATTCTCACCAAGAATAGCGGCAGCAGGATCTCCGGGAGTCAGATGAATCACCAGAAAAATAACCAAAGATACAATAATAAGTACCGGTATCAATGATAAAAGTCTTTTCAGAATAAAATTACGCACAAAAACTCCTCGAAAACAAACGGATGCCTGCTTATGGAATGCAGCATCTTTTATGAAACTGCATTCCGAAAACTCATTCCGATTCGCCCTTTATTTATTATTTTTCAGAAGAAGCATTCCAGAAATAGACACCTCCGTACGTGTCCAATCCGGATAATTTTTTATTCCATGCATATGCCGCAACATAATGACCGGCATTTATTAAAGGCAGGTATTCCCATGAATATCCCTGAAGGATATCCCATGCTTTTTTTGCATCGTCTTTTGTAACAGCCGAATTAAAATCCGCCATATAGTTCTGTAACTGCCTGTCTTCACTCCATCCGGGATAAGAAGGCCCGAAATACAATTTCAGCGAAGGAACCGGGACAGATGCAAAAGAAGTAAAATAAATATCGTAGCGGGAAGGATCTGTCCGGTACTGCGTCAGCGTAGCCCAGTCAACAACGATCAGCTGAGTGTTGATTCCAATCTTTTCTAGTTCCTGTTTCATGACAAGCGCAGATTTGTCCATATTACTGAGGGTAGAAACAAGGATACGGAACGGTTGCCCCTTATATTCTGCTTTTGCAAGAAGCTCTTTTGCTTTTTCAGGGTTTTTCTGATTATAGTTTTCCTTACCAGCTTCCGAATACCAGAAAGGCTGAGCGCTGTCCATGTAGCACGATCCGAGGTCATAAAATTTTCCATATGCAGCTCCCAGCAGTTCATCGCAGTCTATTGCTGCATTGACTGCCTGCCGGAAATATAAATTTGACGCAATCCCCTGTTTCTTATTGAATACATACGCCACGGTCCCTTCCTGTGCCTTCTGAATCTGAACATTCGGAATACGGGAAGCCATATCGTATGTATCGTCTGTCAAATTATAAATAAGATCATATTGTCCTGTCTGCAAACCTGCAACTCTCGTGGTGGCCTCCTTAACAATATCGAAATACAGTGTTTTTATTTTAGGATCTTTATAGCCTGCCCACCCGTCCATTGGTTCACCCTTTTTACCATAAGGAACATAATCGTTAAATTTTTCCAGTTTTATGTACTGATCCTGAACCCATGAGTCAAATTTGTATGGACCCGTACCGATATACTCTTTTACCATACCTTTAGCGTCTTCGTTAGCACAGGCTGCTGCTGTTGTAATCATGGCGGGCTGCGCAGCTCCGGCTATAACATCAGGAAGTGTAAGTGCCGGTTTCTCGAGTTTTATTTTTACCGTATAGTCATCAATCTTCTCAAAGCGGGAAGAACCGACCAGTTTACCTGCAACGCTGAATCCTTGAAACCACCTGTTCATAGAGGCACACACATCTTCAGCTTTCATTTCCGTTCCGTCGTGGAATTTAACCCCTTTCCGAAGATAAAATACAAATTCTTTTGCATCTTTACTTACCGTATAAGATGAACATAGTTCCGGTACCGGCTCCGCATTAGCATTGAGTGTGACAAGCTTTTCCCAAACCGTTCCTGAACACATCTGTCTGGCTATAAGACTGCTGTTTTTATGAAGGTCCAGAGAAGGAGCTTCCTGCTGAACAGCAATATGGATTTCATCCTTATAAAGAGTCGTACCAGACGAATTTTTCTTCCCGTTACAACTCACCATAATCATACANGTCACTGCTGCCAATAATAGCTCTGCTAGATTTTTTTTTAACATACACTCTCCCCATCTGATATTTTTCATTCACACAAAAAAAAAGATGTCCACAACTATTCGTTGTGGACATCTTTGTCAGAGCCTATTTTCATAAACCCTTATCATTTTGTCAATAAGTTTTTTATATAATTATCAATAAAAATGCGATATATTGAATAATTATGCATATAAATACACACTTACCAGCTGTCTGGAAGAACATCTGAAGGAAGCGGAGAAATATATTTTCTCTGTCCAAGCCGCTTCTTCCATGACTCTACAGCCTCTCCGACAGACTGCGGCTCAAGATAGATATGCAATGCAGTACGCGCAAGAACTTTTGCAGCTGTCAGCATACCATTGTAGGCAAGCGGATCTCTGCCATGCTTTACTGCTTCTTCGGAATGCAATGCGGTACCAGCTTCATAGCAGACCGTTGAAAAGTATGCAGTAGGAACAACCCAGCTTACGTCGCCTACATCCGTTGATCCGCTTGAGGGACTCTCTGAATCATATTTAGAATCAGAATCGAAGACTTTTAATTCCCGGTATACCATACTGCTTAAAAAATCAGTATTGATATAATCGGAATAGGCTGCAACCTGCTTTATATCAACTGTGGTACCGGTCATAAGTCCGGCACCACGCGCTATATCACTGACACGGGCAAACACCTGCTTAACAGTATCTATGTCTTTTGCCCTGATAGCATATAGGACCTGTGACTCACTCTGTACAACATTCGGCGATGTACCGCCGGCATTCGTTATTGCATAATGAATGCGGACACCATCCGGTACATGTTCCCTCAGATAATTAGTACCGACATCCATCAATTCTACAGCGTCAAGAGCACTTCTTCCCATCTGCGGAGCAGCAGCAGCATGAGCAGATTTTCCGTGGAAATTATAAAACACACGGAAGTTCGCAAGAGAGCCATTACCGACTACCCTGTTCTCTGTACCCGGATGCCACGATAAAGCAATATCGCAATTATCAAAAAAACCATCACGTACAAGAAAACCTTTTCCCCCTGCATTTTCTTCCGCCGGGCATCCATAATACCGTACCGTTCCGGAAATATTTTCCGACTGCAAAGATTCAAGACAATACCTTAAAGCAACTGCGGCAGCAAGATCTCCTGTGCCAAGCAGATGATGTCCGCATCCATGCCCCAAGTCTGGCAGTGCATCGAATTCCCCCAGAAACCCAATAACAGGAGAACCTGTACCATATTCTGCAATAAACGCAGTTTTTTCTCCCGCCAGACCGGCACGTATGGAAAAACCATTTTTTTTCAGATATTCCTGCTGTAAAGCGGAAGACTTGAATTCCCGGAACCTGATTTCCGAGAATTCCCAAATTCTGCTGCACATATCCTTGAACTCGGACGCATGTGCATCAATAAAATTCTCAATAAATGCTTCTGTATTCATTTTCTCTCTCCAAACAGAAAAAGTATATACTGATATCTTTTATTATTCTTCACATTCTTTAGAATTTTTCAGGAATTTTTCCGGTCTGAAAGTCAGATCATGTTCAGAAAAGTTGAAACCTCAATATGCAACAGGTTTTGACAGTATACGATTCCCCGTTATCTGACGTACCCGCCAAAACACCAGCCGGTCGTGCCCGGTGTTATGACCGATCCATCTTTATCGCGCGCATTATCAGGGAGGGAAACCTGAATCCAGTTTGATGCAACTCCATCAATAACCGACCGCTCTCCTACCGCAATAATGGTAACCCGGCAGCCTTTTTGCATCGTTGTCATGGTCCGTCCGGTCAGCGTACCGTCAGAGCGCAGACGCAGGTTATCAACAGCTGTAACGGTTCTACCGCAAATATCATCACACTCATCCAGATATGCACGGACATTCCGCTTCAGAATTCCCGTAAACGAAACAGACGTAATATTCCGTTCGTCTTTATTGAATTCCTCTATTTCCTCTTCTGAAAGCTGATCATACCAGGTCCCGAACGTTTTATCATACAAAATAACAAACGAACCGTCCGGACTCCCCTGCTCTGCTGCCTGAAGTTCTATTGTTACTCCGCCTGCTCCATTGTATACTCCATAAATAACTTTTTTTTCAAACAACAGATCATGCAACGACGCATCCTCTTCATCAGACATACGTCCGCTGTCGGTTACAACCTTAAAATGATCATTACCACTGTACCGGATATCTATGATAATTTTTTTTACAAAATCATCAGAAACAAACTCCGCAAATGTTGCGTTTTTTTCCTTCAGATCAGTAATCCGTCCGATAGTATACACTCCCTCACATGCAAGGTATGTTTCTTTCATAACAGCAGAAACACCATCAAACCGCCCGTCCGGAAATATCTGAGCAGAAAACATACCCGCTATAACAAGAAAACAAAATACAAAACAGGTCGTGTTCTTATGCATTACTTTCCAAATATTCGGCATAGATTTTGCTGATATAGTCGATATGAAACTGAACATGATCGCGGTACATCCGGACGGCTTCGGTAAGTGTTATTTTTTTTTCTTCATTGTCATACCCGCGGATAAAGTATCTGCTGTCAAAATCACTTTCAGGAACAGTCCTGAGAAATGAGGCAAGTATGCGGCGGAGTAATGAAAAGAGGGAAAGATAGTCCTGAATATTTTCCTTTCTGTTTTCAAGGTTCTTTGTCCAGTCGAGTTCGTTGATGACGTACACATTTGAATATGGCTGGGCGATGCAAGACTTTATCCGGATAAAATTATTGGTTTCACAGTCCACTAAATGAATAATGTGCTGCCTGATTGACCAGTCATCCGCCTTTACCGGCATAAAGTCATATGCGGCTTCGGGAATTGACTGGAGGACTGCGGTCAGACGGGTAACCCCGGATTCATAGTCGGTGATTAATTGTGCTGTATCCATTTTACTGCTCCTTTGTACTGGAGATTCTTATCTCCATTTTTTTGATAAATGACGCAAGCCATTTGATTTCAGAAAAGCACCGTTCAGGCGTTTTAATCAAGAGGCACGAAAACAGAGAATCTCTATTTATTCCACTTTTCTGCACTCAAGTTTGAGATACTTTCTGAGATTATTTTAATTTTTAAAGTTGTTATGTATCCATACATAACAACGTCCAGTTTCTTCTGTCCAATCCTACAAATAAAACAGGTCAAAGGCAACGGCAGGTTACAATTATGACAGATCCTTATCAAATTAATACTTAAATGTTTCCTGTATTCCCTTGAACGTATCCAGATATCGATTAAAATTTTCAGGATTTGAAGTAAATGTTAATATATATGCAGTATTTTCTTTTATTGAAACAAATTGTATCTGCTGTACAGAAACTCCGTTTATATCACCTGAAATTATCTGATAATTTTCACCTTCTTCTATTAATGCAAAATTTCCATATATTCTCTTTATATTCTCCTGCGCTGCTTTAAGATAGTCTTTTACAGAATATTCTGTCGGCAGTTTTTCTATTGCTAAATTTCCATTCTCCTGGAATGTATCATTTTCTTCAATCGGTGAATATAAAACAAATACAGTTGAAGAATCTGTTCTTTGTGCAAGCCAACCTGACGGAACTATTATTGAATAATTATCAATTTTTATTTGCATTCCATCCTGGCAAAATGCAGTTCCAACAAACAAGCCTAAAAAAAACACCATAAACATTACTGTTTTTTTCATAAAAACTCCTATAAATATAATTTTTGTAAATCAACAACCCCGCCCCAAGGGGCGAAGTATGTTGTTCTCTAAAGATATTGCAGTCGGGGTTTAATACCCTTCATACGCCCCAAGGGGCGGGGTATTAAACCCTCCGCACGAATAAACTTACTTTTATTTATCGTATGTACACTACTGTTTTTAATTCTTTATGCATAAAAAAATGCTTCAAATAAATATTTCCCGAAAAAATGCCTCATTCTCTGCCTCTCCGCTGTAAGAATTCATAAAAAAAATAACAATTAATGTCAAAGGGTGTTTTAAGGTTATTGGAGATATGAGAGAATAAAATTTATATTTTTTCCTGTAATGAAATTTTTCCGGATATCAGAAATTAAAAAACAGTGCTTTCCGATTTTAACCGATATTCTCTGCGATTTTTATAATTGTTCCGGTAATAAAATCATCCGGCTTCTGACTGTTTCCACTGATAAGATAATTGAAGAGTTTGCTTATTGCCATATATCCCTGCTGTTCAGGTTCCTGGCAGATAGTAAAATCGATGGTACCATCGCTGACATACTGTATTGTTTCCGGTACCGAATCAAAGGCAAGTATATGCATAAAATCAGGAACAACGTTCTTTACAGCCCGGCAGACACCTTCAACACCTGCTGCGGCTATAAAAATACAGTTTATATCATGATATTTCCTGAGACTGTTTATCGTACGGTTATATGCAAAATCATTACTGTCAAGCGATTCAAGCGTATCAACTATAACAAAGTCCATCCCATGCTTTTTCATGCCGGAAATAAACCCGCGGATACGTTCATTATGACCTCTTATATGATAAGAACCTGTAACGACGAGAATGCGCAGCGGATCCTTAATCATACGCCATAAAAGCCCCGCAGAAGTTACTCCGTCGTTAAAGTAATCGGGTCCTACATAACAGATTCTGCCCGTATCAGGAATATCCGTATTTACACTGACTACCGGGACTCCCTGCTGTATTACAGACTGTACGGCAAACTGAACTTCGGGACTATCCATTGTTGTAAGACAGAGTCCGCTGTATCCTGATTTAGCAAGCTGCTGTATGGCATGAATATGAGTTTCGGCAGAAAAGCCTTCTATATGTTCAATATGGACAGAGACTCCAAAATCGGCCAGCTCCTGCTGGGCATGATTAAAACCGGCAATAACGTCTTTAAAAAAGGGATTACCTATATCGGGAAGCAGACATCCGACAGATATCGGCTGTTTTCTGGCAGCAAGAATCCTTCCTGCACGGTTAGGTGTAAATCCCATTTTATCTGCAATTTCACGGATACGGTCAGCTACTTCCGTTTTTACTCCGGGACGATCGTGCAAAACACGGTCAACAGTACCTCTGGAAACTCCTGCCCTGACAGCTATTTCTTTTATTGTTACAGACATATATCTCTCTGAATCACCAACTCCGCCGCAAGCAGCGATGGATGGAATTCGCTAAAGGTATCGCAGCCGGAATTTAATACCCTTCATACGCCCCAAGGGGCGGGGTATTAAACCCTCCGCACGAATAAAACAGGGACTGCCTGTGACAGTCCCTGCTGTTTTAACATTCACTCAGTAAACGGATTTTCATCACAGTATAAACTGCCTGCAGATTTATTGTACGCAAGATCCTGCACACCAAGATAACTGAATATCGTATACAGTGCTTTTCCTGCATGACCGAACGCAACGGCTCCGTGATGCGGATAATGTTTGCTGATCAGTACATGACGGTAGAAGCGTCCCATTTCAGGAACTGCAAACACGCCTATACCACCGAACGACCGGGTTGCAACCGGAAGAACTTCACCNTGGGCGATATACGCCTGAAGTCTCGTATCAGCCGTACTCTGCAAACGGAAGAATGTAATATCACCGGCGGTAATATCTCCTTCAAGCGTTCCCCGGGTAAAATCAGGTTTACCGCCATTTTCAAGCAGACGGTTTTGTATTAACTGGAATTTAACCGCAGGCTTACTTTCCGGAGCAAGACGGCAGAATGGCGTATTACCGCAATGGAACCCCATAAACGTATCCGTATGTTTATAGTTATAACCGAATTTCCCTTTTATATCATGTTCATACATGTCAGCCGGAACAGAATTGTTGATATCCAATAGTGTTACAGGAGCACCCGTAACGCAGGTACCGATATATTCACTCAAAGCGCCGTAAATATCTACTTCACAGGCAACGGGAATTCCACGGCTTGCAAGGCGGCTGTTTACGTAGCATGGCTCAAAACCGAATTCTTTCGGNAATGCCGGCCAGCATTTATCAGCAAATACTACATACTTACGGCTGCCTTTATTCGTTTCAGCCCAGTCAAGCAGCGTCAGTTCAAACTGTGCCATACGCGGCAGCATTTCCGGAAATCTGTTACCTTCTTTCCCGAGTTCGTTTTCCATCTCTTTAACAACTGACGGTATCCGCTTGTCATCTTTATGTGCACGATAAGAGACAAGTAAATCCAGTTCCGAGTTTTCCTGAATTTCAACACCGATATCATAAAGAGCTTTTATTGGAGCATTGCATGCAAAAAAATCCTGTGGTCGCGGACCGAATGTAATAATTTTAAGCGACATAAGGCCCAGAATGGCACGTGCAACAGGAATAAAATCTTTGATCATTTTAACAATATCTTCGGCTGTACCAACAGGATATTCCGGTATTACTGCCTTTAAATGTCGCAAACCAAGATTATACGAGCAGTTAAGCATTCCACAGTAGGCGTCGCCACGTCCATTGATAAGATCATTTCCATGTTCCTCTGCTGCCGCTGCATACATAACCGGTCCATCAAAAATCTGGGCAATCTGTGTTTCCGGTGTTTCAGGACCAAAATTTCCCAGAAACACACACAAAGCATTACAGCCGGCTTTTTTTACTTCATCAACAGCCATGAGCACGTCCTGCTCATTTTCAACAGTCGTTTTGGCTTCATAAATGCTGCCAGATTTATTAAAAGCATCAGCAATCGCCTTTCTCCTTTTNTCAGAAAGAGAAATCACAAAGCAGTCCCGGCTGACTGCTATAATACCCAGTTTTACTTCAGGAATGTTTGTCATCTTTTCCATAATCAGTCCTCCTTAATAAATTATTTATCAATGCCAGAAACCGTATACTCTTAAAGATTAAGTAAACTACAGATATACGCTCACAGCATGAGCCACTTTCAAAACTCGTCTGACTTTTGAAAACGCCTCACATATTTCCTATATCAATATTTCTGCCGATAAGCCCTGTAAAAGCACCCTGTTTTGCTTCTGCAGAATCGGGATGGGCTGTAAGCCACTTGTTCTTCGCCCAGAGCAGACGGTCTTCAGCATCAACCGGCTGAATATCCGGTTTTGCAGTATTAGTATCCTTCGGGAGAACAATGGTTACCCTGAAACCGTCTTTCGAGACACCGGACGGTGTTATTCCGTTACACGGCGCATAATGCAGTGTCGTTTCATAGATCTGAACTACAGTCCCCCTGGGGACTGAAAAAGCTTCAACAATAGAAGTATCAAGTTTTCCGCTGCTGCAGGATTGTAAAGGTGCAACAAGCAGCACAATATCATCTGCAGGGATATTGATTTCGCTTCCCCGGTGATATTCAAGGCAATTCAGCTTTGTATTGCTGCCATTACAATAGCCTACCTGAATTGGCATTCCGCCATATACATTACTGCCGATTTTTTTCGAAACCGGAAGCAGTTCGAGGTCAGGTGAACCAGGTTCATAAATAACGGTATCGGAAGGTTTTTCCGTAACCTCCTCAAGTTTCTTAAGCAGTTCCGCGACGTCATATCCTTTAAGAATTTTACCATACCGTTCAAACGAATGGCTGAATACCGATTTTATTTTCATTATCATTTCCCCCTACAATTTCGCCAGATCTTTCCAGTTCTGCCTGAGCGCAGGATACAGACCACGGTAGATTTCATAAAATTTTCTATATTCCGCACTGTTTTCTTTTACCGGCTCCTGGGATGGATTAGTTTTTATAACCTGACGGCATCCTTCCTGTACACTGGAATAGATTCCCGTACCCGTACCGGCAAGAACAGCTACACCAAGTGCAGGTCCTTCTTTTGAAACAACCGTTTTGACCGGACACTCATAAACATCAGCAAGCATTTGTCTCCACAATGGACTTGAGCCACCTCCGCCGCATGCCAGCATTTCCGTAATAGTAACACCCATTTCGCGAAGAACCTCAATGCTGTCCCTCTGGCTGAATGTTACGCCCTCCATAACAGCACGCAGCAGATGCTGTCTGGTATGCCTGGCAGAAAGTCCGAAAAAAACGCCGCGGCAGTCAGGATCAAGATGCGGGGTTCTCTCTCCCATCAGATACGGAAGATATAACAACCGGTCACTCCCGACAGGAATACGCGCAGCTTCTTTATCCATAAGATAATAAGGATCAACTCCCAGTCCATCTGCAGTATGCATTTCCTCATGGCAGAAATTATCGCGGAACCATTTAAGCGAAAGACCTGCTCCCTGAGTAACACCCATTACGTGCCACGCTCCGGGAACTGCACAACAGAACGTATGAACACGGCCTTTGGGATCTATACACAATTTCGATGTATGTGCAAATACAACGCCGCTTGTTCCTATCGTCGTAAATGCCCTGCCGTCTTCAACCGTACCGGTTCCTACAGCAGCGGCAGCATTATCACCGGCACCACCCACGACAGGCGTTCCCTGTTTAAGACCTGTCAATTCTGCAGCCTGTCGTGTCATCTTTCCAGTTATCTCAGGCGATTCATAAACTTCAGCAAGCATCGACTTATCTATATCAAGTTTTTCAAGGACTTCGGCTGACCAGCAGCGGTGAGGGATATCCAGCAGCTGCATACCACTTGCATCACTTACTTCAGTTGCAAATTCGCCAGTAAGCATATAGCGTATATAATCTTTAGGAAGAAGAATATGAGCACATTTTCCATATATGTCAGGTTCATGATTTCGTACCCATAAAATTTTTGAAGCAGTAAAGCCGGTCAGCGCAGGATTCGCCGTAATTTGTATAAGTTTCTTTGCTCCGACCTTTCCTGTAATTTCCTCACACTCTTCAGCCGTACGCTGGTCACACCAGATTATAGACCTGCGCAGTATATTTCCGCCTTTATCAAGCATAACCAGACCATGCATCTGCCCTGAAAGGCCTATCCCTTTTATATCTGAAGGATCCGCATTACTCTTTTCAACAACAGCCTTCATGGTCCCGTACACTGCACGCCACCAGTCTGAAGGATCCTGTTCCGCCCATCCGTTCTGCGGCTGATAAAGCGGATATTCTATCGTAGAAGATGCTACAACACTTCCATCCGTTTTAAACAAAACAGTTTTTGTTCCTGATGTTCCCAGATCAACGCCAATCAGCAAAGACATATTAATATAACCTCATAGGAAAGAATATTTTACAACTATATCGTGCTCGAGCACATTG
>WSSedB1CaDRAFT_10000439_pt1 | contig 18274 bp, 13 predicted proteins | sample WetSurSB1Cattail_FD_9460 | JGI IMG/M metagenome (IMG submission 9460)
GTTGGATTGCGTCCTGCCATGGGCAGCGTCTGCAGAGCCGCCGTATCCAGCGTCTGTTCAAACCGGCTGTCTGAGGTGTCGAGCAGAGGGGCCTGCGCTGTGACGTTAACCGTTGATTGGACTTGTCCAACCGCAAGAGTCAAGGTGACATCGCGCGTCTGCGCCGTTGTCACCGTCACAGACACCGTTGTGGGCGTAAATCCCTGCGCCGTCCCGGTTACCGTGTAGTCGCCGGGCGCTATGCTGGTGAACCGATAGACGCCGCTCTGATTGCTGACTGCTGTCTGCTTAACGCCCGTGTCTACGTTCGTCAGCAAAACAGAAGCATTGGGCACAGCGGCCCCTTTCGCGTCGAGTACATTTCCTTGCACTCCGCTGTTGAACTGTGCAAAGCACTGAGCAACCGACAGCAGGAGCAACAGGGAAAGTACGGTTGTCCGTTCGCGTATGGCTTCCTTCATGGTGTTCTCCGAAGCGTTTGGCGGTGTATTCGCAACCCGTTCCGTGCTTTGCTTACGAATCGCAAATCCCGGTTGACTGAAAACGTTTCACAAAATTCTGGCTCTTGTGAGACACAGAGACGCTACTCCGATCGATCGGCTTGCGCATAAGACAATGCGACCACTAGTGAGTAGTCCATTTGGACTACCTGTTGTTGGTTGCTGGAAGCGGTCATCGGAGGTAGACTCCATCCAGCCTGCAATGAAGAGAATCGAGCAACACAGACGCTCGGGTCGGCACTCCTCTCTACTCGAGCGCGGTCTGACCCTGACATATTTCATCATCTTGTTTGCAACCTCCTGCAGGCACAGCAGGCAGGAGATGATTGCTGTGATTCCGCAGACGGATGGCATGTTGCTGTGGGATCTCGCACATGCCGGCGCAGAAACTGCCGCAAGCCACACAGGATCGGTCATCTACTGGAATGCCCCGATGCGCGAGGATGATGTTGCTGCACAGGTCCGTCTCATCGACCATGTGGTTTCCAGCAGGCGCTATCAGGGACTCGTAATCGCACCAACCCAGGTGCTGTCTCTCATCAGTCCCGTACGGCGCGCCTTGGCGCAGGACATTCCAACAGTGATCATCGATACGCCTCTCTCGCTTCCGGCCGGCGGAAAACTTGCCTACATCCTGAATGACGATGAGGAGGCGGGCAGGCTTGCCGCGGAACGCGTCGCCCTGCTCCTGAACGGCAAAGGAACCGTGGCGCTGCTTGGCATAAACCCGGATGTATTAGGCGTGACCGATCGCGCCCGCGCTTTTCAGCAGACGCTTGCCGCCCATTACCCTGGTATTCGCGTGGTCGCGAAGCGGACCGGCTCGTTCAATGTGCTGCGTGAACGGCAAGTTGTGCACGAGTTCCTCGAATCCAATCCGAATATCGATGTGTGTGTCGCGCTATTGTGGACGACGCTCGATGGTGTGTTCTCTGCTATCGACTCCATCCATCCCCGCCATCCCTTCAAGATCATCGGATTCGATGTGGCTGGACCCCCGCCGTTTGATCAAAGAGATAACCTCGATTGCATCATCCAGGCAGACACCAAACAGATGGGGCAGCGCGCTGTCGAACTGATCCATGCCATGCGCCAGGGACAATCGGTCCCGCCCGTTACACGTCTCCATCCCCGCATGATCACGCGTGAAAATGCGAACTCCACGGAGGTTCGCCAGATGCTGTCCCTCGATTGGAGCCCCGGTCATTGGACATGGAGTTCAACTTCATGAGCATCCACACCACAGCCCGCCGCGGAGTTCTGATTGCATTGACGGTTTGCATCGTCGTTGCTCTCGGATTCATCGGCTGGCGCGTATATAGGCATAATCCCGCCTATGCCCACGATTACCAGGATTCATTTGCAGCCGGAAAAGCGGATGAATGGACTGCATTCGGCGGAACTTGGGAACTTGCGAATGGAATCATGCGCAATGAGTCCGATGAGCGCGGTGCCAAGTTGATCGCTGGCTCGCCCTATTGGCGCAACTACTCAATCGAAGCTGATATCAGTCTCCTCGGTCAGGGAGACGCCGGCCTGGTCATCCGGTCGGGCAAAGAAGAGGAAGGTGTGGATGCCTACAGCGGCTACTATTCCGGCATTCGCACCCCCGACAACACGCTGGTGTTAGGTCGTGCGGAGCACGGCTGGAGAGAGATCACCAAGAGAGTCTCCTTTCCTGGCGGCATCCATCCCTTTGAGCGTTACCACCTCAAGCTGCTTGCATATGACTGCCAGATTGTTGCGGCACTCAGCAGTGTCGTGCATCCGTCCCCTGAGTCGATTGCGATCACTGACCCCAATTGCACTGTCTCCGGCCGAATTGGCTTGCGTTCCTACCGATCGGGCGGCACATGGAGCAATGTAGTCGTTCGACCAGCTGAAAACGGCGACCTGATGGCCATGTTGCGCAATGAGACCGACCGTGGCGTGCGCGCGCCGGGGAATCCTCCGCAATTCAATTCTGCGCTGACCAGTACGCTAGCTTCGCTTTCGGCGCCTCCGCCGGCCAATACTCCCGCGGAGAGCATTGAAAACCTCCATCTGGCCTTTCTCGCGGCGCCTGCCCAAGCATCCATTCGCGGAGTAGTCATCCTGAACTCGTCCTTGCTCTTTGTGCAGGACTCGACCGGGGGAGCCTATGTAAAGCCCCGCGGTTCGCCAGCGCTCAAAGTAGGCGATGAGGTCGAAGTCACTGGTACCGTCCGGCCCGGTATGTTCAGCTCCGTCATCGATGATGCCTCCGTCCGCCTGCTCTGGGAGGGCATCCCAATGGCGCCCGTCTCCGTCACGGCATCGCAGGCGTCCACCGGAAAGTTCGATGCCACCTTCATTGAGGTGCAGGGCAGACTGACCGCAAAGGAACGAGGCCCGGAGAACACACTCATCCTCGACCTTGAAGACGGCGGACAATCCTTTCGTGCCGTCATGAATCCAGGCCGCAGCGCATACTTGTTCGACAAGCTCAAAGTCGGAAGTCGACTCAGCCTGCGTGGCGTCTGTGTTGTCGATTCGGCCTTCACCAACAACCTCACTCCGTTCGTTCTCCTGCTCCGCTCCAGTGAAGATGTACGTGTTCTCGCCGGGCCTCCCTGGTGGACCACAACTCACGTCATCGCCCTACTGTCTGCTCTACTTCTGCTCACACTGGCCGGTGTATTTGCATACCACCGGGTTGAGAACTGGCGGCTGCGTGCTGTTCTGGCGGAACGCGAACGCCTGGCGCACGAAATGCACGACACTCTCGCGCAAAGCTTCGCGGGCATCGGATTTCAGCTCCAGGCAATCACGAATAACCTCTCCCGGCAGGAGACGGCGATTCACCAGCAGCTCGAGTTGGCGAGCAACCTTGTGCGCCACAGCCATGAAGAGGCTCGGCGGAGCATCGCCATGCTGCACCCTGAATCGCTGGAGTCAGAAGACCCCTTTACCGCACTGGAACACTTTGCGCGCCGCCTCGTGCAGGGAAGTTCCGTACAGGTCATCGCCGAGAGGACCGGCGAAATTCGCCCCATCCCACTGCGCGTCTCTGACACTCTCTTCCGGGTCGGGCAGGAGTCGATTGCAAACTCACTGCGGCATGCACACCCCACCATGCTCAAAATCAAGTTGAACTACGAGCCAACGTCCGCAACGCTGCAGGTGGAGGACAATGGCTCTGGATTTGATACCTCCAAGGCGAATCATGGCTTCGGCATCCGCGGAATGCGCCGAAGAGCCCAGGCCGTCCTGGGCAGTCTTCACGTTCACAGCACGCCCGGACAAGGCACGCTCATTGAAGTCAGCGCGCCACTGCCCCCGCGCGTCACACTCATTACCTGGCCCAAGTTGTTATGGAATTTTCTGATGGAGTCCTGGACTCATGCCCGACCCTCGAAGCTCTCCAATTCGCATTCTTATCGTGGATGATCATCCGGTGGTGCTCGCCGGCCTGACCAGCATGCTCAACTCGCAACCTGATTTTGAAGTCGTCGGTTCAGCTTCGGACGGAGAGGAGGCTCTGCAGATTCTGCGGAAGCGCGGCGCCGACGTTCTGCTTCTCGATCTGCGTATGGCCGGTATGAATGGTGTCGATACGCTGCTTGCGATCAAGGCGGAGCATATTGACGTGCGCGCCCTCATCCTCACCAGCTTCGAGACCGACGAGGATATTTACCGCTCCGTGCAGGCAGGAGCGCAAGGCTATCTGCTCAAGGGGGCTCCGCAGTGCGATGTTGTCGAGGCAATTCACGTTGTCCACGCCGGCAAGCGCTACTTTCCTCAACACATTGCAGCGCGTCTCGCCGAGCGCATCATGCGGACCGATCTGACCGCGCGTGAATTAGAGGTTTTGCAGATGCTGGCGCGTGGACTCACCAATAAGGAGATTGGCAGCGCCCTGCGAATCAGCGGCAATACGGTTCGAAATCATGTCAACAGCATTATTGAAAAACTCGAAGTCTCCGACCGAACCGAAGCAGCCACCACCGCCATCCATCGCGGAATCATTGAAGTGTCGGGCTAAGCAGCGCCACGACACGCGGAATTCGTCTCTCAGCGCGCCCGGTAGCAGGTCTGTCGGCGCATACTGGGCCATGCACGGCACAGACTGCTCGTAACTAGAACATTCGTACCATGCGTTGAGCTGCGGGCTTGCCTATGATGATGGTCAGCGTTGCACAGGAGCTGTGTCTTGTTGCCCATCTCGAATATGTCTCTCTCACGTCGTCGTTTTCTTAATCAAGCAGGACTCTTAGGCCTGGCAACTTCTTCACCAGTGCGCAAGTTGTTGGCCGCGGACAAGAATCCGCCTCCCACAGCAACCGGCATTCCTTCGAAGGTGGTCCGGAACCGGGCGCCTCTTGCAGCCAGCGCATTCTACTTGCTCCCTCTCGGCTCGATCCGCCCCACCGGCTGGCTGAAAGGTCAATTGGAGATTCAGGCCAGCGGACTCAGCGGACACCTGGACGAGACCTGGGCCGACGTAGGGCCGAATAGTGCCTGGCTCGGCGGCAAAGGTGAAGCGTGGGAACGCGGCCCCTATTTCCTCGACGGCCTTGTTCCGCTCGCATGGACACTCGGCGACAGCCGTCTGAAATCCAAGGCGCAGCGCTTCGTTGACTGGACTCTCGAGCACCAGGCATCCAATGGCATGATCGGTCCGGCTTCGAACGATGACTGGTGGCCGCGCTACGTCATGCTCAAGGCACTCACACAGTACCAGGAATTCACTGGCGATCCACGGGTCATTCCCGCCATCGATCGCTACCTACGCTATCAACTCGCGACGCTGCCTACCCGGCCCCTCCGCGACTGGGGCAAGTTCCGCTGGCAGGATGAACTGCTCACCGTAATCTGGCTCTACAACCGCACCGGCTCACAGTATCTTCTCGACCTTGCCCGAACGCTACACACGCAAGGATACGATTGGATGGCGCAGTTTGCGGATTTCAAGTACACCCGGAAGATAACGCCCGAGTTCATCAAGCTCGACGAAGATCATGGCCTGCGCGACATCTCCCTTGCCACACACGGTGTAAACAACGGCCAGGCAATCAAGACGGGGCCAGTCTGGTCGCTCGTTTCCGGTAAACGTGACGACTCTTCGGCGGTCTTGAAAATGATCGCTGAGTTGGACAAATACCACGGACTGCCCAACGGCATGTTCTCCTGCGACGAGCATCTGGCCGGACCTGATCCCTCGCAAGGCTCCGAGCTGTGTACCGTCGTCGAGTACATGTTTTCGCTGGAGCACGCGCTCGCCATTACCGGAGACCCCGCACTGGGCGACAGGCTCGAGAAGCTCGCGTTCAATGCCTTGCCCGGCACATTCACTGATGACATGTGGGCGCACCAGTATAACCAGGAGCCCAACCAGGTAGAGTGCAGTCTGCATCGCAAGCCGTGGACAACCGACGGACCTGAATCGAATCTCTATGGTCTCGAACCCAACTTCGGTTGCTGCACCGCCAACTTCCACCAGGGATGGCCCAAGTTCGCGAACAGTCTGTTCCTCTTGTCCGGCTCACCGGACTCGGATGCGAACGACGCGCTGGTGGCTGCCGTCTACGCACCATGCGAAGTGCACACAGTAGTGCGTGGTGTGCCTGTCCACGTCGTCGAAGAGACCGGCTACCCCTTCAAAGGCACAGTCCGGCTCACCATCAATCCTTCCGCGCCTGTGGCATTCCCGCTGCAACTGCGCATTCCTGCATGGGCAGCAGGCACAGCCGTGCGTGTCAATGGACAACCTCAGCAGCAGCCGTCACCGGGAAGCTTCGCCCGCGTCGAGCGCGCTTGGCGCCCCGGCGATCGCGTCGAAATAGAGTTCCCCATGACGCCGCGCGTTTCGCTCGGATTCAATGATTCTGTTTCCATCGAACGCGGGCCGGTAGTCTTTTCCTACGGCGTGGGCGAGAGCTGGGTCAAGCTCGCCGATCGCGGCATGACAGCCGATTGGCAGGTCTTCCCGTCCACTCCCTGGAACTATGCGCTCGATCTCGATCCAAAGGATCCTTCACGTTCCATCAAGGTGATTGAAACGGAAGCCGGAGAGAGCGTCTTTTCCGGCCGTAATGCGCCGGTGCGCCTCAATGTAAAAGCCCGCAAGGTAACCGCCTGGCGCGCAGAAGACGGTGTCGCGAATCCCGTGCCAAAGAGCCCTGTGAAAACGGATGCGCCTGAAGAAAACATCACGCTGATTCCGTATGCCGCTGCCAAGTTGCGTATCACCGCATTTCCTAATCTCAATACCGCATCTGGAGAAGATAAACACCCTGCGTGATTCGAACTCCTCCGCCAATTCATGTTGATCACCGTTCCGCGCTGAAGTTCCTTGGTACGCCGCCCCTCTCACTCGCCTGCCTGCATAGCGGCCTCGCTTAAGGGCCGCGTTTTCGCACGCGTGCCGTACCTCTTACACCCACAATCCGTACGTCATCGTCTGGCCCATGTGGACTACCTGGCGAAATCTTCGTCGTTGATATGCGACAACCTGGTTTCGTGATGGGCCTACAAGGATGGAATAGCCTGCCCATTTCCGGACCATCTTATTGTGTTTGGCCGATGTTTACCTATGCTATGCCGAGGAAATCGACCCCCTAAAAACCCCATTTCACTCCATAAGTATCAAGGGTAGGTAGGGAAACAGGCTTCCCCTACCCTGTGTCATACAGAAAACGAAAGGTTCACCGAAGGCCAAAAGCGGGGTCCGGCGAATAAAAAGTGCGCGGGTTCCAGATCGGGAAAACAGCCCCGGAAAGAGGGCTGGCTGGGGGAAGCAACAGGTCCTGCGGAGCGAAACTCGAGCGCTCGGTGGCGGGGGACAAGCGCGGCGGAAAGCACAACCAGCCGCGGCCCAGAGCGGATGCTGTGCCGGGCAGAGCCCAACAGCAGAACTGAACCTGAGGCCGGCAGCTTCGACGACGCGCGTGCGCGAGGGTTTTTGTTGCCGGCAGGACGGAAAACCCTGGTTGTACTCCTGCGAATAGGGCGCGACATCGGCCAGGATGCGCAGCTTGTGGATGTCCGGGTAGTCCTCGGGGTTGACTCCCTCGAGCTCCGGATGGATCGCTTCGTAGCCTGCGCCTGGCAGGCGGGCATAGCCGTCATCGATACGGACGTAGGGGTCGCCCACCTTGAAGTTGGTCATGGAATCGTCGCCGGGCAGCCACGACGGCATGGTGTTGGGGATCTCGTTGGCCTGGGGTTCGAAGCTCTCCCTCTGGATGAAACGGCGTAGAGGCTCTGAATAGCCGAATGCTTCCTTCAGGGAAGGAGATGGAGCGTATCCGGCACCCAGCTCACGCTCGTAAGAACGGCGGGAGGCTTTGGATCTGAACCGCACGGAGTACATACTCATCCTGTTGTTCAATCCATCCGGTTCCGGCTTTACACGCCGGGCCATCAGGAGTAATGAGTATATGAGCACAACGATTAAGACGTCCGCGCCTCTTCCTTCCACCTACGTTCCCGAGTTGCGCCGCCAGGCCTGGGGCAGGCTCTTCGGTCTCTTCGTCCGGGCTGCACGCAAGGAGGCGACTTGTCCGTCGAGCAGGCTGCCGGACTGGCCGGCATGGAACTGTCGGAATGGATGGCGGTCGAGGATGGGCATGTCCCGCAGGAGTCTAACCCGTTGCAGTCCATGGCTGCGGCCCTCGAGATCCACTTCGACCGGATGATGAACATGGTTCTGCTCTGCCGCGAGGCGTGGGAACTGTAATCGGAGGGGCGCCCTCTGGCGCCCTGTACTCATAACCTAATAAGCTCATCTCCAGGAGAGGAGGTGAGTCAGATCAGCAAAGCTGAAGAACCACAGGTGAAAAGGATGAACTTGAACGTTCCTGTAGAGCTCCACAACAGCTTCAAATCGGTTACCGCCGGTCAGGGCCTGAACATGACCGACGTGCTGCTGGAGTTCATCAAGTCGTACGTCACGAAGAACGCACCGAAACCGAAGGGGAGGCGCAAGTGAAGCGCGCCTCCTTATATATGAGGGTCTCCACCGTCGATCAGCACCCGGAGACCCAGCTCTTCGACCTGCGCCAGATGGCCGCCCAGCGCGGCTATGAGATCGTCGCCGAGTACACGGACAATATCTCCGGCGCGAAGGCCAAGCGGCCGGGCCTCGACCAGATGATGGCCGATGCCCGCCGCGGCAAGTTCGATGTGGTTCTGGTCTGGGCCTCGGACCGGATCGCCCGTTCGGTGAAGCACTTCCTTGATGTACTCGACGAGCTGAACCGGATCGGCGTCGAGTACGTCTCGTTCCGCGAGCAGATCGACACGGGCGGTCCGCTGGGCCGGGCCATCGTTGTCATCATCGGTGCAATCGCGGAACTCGAACGCTCGCTGATCATCGAGCGGGTGCGTGCCGGCATGCGGCGCGCCCGGCTCGAAGGCACACGCATCGGCCGTCAACCCTTAACCCTGGACCAGGAAGCCATCCAGCGCGACCGCTGCCAGGGAAAGAGCATCCGGCAATCGCCACGAGCCACCGCTTCTCGACGGCTACTGTGCAGCGGGTCCTGCGCCGGCATGCTCCTGCTGCATGATCTCGACGCCATCTATATAGATAAGGCCGGCATCCACCGACCTATCTAGGCTGTGACAAAAGGCCTCCGAAAACCCACCTCGTAAACCTCACAAAATCAATGGCCGGATCTCACCGACCCGGCCGTGTCAAAAGGTGTGGGTAAAGTCACAGGGCCAGTTAAAACGGAAGCCGACAAATCCAGATCGCCTTCATAAGTGAAGACTAGCCGACTCTGACTTAGCGTTGGCGATCCTGGCTCGATGAATGATGTGCCGATTACTCTCTTGGCGATTGCTGAGATGGAGAGCGCTTCTTAGAACAGATTCGCCCACCGGTGGCTTTGCGAGCCTAGGAATGCTGAATTTCGGTGCCGACATCATTTTCGCCTTGGATTCTCGTGCGGAAGGACTGACGGCGCGGTATACAATCTGAGGCGGGCATGGAACTTTTCCTCAATTTCGCGTGGGCGTGTCTGGCGCTGACCAGCGTGTGCCTGTGGTCGCGGTTTGACCGGCGCGAGAAGAGTGAGCGGCGCTTGCCGTTTATCGCACTCGCCATGCTGATCGTGATGCTGTTCCCGGTGATTTCTGTCAGCGACGATCTCTGGGCTCTTCAGAATCCCGCGGAAGCTGACTCCAGCATCCGGCGTGACCATAGCGTAACGGTCGCGCATGCTTTCTTCCCTGCAGTGGCGATGCCGGAAGCTGCCTTTGCCGGCCTCACGAGCATCCATGAGCGTTCGAGCGAGCCGCTGTTTCACGCTTCCCTGCCGGTCGGCCGTCCCGCTGTCGATCGCATCCAGAACCGCCCCCCACCTGCGGCCTGATCGCTTCGCACTCCCTCCAAATTTCAGTTCATTGATTTAGTTCCTGTGAAGGCCGTGCGTTCAGCATGGCGCTAAGGAAGGTTATGAAGCATCGACCGTTCTCCCGGTTTGCGCCGGGAGCAGGCCTGTTGCTCCTGCTTGCTGCGAGGCTGAGCCCGGCGCAGCAGCCCCTCACGTGGGAGCAGGTGAAGGCCCGTTTTGAAGCTGACAATCCTGCGTTGAAGGCTGACGCCCTCAGCCTAGTCGAGATGCATGCCAACGAGATTACGGCATACCTGCGGCCGAATCCGCAATTTACACTGGCGACCGATGGAACGCAGATTGCGCCGCGCAAGGGCGTTTGGCAGCCGCTTGCTGGTACCTATGTTGTTCCGACGCTTAGCTATTTGCACGAGCGCGACCACAAGCGCGAACTGCGGCAGGAGAGTACTCGCGAAGGCACGCGCATCGCCGAGTCAGAACACGCGGACCTGACGCGTACGCTCGAGTTCACACTGCGGGCAGCATTTGTGAGCACGCTTGAAGCCAAGGCCGTGCTGGACCTGGCACGTGTCGAGCTGGACTATTACGACCACATTATCGAGATAAGCGGTGCACGGCTCAAGGCGGGCGATCTGGCGCAGATCGATTACGACCGCATCGAGTTGCAGCGCGTGCAATACGAAGCGGAGTTGCAGACTGCGGTTGTGAGTCTGCGCACGGCGAAGATTCAGTTGGAGCAATTGCTCAACGACCGCACGCCGGTGGACCAGTTCGACGTAACGGGAAGGTTTGACTTCTCTGATGAGCTGAAGGCGCTCGGCGAAGTGCGCAAGGATGCGCTCGACGCGCGACCTGACTTGCGCGCCGCGCTTGAGAGCATCCAGCAGGCGCAGACCAACCACAAGCTCGCGGAGGCAAACGGCTCGACTGATCCGACCTTCAGCGGATGGTACACCTACAACTCTTCGAACAATAATCCATACGGGACTCAGGCGCTTGGCGCGAGCGTGAACATTCCCTTGCGCATCTTTGACCGCAACCAGGGCGAGAAGCAGCGTACGCAGATCGACGTAAACCGCAGCCTGCAGGCCAGCGAGGCCGTACGCGCGCAGGTCTTCAGCGATGTGGACTCGGCTTATGCGCAGGTGGAGAGCAATATTGCGCTGCTGAAGCCCTATCGGGACAAGTACAAGGACGAGGCCACGCGCGTGCGCGATACGGTGACCTACTCCTACCAGCACGGCGACGCTTCGCTGATGGATTTTCTTAATGCGCAGAGCGACTACCGCACGGTGCAGCTTGCTTATCTGCAGCTGATTGGTTCTTACATGACCGCCACGGCGCAACTGAATCTGGCTGTGGGGCGCGAGGTGCTTCCATGAACAGGTTCTATTTAGTTACACATCCGAAATCGCTGCTGGCTGCGAGCCTTGCGCTGTGTGTGCTCTGCGGCTGCAAGAGCAAAGACAAGGAACAGCGCGATGCAGCGCCGCAGCCGGCCAAGGTGGTGCAGGCGGACGATATGAACCTGATCACGCTGGACAGCAAGGATGTGCCGCGCTTCCCGGTGGTGCAGGCTGGGCAGATGGAAGCGGCGGCGGAGTTGACGGCGACGGGTACGGTGTCTCCCGACGTGTCGCGCGAGGTGCCGGTTATCTCGCTGGCAAACGGTCGCGTGGTCGACATTCGTGCACGGCTTGACGACAACGTACGCAAGGGGCAGTTGCTCTTCAGCGTGCAAAGTGCTGACATTACAAACGCCTTCAATGCATACCAGAAGGCGGTGAACGATGAGCATGTGGCCAACAAGGCCTATGTGCGCGCTGACGACCTGTATCAGCATGGAGCGATTGCGCAGAGTGCGTTGGAACTGGCCGAAGATGGCGAGAAGGACGCGAAGGCTGATCTGGAGGCTGCAGATGCGCAACTGAAGATTCTCGGCGTGGATAAGAGTCATCTCGGCAGCGTGGTGCATATCTACGCGCCGATTTCGGGCGTGATCATCGGACAGAACGTGACCAACGCGGCTGCGGCGGGCGTGGCGCTCTCGGGATCGTCCACTGCTTTTACGATTGCCGACCTGAGCACGGTGTGGATCGTGTGCGATGTCTACGAGAATGACATTCCCAAGTTGCAGGTGGGCCAGCAGGCGCGCATCCGCGTGAATGCGTATGCGGACCGCGTGCTGACGGGACGCGTGAGCGACATTGGGCCAGTGCTCGATCCTTCGATCCGCACGGCGAAGGTGCGCATCGAAGTAGCGAATCCGGGCATGCTGCGGTTGGGCATGTTTGCTACCGCAACTTTCGCGAGCACCAGGAAGACAACCTTTGCCGTGGTGCCTGCGGATGCGGTGCTGCATCTGCACGACCGTGACTGGGTATATGTGCCGGCGGGGGGCAACCAGTTCAAGCGGGTGGAGGTGCGTGCAGGACAGATGCTCAAGGGCGGCCGTCAGCAGATTCTCTCAGGCTTGCAGCCTGGCCAGCAGATCGTGACGCACGCGCTGCTGCTTGAAACAGCGGGGAACCAGTAAATGCTGCGCGCACTCGTTGATTTCGCACTCAAGAACCGCTGGATGGTGCTGGGCGGCGTTTTCGTGCTCACGGTGTGGGGCGTGATTTCGTTTCGCCATCTGCCTATCGAGGCATACCCCGATGTAGCCAACAACTACGTGCAGATCATCACGCAGTGGCCGGGCCGCAGCGCGGAGGAGATCGAGCGCCAGGTGACGGTGCCGGTCGAGATCCAAATGGCGGGCATTCCGCACCTTACGCATTTGCGCTCGACGACGCTGGCCGGGCTGTCGAGCCTGATGCTGATCTTCGACGACAGCTCGACGAGCGACATCAATCGTGAGCATGTGCTGGAGCGGCTCAACCAGGTCAGTCTGCCTGCCGGGATTACGCCGCAGATGGGCACGGACTGGAGCCCGGTGGGCCAGATCTACTGGTACACGCTGGAAAGTTCGAATCCGGCATACGACGTGATGGAGAAGAAGTCACTCGAGGACTGGCTGCTGGAGAAGTCGTTCAAGAGCGTGCCGGGTGTGGTGGATGTTTCGAGCTTCGGCGGGCCGACGAAGGAGTACCAGATCCTGCTTGATCCAGAGAAGCTGGTTGCGTATGGGCTCTCGATCAGCCAGGTAGAGCAACAGCTCTCTGCCAACAACACGAACGGCGGCGGCAGCTTTATCGAGCAAGGCGCACAGCAGATCAATGTGCAGTCGCTGGGCCTTTACACGAGCGTGCAGGACATTGAGAACACGGTGGTGAAGGCGCAGAATGGCGCGCCGGTGCGCATCCGCGACATTGCCACGGTGGTGCAGGGACCGAAGATTCGCCTTGGACAAATTGGACGGGCCATACATCGTGTGGACGGAGCGATTGCCGACAATCCAGACACGGCAGAGGGCATTGTGCTGCTGCAGAAGGGGGCTGACTCAGACCCTGTTCTGCAAGGCATTCACACAGAGGCGGAGAAGCTGAACAACGGCATCCTGCCCAAGGGCGTGAAGGTGGTTCCCTTCCTCGATCGCTCGGACCTGGTCAAGTTCACTGTGGACACGGTGGAGAGCAACCTGGGCGCGGGCGTGATTCTCGTTGCAATCATTCTGCTCGCATTTCTGGGTAACGTGCGTGGCGCCATCATTGTGGCGCTCACGATTCCCTTTGCGTTGCTGTTTGCTGCGATCTGCCTGGATATCGCGCATATTCCCGCGAACCTGCTTTCATTGGGCGCACTGGATTTCGGCATGGTGGTGGACGGCAGCGTGGTGATGATTGAGAACATCATCCGCCACCTCTCGCTCAAGGAAGATGGACGCACGCCATTGCAGCGGATTCGCGATGCGGCGCACGAGGTGCAGCGTCCGGTGTTCTACGCGCGCGGCATCATTATCACGTCGTATTTGCCTATCTTCACGTTGGAAGCAGTGGAAGGACGCTTGTTCAAACCGATGGCCTGGACTGTGACGTTTGCTCTGCTGGGGGCGCTGGTGTTTGCGATTCTCGCCGCGCCGGTCATGGCGGTTATCGTCTTCCCGAAGGGTGCAAAGGAGTGGGAGAACCCACTGATGCGGTGGCTAATTGAGCACTATCGCGTGGCGGTGCGCGCGGCGATCGTCCACCGCAACGTGACGCTGGGAATCTCGGTGGCGCTGTTCCTGGTTGCACTTTACCTCACGTTTGGCGGGCCGATCGGATCGGAGTTTCTGCCGCATCTGGATGAGGGGTCGCTGTGGGTGCGCGGCACGCTGCCACCCAGCGAAGGGCCGGCGGCAAGCATCGACTTCACTAACAAGGCGCGCGTCGTGATGGCTTCGTTCCCCGAGGTGACGCAGGTGGTGAGCCAGGTGGGACGGCCCGACGACGGCACGGACACGGCGGGATTATTCAACACGGAATATTTCGTCGACCTGAAGCCGAAGGAGCAGTGGCGCCCGGTCTTCCAACAGAAGAAGGAGGCGCTGATTGACGCGATGGATCGCGAGTTGGAGAAGTTTCCGGGCGTGATCTGGAACTTCTCGCAACCGATCAGCGACAACATGGAAGAGGCGGTTTCTGGCGTGAAGGGCGAGCTCGCAGTGAAGCTCTACGGCGATGATCTGCGCACGCTGGAGCGCACTGCGGAAACGATTCAGGCGCAGATGGCCACGGTGCGTGGCATCACTGACCTTGGCATCTTTCGCATTGTCGGGCAGCCGAATTTGAACTTTACGGTGGACCGTGACGCGGCGGCGCGCTGGGGCATTAACGTTGCCGATATTCAGGACGCAATGCAGACGGCAGTTGGCTCGAATGCTGTGACGCAAGTACAGCAGGGCGAAGCGCGATTCGATGTGACGCTGCGCTACCAGCAACCGTATCGAGACACGCGTGAGGCAATTGAGAATGTGCGCCTGCTGGCTCCTTCGGGCGAGCGCATCTCCCTGGCGCAGTTGACGCGCGTTTCTACCAACGACGGAGCGGAAGCGATCAACCGCGAGGGCGGACAGCGGTACATCGCGATCAAGTTCTCTGTGCTGGGCCGCGACCTGGGCTCAACAGTGGAGGAAACAATTCGCAAGGTAAATGAGAACGTGAAGCTGCCCAGCGGGTATCACCTGGAGTGGGCCGGCGAATACGCCAGCCAGAAGCGTGCCGACAAGCGCATGGCGCTGGTGATTCCGATTACGGTATTGGTGATCTTTCTGATTCTTTACACCATGTTCCGCTCGTACAAGTGGTCGATGCTAGTGCTGGTGTCTGTGATTCTGGCCTCGGTCGGCGGCCCGCTGGCGCTGTTCCTGACGCACACGAATTTCTCGGTGTCTTCTGCGGTGGGGTTCCTTGCGCTGTTTGGCGTGTCTGTGGAGACGGGCGTAATCATGATCGAGTTCATAAATCAACTGCGCGCACATCGCAAAGCGACTGAACTCTCGAGCGAGGAACTGATCATCGAGGCGGCGGTTGAGGGTGCGGTGCAGCGTTTGCGCCCGGTGATGATGACGATGCTGGTGGCGACGCTGGGGCTGCTGCCGGCGGCGCTTTCGCATGCTATTGGGTCCGACTCGCAGCGGCCGTTTGCCATTGTGATTGTTGGTGGCTTGATTGCCAATCTGATTATCGGCGTGTTCTTGATGCCCGCACTGTATGTGTGGATGGCACGCGAGACCGACCAGCTGCCGGAGGTCGAGCACCTGTGATCAGTCCGCAGCGTACGGTGCTCTTCCGCTCTCCGTTCACCCAGCTTCCTCGTCGCGCAGGCGACGGTCGCCTGTGCGGCATATGGTTCGCTCTTCTGGCTGTGTCTATTTCTCATGCAGTGTTTTGCCAGCAGCATACAGCCAACGATCAAAGCGTAGGCGCTTCCCCTGAGCCCCCGTCACACGTGTCGCAAAGTGCGACCCTGATCAGGCCGCTATGGAACGCACGATACTCGGGTGGTTCTCTTGCAATGCAGCAAGGCGAGTGGTTGCAGTTGGCCTTTGCCGCCTCAGGAATCTCCACGGAAGAGGTGCACAGCGTGGCTGCGATTCCCGCCGACGAGATGACATCGTTTGAGTTCAGTTCGAAGGAAGAGCGCGAGTCGTCTCTGGAACAAGGAAGCCGTTCCGGGTGCAGCTACGCCAGGGCTATGATGCCCGACCCGTCGAAGGGAGCGCCGGAGCGGGTTCTTGCAGTTCATATCAGGCCCGGGCGGGTCTTCCGTCTCACGCGCAGGCTCATGCTGAAACAGGCAGTGCGCCTTGTCTGGAGCCACAACGGAACCCAACAGTCGCTGCAGGCAAATGTGAACGCTTGCGAATACCAATCCTTCGTCGCCAATATCCGATGGATGCTCGGTTCCCGATGGGGCGCGGTGGCTCATGAGATGGGAAAGTAGTAGCACGGATCTTCGCCTTCGCCCCTGTGATTCCCTTGTTCGGACGATCATTGGCACCACAGTGCGATGATCAACGATCGATAGCCAAGACGCAACCTCAACGTCGATTAACAACGAAGAGTCAGCAATTCACCAGCAATAGATCGCAGGGCGTCCAGGAAGACGTTCATCGGGACGAACCGCTCATTAAGCTATACTTGCGAACTTCGAAAGATGACTCCGCCGGATCAGTCCCCAGAAACGCCGTTGCGTGGAGTGATCTGTATCCCAACCTATAGGTTGGGATACAGCGGCCGTGGACCAGAAACCGTCAGCCTAGTGATGTTGAATGCATGATCGATATAGCCTAGGCGACTAGTCAGGATTAATCTGCCGTCGACGAGTGATTCGGCGATTTACCGTAATCCCAGATCCTTGCAGTCCACATGGGCGTTTCCATGTACGATCCATGAATTTGGCAGTCAGCTTCTGTGATGCCCGTCCTAAGGAGGCAATCAGGTTCTTTCTTCGTTTCCGGCAAAAAAACGCGCAGACTGAACGGATTCGCTACAAGTCGCGGAGAGCTTCGACTGGAGAAGTTCGCGCGGCTCGGTGCGAAGGCAATAGACAAGCGACGATTGTCACTAGGCCCATAACTCCTGCAGCACCGCTGAGAATGCCCAAGTTGAAGGCGGGCACATGGAAGAGCACCGTCTGCATCGCTCGACCAGCCAGCCACGCTCCGAATCCGCCAAGCATCACACCATAAGCGAGCAGACGTAATGCGAGAAATAGGAATTGGTTGCGGATCTGTCTGGGCTGTGCCCCCAGCGCTATGCGCACGCCGATCTCGCGACGGCGCTGCTCGACCGCGTAGCTCAATACACCATAGGTGCCAATGGCAACGAGCAGCAGGGCTATGGTGGAGAAGAGGATCGCAAGAAGCGCAGATGTACGTTGAGCGGCAAGACTGTCTGTAACACGGGCTTCCATGGTGCGAACATCGTTGACGGGCAGGTCGGGATCAACCTGCCGGACTGCTCCTTGCAGCGTCAGACCAAGCGATTCCGGCGGCAGACTGGTGCGGACGGCCACGAAGATGTCGTCACTGTGAAAGGCGTACGGATAGTAAATGGCGCCCTGAGCTGCTTCTTCGGTTAATCCTGCCTGTTTCACACTACCAACGACGCCAACGATCGTGAATGCATCGGCATCTTTACCTTGCTCGCTACCTTCGAACAAACGATGGCCGAGGGCGCCGCCGTTCGGCCAATAGTAATGAGCAAAGTCCTGGTCCACGACGCAGACTCGCCGATTGCTCCGTGAATCGGCCTCCGTAAGGAATCTGCCTTCGAGCCGGGAGAAGCCCATCGCCTTGAAATAGTCGCCTCCAACCCCGTACGAGTAGTGACCGCGGGGTGACTCGCCAGCTTGGGCCACGCGACCTTCTATGGTGGCGGCACTTTTGCCGCTCTTTCCGCTGAAAGGTACATTTGTGACCACACCTGCGGAGAGAACCCCAGGCAAATGGCCCAACTTATCGTCCAGCTTCTCAGTAAATGCAACCCGGGCATTATTGACGGAATAGCTCTTCCAGGGAAGTGAGATCTTTCCGGTGAGGATGTGGTCGGATTGGAATCCAGGAGAAACACCCATCGCGCGCTGCAGACTGATTCCAAGCAGGCCTGCTCCCGCCAGCAGCATGAAGGCCAATGCAATCTGGGAAACGACGAAGCTTTGTCGCAGAGATTGAGTACTGCGGGCGCTGGTTCCTGATCGGCCCTCAGATTGAAGTGCTTCTCCCAGCGGCCGTCTCAGATTGAGCCACGCAATCGGCGCTGCCAGCAGGACGCCGATTGTAATCGCTGCCACCAGCGCAACCATTGCCAGGCGACCGTCAAAGACAATCTGGCTCCCTAACGGCAGGTGTTCTGCGCCAAGCGCGCTGAGCAGACGAATTCCGCCGCCAGCAACCACCAGCCCCAGCAGTCCTCCGCCCAGAGTCAACAACGTTGTTTCAACCACCACTTCGCTGGCGATATGTTTTCGGCTCGCACCCAACGCCTGCCGCACTGCGTGTTCCTTGGCTCGACTGCCGGCACGAACCAG
>WSSedB1CaDRAFT_10000440_pt1 | contig 18251 bp, 14 predicted proteins | sample WetSurSB1Cattail_FD_9460 | JGI IMG/M metagenome (IMG submission 9460)
TTAAGTATAATCTGAAAATATTACAGAAGAACAATGTCATAAAACACGTCGGCTCAACGAAAAAAGGTCAGTGGATTGTTACCGGAGCAGCAGAATGAAAGAGACAAGATTCAAGCAGACGGAAATCGGTGCCATTCCGGAAGACTGGGAAGTAAAGACGCTGGGAGAATTTTGTAGTTTTATTGGAGGTGGTACTCCTGATACAAATAATCAATCCTATTGGAATGGTACAATTCCTTGGATTTCATCTTCTGACATAAATCAAGGTGATATACACACAATCAAACCTAGTCGATTTATCACAGCAGAGGCGGTCTTAAAATCTGCTACAAAGTTATGTCCTGCAAATACAATAAATATTGTTTCCCGCGTTGGGGTGGGTAAAATTGCGATTTCTAAAAAGCCACTTTGTACAAGTCAGGATTTTACGAATATTATAACGGAAGAAGCAAATATTGATTTCTTAGCATATTTGCTTCAGAATCTTTTAGAGAATAAAAAAGATGAGGCTCAGGGAACTTCAATAAAAGGAATTACTACAAGCGAAATAAGGAATATTTTACTACCACTTCCGTCAGTAAAAAGTGAGCAGCAGCGTATTGCACAGGCCCTGAGTGATACGGACAGTCTTCTTGATTTGATTGAAAAACTTATTGCAAAAAAAGAATCAATAAAACAAGGTGCTATGCAGCAACTGCTTACCGGTAAAATGCGTCTGAACGGATTTGCAAAATCGAAAGCATTTAAGCAGACGGAGATAGGTACGATTCCGGAAGACTGGGAAGTAAAGACTCTGGGAGAGAAGGTCTCTATTTATAGAGGTGGCTCCCCCAGACCTATTCAGAATTATATAACATCCCGAAGTGATGGAATTAACTGGATCAAAATTGGCGATGTTGGTTTAAATGAAAAATATATTACTCATACGCAGGAAAAAATAATACCTGAAGGGAAGTATAATTCCAGAGAGGTTCATTTCGGTGATTTTATATTGTCCAATTCGATGAGTTTTGGAAGACCTTATATATTAAAAATAGGTGGATGTATACACGATGGTTGGTTGACAATACAAAATTACCAAGATACCTTCGATACTAATTATTTATATTATCTTTTATCATCTAAGCCCGTTTTTAATCAATATGTCAGTATGGCTGCGGGAAGCAGTGTACAAAATCTAAACAAAGAAAAAGTTGCAAAGGTTATTGTGACATATCCATCAAAAAAAGAACAAATCGTAATTGCAACTATGCTTAGTGATATGGATGTGGAAATTGCTGCGCTGCATAAGAAACTTGATAAGTACCGGGCACTAAAACAGGGAATGATGCAGCAGCTGCTGACGGGGAAGATAAGATTGAATAATAGATAATATTACAAGGAGAGAGTAATTGAACACTATACAAATATCGGATATTAGAATTGCAGATTTCAGGGGACTGCAAGATGTCGAAATACCTCTTACAAAAGTAACAGTTTTAACTGGATGTAATAATGTCGGTAAGACATCCGTATTAAAAGCTATGCAACTAGCATTAGGAAATACAGCATTTTTAACACAAGATGATTTTTATATTTCTGGACAAGACAAGGCTGCTGAAATAGTAATCGACATTAAAATAATATCTGTTAATGAGAAAGGTGACATACAAAAAGAATTTGATGAAGATTGGGAAGCTGTGTTTACAACAGATTGCTTGCAATATGATACAGATGGTTATGCTTTTGTCGGGTTGAGAACAAAATTTTCGTATAACGATATAACTTCTAATTTTGATAAAACGGTTCAAATTTTATCCCGATGGGTGCCACTGAATTCAGAAGATTGGAAATCAATACCTGCTACTGATGGAAATTTTAAGAGAGACTCCGTTCCTTTCTTCTATATTGAAGCACAGAGAGATATCGTTGATGATACAAAATCAAAAAGTTCATTCTTAGGTAAAATGCTGTCAAAAGTTGCAGAAGATTATCCTCCTGAAAAAATAGCAGAAATCGAAGATAAAATAAAAGATTTAAATGATGCAACTATTCAAGGAAGTGATATTCTTAGTAACATTCAAGCTACATTAGAAGGTCTGGAATCTGCTGTAGACGAGAAAAAATCAAAAGTGACTATAACTCCATTTACAAAAAAAATACGTGATTTAAATAAAGGATTAACTATTCATTATGGAAATGAAGAAAATAGTTTTACAATGGATTATCATGGAATGGGCACAAGAAGCTGGTCTTCTTTACTCACCGTTAAATCTTTTATTTTACAAAATAAAAAAATAGCAGAAAACGAAAGCGAAATGTTTTTACCAATAATATCGATAGAAGAACCTGAAGCACATTTACATCCAGATGCACAGAAGAGATTATATAATCAGATTGCAGAAATGCCCGGGCAAAAAATTATATCGACTCATTCTCCTTATATAGCTGCAAATGCGGATTTATCAGAATTGTGTAATTTATATAAGGGAAATGGAAAAATTATAAGCGGCAAAATAAATCTTATCAATTTAAGCGATGAAGAAAAACGAAGATTACGACAAAAAGTTATAAACACGAAAGGTGATTTGATTTTTTCAAGAGCTTTAGTTTTATTTGAAGGAGAGACAGAGGAACAAGCTCTTCCGATTTTTGCTGAAAAATATTTCAATCGTTCTCCAGCATCATTGGGAATCGATTTCGTTGGCGTTGGTGGTGCTGGGAATTATTTTCCATTTCTCTGCTTAGCACAGTCATTTAACATACCCTGGTACATTTTTAGCGATGGAGAAGATGAAGCTGTAAAAAAAGTTTTAATTGCAATAAAAAAAGTCAGAAGTGCTCCAGATCTTCGTTTAGAAGATGTACCAAATGTTTTTGTTATTGGAAATAAAGCTGATTTTGAGAAAATGTTAATCAATGATGGTTATATTGATGAAATTAAGGATGGATTGAAGAAGATAAAGTCATCGGATTGTATTGAAAAGTATATTTGGCATAATGATGGAACGTATACAAAGCCACATCCAACGAATCAGAAATGTGCTGGCTGTGGTCAAATAATATACAAACGCGACAAGCTTGATTATTCTGGAGATGAAGGTTATACGAATGCCCTTGACGATATTATGGCAGCTAATAAGACAGCTTTTGCACCTGTGATTGCAGATTTAATCGTTTCAAGTCAAAAGGGACTTCCTCCTTTGGTGAAGAGACTATTTGACAAAATAAAGGAGGATTTTAACTATGAGTAAAATTGAATTATCTGAAACACAGGAAAAGATAGCCTCTTTTGAAAAAGGTGCATTGCTTGTTTTGGCCAGTGCCGGAAGTGGCAAAACACGAGTCCTGACAGAAAGGATAAAACGATTATTGACTAAAACAAAACGTCAAATACTTGCAATAACATTTACAAACAAAGCTGCTCAGGAGATAAAAGACCGATTGCAGGAATGCGAAAATATTCACGAAAAACTTTATGTTGGAACTTTTCATTCTTTTTGCAATTATGTTTTGGAGAAACATGGTAATTTTGCAGGATACCCTCAATTACCACAAGTATTTTCAGAAAAAGATGATAAATTAAAAGTAATAGAAATTGCAATAATTCAGAATCCATTGATAAAAAAAATATTTATTGATAAAAATGAGAAAGAGCGGACTCAATTTAAGAATAATTGCTTAGAAATAATTTCTAAAATAAAAAGAAATGTGATTCTTGATAATGAGTTAGAATCAAACGGTATATCCAGGGAAATGATATTAGTATATCTGAATTATAAGGATATAATGAAATCCTTAAATGCAATCGATTTCGATGATTTATTATCAGAAGTATATAAATTATTTATGGCTTATCCCAATATTGCTTCGTTATATCGAAGAAATTATGAATATATATGTGTTGATGAAGCCCAGGATTTAAATAAAGCTCAGTATATGTTATTACGTGCATTAACTGGAGATGAACAAAAAAATGTTATGCTTGTTGGAGATCCGAAACAATCAATTTTCGGATTTAATGATTCTAATAGCAAGTATATGATTGAGAATTTCAGGAACGATTATTCGCCGGAAATAATACAATTACTGGAGAACTACAGATCATCGAAACATATATTGGAATATGCAAATAAAATAGTTCCTGGATCAACAGAAATCAATGATACAGTTTCTGATGGTTTATGTGAAATACATGATTTCCAAACCACTGAGGAAGAAGCCTTTTTTGTTGTATTAAAAATTAAAGATTTATTAGAAAAAAAAGATTTACCGGAAGTTGAGGGACAAGTAACAGAGGACAGAATAGCTGTCATAGCAAGAAATAAATATGTTCTACTACCTGTAGAAGAAGAGTTGCAAAAAAATAATATTTCCTATTACTATAAAAATACAATAAAGGGGATTGTATTTGATTCTACGAGTGGAAATATTTTTAATTTGGCGTTGCTGGTACAAATTAATCCGAAGGATGCATTACATTTTGCTGAGCTGGCCAGCATGTTATCAATATCTGGTGAAAAAAACTTAATGGAACTAGAAAATAGATGTTCTGACAGTTTTTATAAAACTATTCTTTATGCTGTATTATCATTGAAGTCTGATGGTTCAAATTTTAAGAAAAATCTTGAAAAGATTATATTAAGTATTACTGAAGATTTGAATTATTCAGATGATGAGAAGAATATAGCATTTTCAGATTTTTCTTTATTAAAAGAGTCTTGGAATAATTATTCTGCTTCGACTTCGAACAGGTCTATTGCTGCCTTTCATAATTCTCTTGCATTAGGACAAACAATTACAAAGGAAGATAAGGAAGGTGTTATCTTAAGTACCGTTCATACAATGAAAGGTCAAGAAAGCGACATTGTATTTCTTGTTGGAATGGATGATTTGACATTCCCTGATTACCGTGCAGTCGAAAAAGGCGGTTTTGAATTAGAACAGGAAAAAAATGATTTATATGTTGCTGTTACCCGTGCAAAAAGATATTTGTACATATCTTATCCGACTACACGAACTACACCTTGGGGTACCACTCGATATAGAAATAGGTCCCGGCTATTGCCTGAATTATAATAAAAAATGGAGATCATATATGAAGTTAGTTCCCCCTGAGCGTGTGACACAGAATCGTGTACTCAAATTTTTTCAAAAGGAACTCGGCTATGTGTTTCTTGGTAATCTCCGTGATTCAATCAATTACAATGTCCGATGGGGCGAGCTGAAATCATTTTTATCCGGCAACGTGTATACTCCTGAATTTATTGAAACAATACAGGCGGAGTTTTCAAGAACGCTTACCGATTTTACCCATGGTTCTTACTATACCAATAAAGAAGTCTACAGTGTCCTGAAATACGGGCTCAAACTTGCGGAACATGCGGGCGAGGCAGAAAAGACAGTCTACCTTATCAACTGGAAAGAGCCGTTAAAAAATACGTTTTATATAGCGGAAGAGGTAACAGTTTCCGAAAATATTGAAAAGCGCCCGGACCTTGTCGTGTATATCAATGGTATAGCTGTTGCGGTTGTCGAATTGAAGAGAAGTACCGTGTCTGTTGCGGATGGAATCGGTCAGAACGTAACAAACCAGAAAGAACAGTTTATCCGGCAGTTCTTTGCTTCGGTACAGTTATGCGTTGCGGCGAATGACAGCGAAGGTCTCCGGTATGGTACAAGCGGAACAGGTGCAAAATATTATCTTGAATGGAAGGAAGATAATTTTACCGATCAGATGCAGGATAAAGATGAACTCGACAAAAAGATAGAAGCAAAGTGTAAAGAGTTCGGCATGTTTCTTGACCGGCAGCTGTACCGCCTGTTCAGGAAAGAACGGCTGCTTGATATTATCCACAACTTTATCATATTTGACTGCGGTACGAAAAAGATATGCCGCTACAATCAGTTCTATGCGGTAAAACGGTGTCAGCAACGGATACAGCGCAATCAGGGTGGAATTATCTGGCATTCGCAGGGAAGCGGAAAATCACTGACGATGGTCTGGCTTGCCAAATGGATTCTTGACAACATAGCAGAATCCAGAATACTTGTTATTACGGACCGTGACGAACTTGATGAGCAGATAGAAAAAATATTTACCGGCGTTGATCTTAAAATAAAACGTTCAACAAGTTCGAATGACCTGCTTTCACTGCTCGATTCCCACGAATACCGGCTTATGTGTTCGCTTATCCACAAGTTCGGCAGACGAACCGGCGAAGTATCTGATCTGGATTATGAGAAATATATAGAAGAATTACAGAAGACAATTCCGGCTGATTTTTCAGTCAAAGACAAAGTGTTCGTCTTTGTCGATGAATGTCACCGTACCAATTCGGGCAAGCTGCATCGTGCAATGAAATCCATACTGCCTGATTCGGTGTTCATCGGGTTTACGGGAACGCCGTTATTAAAAGTAGATAAAGAAGCCTGTACGACCTCGACGCTATTCGGCGGATTCATTCATACGTATAAGTTTGATCAGGCGGTGGCTGACGGCGTTGTTCTTGATTTACGCTATGAATCGCGCACCGTTCCTCAGGATGTGAAATCGCCCGATAAAATAGATGCATGGTTTGAAAGTAAAACGAAGGGACTTATGCCCAAAGCTGTTGCTTCATTGAAAGCAAAGTGGGCAACGATGCAGCAGCTGTACAGTTCTCACGACCGGCTTTCAAAAATCGCATTGGACATTATCGTTGATTTTGGAACAAAGCCGCGGCTTGCCAACGGACGGGGAAATGCCCTGCTGGTAGCCGGAAGTATTGCAGAGGCATGCCGGTATTATGAAATTTTCCAGAATAATAATTTCAGGAAATGTGCGGTTATCTCATCGTACAAACCTGATAAAGACGAACTGCGCACCGATTCTTCCGGTATTGACGAAGATTCGGAAAACTGGAAAAAGCAGAAAGTATATTTAAGAATGCTCGGTTTTACCGATCCGAACGTANACGTTGAAGATGAAAATCTTTGCAAAATTGTTGAACAGTTTGAAAAAGAAGCAAAACGGCAGTTCGTTGATGAACCTGCAAACATGCAGCTTCTGATTGTCGTCGACAAACTGCTTACCGGGTTCGACGCACCGCCCTGCACGTATCTGTATATTGATAAAGCGATGCACGACCACGGTCTGTTTCAGGCAATCTGCCGTACAAACCGGCTTGACGGTGAAGACAAGGACTTCGGTTATATTGTCGACTACAAGGAACTGTTCAGTGATTTGACCGATGCAGTTAATTCCTATACCGGAGGCGCGTTAAGCGGGTACGATCCGGCTGATGTTTCCGGCCTTTTGAAGAACCGGCTTGATGAAGGCAGAAAAAGATTTGAAGAATTACTCAGCGAACTTGAAACCCTTACAAACGACGTTGCCCATCCCCGTGACGATCTGGCCTTCAAACATTTTTTTTGCGGTGAAAGCGGAACGGTTGATCCTGAAGATGACTCGGAATATGTACGGCTTCGCAGCAGATTATACAAAACGGTATCAAGTCTCGTACGTGCGTACGCAGATATAAAGCCTGAAATGACGGAGGCCGGGTACTCACCTCAGCAGCAGGAGTCATTTGCACAGACCGTAAAGAACTATACTGACTTAAAAGCAGAGATAGGACTTTCGAGCGGTGACTTTATCGATTTGAAAAAGTATGACAGCGACATGCGGTTTCTTATCGATAATTTCATCAGAGCTGATGATTCGGAAAAGCTCGGCAATATNGAAGATTTTTCCCTGCTCGCCTATATTGAGCATAAAAAAGAGGAAGATGAAAAGCATGGTGCNGCTGTTTCTTCCGCGAATACNTTCGCTCATACTGCAGCGCAGAAAAATGTTGCAGAAACGATAGAAAACAACATTCGTAAGAAGATCATTGAAAANAATCCGGTGAATCCGAAGTATTATGAAAAAATGTCGAAGCTGTTCCAGGCGCTGGTTGAAGAGAGAAAACAGGAAGTCGAATCNTATCGNGAGATGCTTNANAAATATGAAACNNTGACGTAACTGACGTTGACTATCCTGATAAAAATCCNGAGCATCCCGATTCCATACGGATAAGCCGTGCCCTTTGTGCTTTGTACGATAATTTCGGTCAGGATGAAAACTATGCGAAGGCTTTGCACAAGGCGGTAATGGAAAATAAAATGGACCATTTCCGCGGCGATATGATAAAGGAGCGTAAAATTAAGAACGGAATATATCAGGTTGTAGAGCAGTTTAATACCGGGATGGCCATGGACGAAATAAAGAAACGGGTAGAATCGATTTATGCCGTTGCCAAAGAGCAGGAAGAATATTAATGCAGATACAGATAAACGGCATTGATGTTCAGATTGATATAAAAAATATTAAGAACATGCATCTCTATGTAAAACCGCCGCTCGGCAAAGTCGTTGTTTCCGCACCGATACTGATGACAGAAAAGGCGATTGAAAACTTTGTCCGGGCGAATATGGGCTGGGTAAAAAAGCAGCAGGAGAAATTTGCATCGCAGCCGCGTCAGACAGCCCGGCAGTATGTAAGCGGTGAGACATATTATATCCGGGGTAAGCAGTATTTTCTTGTTTTTACAGAATCAGCAAAACGTTCTTTCAGGACAGACGGTAATACCATTGTGCTCGGAATGAAAGCGTCATGTACTGTTGAACAGAGGGAGCGGTATTTCAGAGTACAGAACAGAAAGATATTACAGCAGCATCTGGAACAGATTGTTCCAGCATGGGAACAGAAGACCAATCTGTACTGTGACAGTTATCGTATAAAATATATGACGACAAAATGGGGAACCTGTAATGCAAAAACCAGGCGGATCTGGATAAATCTGCAGATGGTCGAAAAGCCTCCGGAGTGTCTTGAATATGTTGTACTGCATGAACTGATACACCTGAAAGTTCGTAATCACGGGAACGATTTTGCGGCTCTGATGGATACGTACATGCCGATATGGAGAGATATTCAGAAAGAACTGAACGGAAGTATGCTGGACAGTCTTTGAATTTAAACAGCTGAACAGATCTGTAAATCAGGCCTGCCACGGTTTATTCGATTCCGATAAAGGCCGTCACGCTTTTTTCAGGTGCCATGATGAGCGTATCCATCAGCGTGAGCCCGATTCTGCTGCACGGAAGGTGCGAAAAAAACAGACGCTGTACGGAAAGCGGTACGTCTCCGTAACCGGGACTGTAACGGGGATGCGTTTTGTGTCCGGCTGCGGCCTCATCAGCTTTTAGTTTATCGTTCAACACATCAACGAACGACTCGATGAACATAGCACCGGCAGCCTGCATGACGGCAGATTCCGCTTTACCGCCGAGCTGCGTGCGGCGGATAAGCGCGTCGACCTGTGGTCCTATCGTCGCGGCAAAGAGCACGACACGGTTACAGCCCGCAAGGTTCCGCGACAGATCGACTGAATCAAGTTCCGTCCCCGCAAACAAAAGCATACTGCCTGCTCCGTGTGCGAGCGGAAAAATATCGTAAACGGACTGGGGCGCAAGAAGCACATGCATCTTAGCGCACGATGAGCTGATGAGTTCTGATACGGAATTATCGGGAGGCGTATTTTTTGCATACCCGAGATAACGGGCCGTCTCTGCCGTATCACAGGGAACGTCAGATGCAGACATACGGAAAAATGAAACAGGCATATATGAAGTATAACGGAACGGCAGCGGAAGAAAAAGCGGCTTCGGTCTGCACGTATGCAAGCCGGAGCCTTTAATGCACGTAAGTCTTTACCGCAAAGCAAAACTTACGAATAACGGTATTACCAGGTCAGACTTTCTTTTATAATATGCCCGTCTTCTTTCGTATGCTGGACGAGACTGTTACGTTCTGCCTGTATACAGATATACGTGAGATCCGTTGAATCGTCTGCTTTAAAACACCGCTTCCCTTCAGGATCTATGCGCATAAAGTCGCCTTCCGTTACCGGAATTTTTTCACCGTCAATATATGCCATACCCTTTCCCTTGATGAAAATATACACTTCTTCGTTCCGCTTATGAGAATGTATAAAAGGTATACTTTCTCCGGCTTTAAGTCTGTTAATTGATATTTCCGTCCCGGTCAGAGCAAGACTGTCATGGAAGACTGCTCTGGTCAAATCTGCGGAAAGTCCTGCATTTTCAACCGCAAAATGTGTTCCTGTTTTCATAAATACCACCTCTTTTTCCGGCACCTTACCGTGCATACAACCTTTGATACCAAAGATTTGTTGTCTGCAGGAGGCCGGTTGTATATACATACTTGCAAAATGCAAGTTACTACGCACATACTATAGCACAGTCACTTTTATTTTACAAGTAACTATGCTATAATATGTGCATGCCTAATGTAAAAAGACGGTCCGCATGCCCAATAGCAAGTACCCTTGATATCATCGGAGACAGATGGACACTGCTGGTCATTCGCGATTTACTGCGCGGATACAGCCGGTACAATGATTTTCTGGGTGCGGGCGAAAAAATAACGACAAATATACTTGCAGACCGCTTAAAAAAACTGGAACTGGAAAAAATAATAAGAAAAAAACCCTATCAGCAAAACCCTGTCCGGTATGAATATGCCCTGACAAAAAAGGGAAAAGATTTAACCCCTCTCTTCGAGGAAATCGTTACCTGGGCCACAAAATACAAATCGGAAGTGATTGATGGAAAGCTGTGATTTCCGTTCTATATATTCTCTGCCGCAGGCAGTCATAAATCTGCATATAGTCCTGTATATATTATAAATAATCTCCGATAGTATAACAGGTTCATTAAGGGAGTGCTTATGAAAAAGCCATTTTTACTCGGAGTACTTGCAGGATGCGTTTTATCAGCATTAATTTTCGCAGGTTATTACGCGGTAACAAAACGCTTTTCAAGAAAAACTATAGTTTCCACAGAAGTCCAGCAACAGATCATACAAAATATCCAGGACACAGAAAAGCTTTTAGCTTTTGCTGATGACATTCTTGCAGAATATGCGGATACCCTCATGGAAGTACGCGAGATATTAGTAAAGACTGATGCCGGAACATACATAAATCAGGAAGAAAAAAAGAAGATTGCCGGTTTATGTGAAAAAGGTCTTGAGATAATTGAAACGGCAATGTTTAATACCATTCCCGTATTTCTTACTAATTCCGATGGAGAATGCCGCAGAGCCATTCCGGTAACGCTCGATGCCGCACAACCGACATATAAACTTACCATATCCTGTGCAGGATTTGACAGAAAAGCAGTTAATTCATTCATTACTAATTTAACTCCCGAAACAGGACTGAAAAACAATATTGCGGAACTTGATAAAATAATATCCGCAGTCTCTTTAGAACGCGCACAGGCAGGTGCCTACCAAAACAGGCTTACCCACTCTCTTGAAACAGCAGAAGCTTTGTCAAAAAGCAATTTAAATGAGAGAAGGACTGCAATAAACAGAATTATTCAAAAGATAAAAACGGAACAGCTTGTTCTGAGCGTCCGGAGCGCTAACGGAATATATTGTCCTGAAGACAGGCAGCAGATTCAATTAAACTATGATGAGCTGAATAAGGAATTAAACAGAATCAGTGTATTATCACAAAAACCGACTGCAAAGAATAATGCGGTTTCATTGCTTTCTCAGTCCGATGCTGAAAACGCAATGCTGTATCTTGCAAAAAAACAATAATGAGCTTTTCTAATGGCAGCAACACTCCTGTTTCATTCTGTGACGTCCATGGCACTCTCTCAAGCACAAAATGCGCCAGTCACTACACAACAGGTGTTGCGGGTTAAGCGGATATCAGTAAACCAATCGCAAAGCGGCGCCTGAAAAAAAGGAAATATACAGTAATAAGAAGTACAAAGAAATCAGACTGGTTCATACAGTTTCACGACGAGAAAACAGGCATACACAGGACAGGTGATGCATGGTAAACCGGCAGGGAAGAATCAGGGTGCAGCCATGAATCAGTTTGCCATTGTGTTCAGAAAGCACTTCCCGCTTATATGACAAATACAATTTGCACAAAACTCGTTACACTGCTCGAACATTACATACATTTCGCCTTGTATTTCCTGTATGATTCAGGGTAATCGTATTGCAATGTCAACCAAAAGTAAACAGAAAGTTGTATAAGATATTTTTTCAATTCACACATCGCTTTTACAGGTTTTACCAATTCTTTATTATTGCTGTATCCAACAGAAAAACATTCTCCACCGCAGGCATACCGTGCCCAACATTTTTCACAGTAACTGATCTTATCGGCATAATAACTTTGGAATCTTTTTTTTGCCTCAAAATTTATACCATCATATATATTTCCGAGTATCTGCGAAGTACTATTTACAAATGCCGGACATATCAGTATATTCCCTGACGAATCTACAGCAATTGAGCTTAATCCGGAAGAACAGCGGTAAAACAAACGACTATGCCGTATAACAATTTTTAAAAATCTAACAAAATAGTCTTCCCCACTCAGTAATACAGAAACAAGTCTTTCGTCATCATGTACTATATGTTCAATTAACCAAAGGCAAAATTTATTATAAGATTGTTTAAGCACATCAATATTATCCATTGTAATTGCACCATTCTCATCAGGAAGAAGTCGTACCGGTTTCATACCGATAGCTTCCGGTCCTAATTTATATAATGTTTCAAAAATATTAATTAAATTATAATTATTTCCTGAATACGTAGCCGCCAGTCCAAAATACTGTTTATTCTCCATATCAACAATATTTTTAATAACAAGATCATAGTTCAGCCCCTTGCGTGCACGGCAGCTTTCTTCTCTGTCTCCATCAAGACTGACTCCGTATAAAATCATATTTTTCTTCAAGATGCTGCTCACCTCCGGAGTAAGCAGCATTCCGTTCGATGCAAACTGGGAAAAAATATTAATATGCTTTTTTTGCTTTATCAGCAGCACATATTCATTAACTTTCAGAATAAAATCCAGTCGCAATAAAGGTTCTCCCGCACCGGTAAAATCCACGATAATGCGACCGCCTGGAGCTGCAAATTTCATAATGAAAAAATCTATTGCAGTCTTTGCAGTTTCGACTGACATATCTGATTCCGTCGTCTTTGAAGTGCAAAAACAATAGGAACATTTCAGATTACATCTCAGCGTGGGAATTAATTTCAAATAAAAATCTCCAAACTGAATATTTGTCGATTCAAATTTATGATACGGTGCAATAATGCCGGCACTCCGGAATTCCCCTATTTTTTTCAACGTCAATTCTATTTCATTTTTTCTATATTTTTCTACAACAAAATTTGAACAATATCCTGTTTTTAAGTACATGCAGTCAATTAATATATCCCGCGCGCAATCTGTCAGGGGAAGATATGAAAGTGTAGAAGCACTATAGAGAAATGCATTGCCCATAATCGTAAAAACTGCACAATCAAAAGGTTCCAAAGTTGTACACAGGCTGTTCATTTTATCTGATTCCTCATCCAACAGTAATACCACAAGGCATCTTCCGCATTCTCTTCAATACACTTAGCAGTGAAATGCTGCGACTCTGCCTGCAAAACATCCATTCTTGTACAAGTCCCCTGCACAAGCCGTTTTTTTGCATCATTATAAAATGTTAATCTGTCAACTTCCATGTGACCAGCTTTTTCAATCTGCAATTTGCATACGCTTATCATTTTATCATAATATGCACACGATTTTTCATTCTCCTCGCATTCCTCTTGCAGCGCAAGCTCATACACCCGGCGGTTCAGTCTGTACTTTTCATCAAGTAATTTCTTCTTACTTGAAACCGAAGGTGAAAAATTAACAGACGCCGTTACAGACCACTCAAGTACACCTTTTTCTTTCAGTGCATCAATAAAATCATCGATTGAAACAGTTTCAGCTGTATCCGTAAAACTCCCTCCGAGGCTTACGGACGGTGCATTTGACTGCTTATCCAAGGCATGCTGTGCTTCAAGCTGTAAAATTTGTGCTTCTGTCATTTTTTCCTGCGGATCATAATCAAACAAAGATACATTGCAGGATGGCAGTTCTGAAAAATAATCTATACCCGAATTGTCTCCGCAGTATATACAAATATATTTTAATGCAGTCTCTCTTGAATCATAATACCCGTTAAGGTCATCAACATATTCCCACCTGCTGTTTTCCTGTTCCCATACCTTTGAAATTTCAATATTTCCCTGTTCATATGATTTTGTAAGAGAATCAATCAGCGTATCATATACACCAATTGTCTTCTCTGTCATGCGTATAAGACGTTCATACTTTCTCAACTGGATGTAATACATCGTTACTGCCATAATAATAGATTTTATCGTTTGATTATAATTTTGTTCCTTCTGCTCAAGCAAATACGCAAGCTGTGCTCTGTACGGATCTTTTGTGTATCCCTGTATCCAATACGGACAGAGTCCCTGTGATAACGTAAAAGAAAGAAAAGGTTTCTGACAGTATCCGGTATTTTCAGGAATGCCATCTTCGAAAATATTGAGCAGAGATCTGTTTAGCTCATATCCCATTTTTGTAGATAATGATAAACTGCCAGGTAATGTTTTTGACCATACAATTCCGCCATCCGCATATGACGGATACCATAATATAGATCCGTACGTATCGTTAAATGATGAAGAAAAAGAAGTTGACATTGTCGATGCATATTCATCATTTGTATGCTGCAAAGATGACTCTGATTCCCGCATATAAATGTCTGCGGTCTGAATATCCGTACTGCACAACCGGCTTTTTTTCCAGAGATCTTCAAGTACCGTTTCTGAATATATGCCAGACATGTTCTTTATTAAAAGGAAAACGCTGTATGTAATAATCTTATATACTTTTTTCATAATTACTCCATTATTTATTCAATACAGAAAATCCATCTTTTTCAAAAGAAAATAAATAATTGTATTAGTCGTGAGAACGATACGCGCATCTGTCTGAAGTCCGGCCCTAATCGGGAATGAATCTCCATGTCTGTTTGTAAATTCTACCCGGTCAATATCCGCATAGACACAATAATATAATGAATTCGAATTATCCATCCGTATATCAGGATCAATCGCGGTAATCCGTCCTTTTGCACCCTGATATTCAAAAAAAGGAAATGCTGTCAGACGATATTTTACTTCCAAATTTGTTTTTATTTTCCCTATATCTTTCGGCGAAATCTGCATTTCTACCCGAAAACTTTTTAAATCATTAGGTATTATATTCAAAACTGCTTTTTCAGACTCTACATAATCTCCTGCATTTAATGAAGAGACTTCCTGTACATAGCCGCTAACAGGAGCACAAATAGAAAGATAGCAAAACTGACCGTCCAGTTTTGCTATCTCCTGAATGTTCTTTTTATATGAAAGCTCAAGATCTTTCTTTTCAGCATACAGTTTTGCAATAAACTCTGCTTTGAAACTATTAAAATCAGCTTGTGTAAGTCGATATTCGATTTCCTTTGTTTTTATATCTTTTTTATTTTTCAACGAAACAGGCTGTTCAAGCGCTTCTCTATAAAGCAACAAAGCTTCTTCTTTTTTTACCGAAAGTTCTTTCAACTGCTGGAGATAATATTCGAATCGTGTATATGATGCTGCATTGTCTTTATCTACGGAGTTCTTATTTTTATTATAGCTACCGATAAGCTGCGTTACACCATTTAGTCGTGTTTCCATATCCGTTTTTTCGGAAGCAAGATTTTCACGCTGTGCTTCATATATTGTAGGATCAATTCTGTAAAGGACATCACCTTTAGACACCTTTACACCAGGCTTATAATCAAGTTCTGTTATTTTTCCTGAAATAACATTTTTTACAGTCGACGTATTTTCTTTTGTTTTGACTATTCCGCTTACTTTTACCACATCATCTATTTTTCCGAACAGCACAATGAAAACAGCAATAAAAACCAGTACACAAACCGTATAAAACAAAACAGACACTTCACGTGGAACTTTTAGAAGAAAAAATTCACGGGAATAAATCATACTATTCTGATGCTGCAATACCATTATTTTTTTCATACTGAGCACTCCATAATGTATAATATTTACCTTTTTTCTCGAGCAATTCATTGTGTGAACCTTGTTCCAATAATTTACCTTTATCAAAAACAAAAATTATGTCACAATCTCTGATTGTAGACAGCCTGTGCGCAACCATAATTACTGTACGACCATGTACTTTGCTAAAAATGGTGTTCATAATTGCACTTTCTGAAATACTGTCAAGGCTTGCAGTCGCCTCATCCAAAATCATAAACTGGGGGTTACGCATAAGAATACGGGCAAGTGCAATCCTCTGCCGTTCACCGCCGGAAAGAGTTGTCCCCTGTTCGCCTACAATGGTATTGAATTTGTCAGGAAGGCTATCAATAAACTCAAAAGCCTGTGCAGCTCTGGCAGCAGCGGCAATCATCCGGTTATCAGAAACAGATGTCCCCCATGCAATGTTCTCACTAATGGTACCGCTGAATAAAAGACTCTCCTGAGGGACATAGCCTATTTTTTCACGATAAGATTCTGTTTGATAATCATTTATGTCAGTTCCATTAATAAGTATTCTTCCTTCTTCGCAAGCATAAAATTTCATAAGCAGTTTAAGAAGAGTTGTTTTCCCCGAACCTGACATCCCGACAAATGCAACTTTTTTCCCTGCAGGAATAGTAACCGAAACACCTGCAACCGCTTTTCCCCTGGTACCATACGAAAAAGAAACATTTCGGAATTCTATATTGCCGGAAAGATTTACAGCTTCTTCTTTCTCTTCATCCCCTGATTCTTCAGGAGTATCAATAATATCCGAAAGTCGCTCAGCAGAAACAAACACTTCCTGCCAGTACGGCTGCATAGTAAGCAGTCTGCTTAATGGTCCAAGGAAAAAGCCGGACAACGTGATAAAAGAAATAAGCTGTCCGAGTGTTATAGAGCCGCCAAAAATCAGATAACTTCCGTACCAGTACAAAGCAAGTGTTCCGCACCCAGAAATAAAGGTCTGCAAGGCATTCTGACCATTTCCAAGTTTTCCAAGAGAGAGTGCCTTTTCAGCTGTCTCAACAATACGTATTTCCGCACGACTGAATGCACGTTCCTCTGTTGCCAGTCCTTTTATAGTTGCTATCCCATTTATACTTTCATACATTGATGCATTCTTTTCCGCTTCCAACACAGCCCGTTGCCTTATTAACCGCTTGAATGGTCCTGTATATAACCATACAACGATAGATGATATAATAATCGGAATAATCGCAACAGGAAGTAAAGATGATCCCATCTTGCATAAAAAAAATGCCCCTATTACAATCATAAAAGAATCTATTGCAATAGAAAGAGTTGTAGATGAAACCGCATTCCGGATTGTTTCCGTATCGCTGAGGCGGGAAAGTATTTCACCTGTTTTCCTTGACGTAAAAAAGGACAACGGAAGATGCAGCAAATGACAGAAAAAATCACACAGCAGCGTAACATCAACTTTTTCTCCTAAATACAGGATAATCTGATTCCGGCAGAATGTAATGACTGTCTGAAAAATAAGAACAAGCAGATAGCAGAGTGAACACAAATTAAGTGTCGACTTTATCTGAGAATATAAAACCTCGTCTATAAGAAAACGAAAATAAAAAGAAATAAATACCCCGAACAATGAAAGCAGTACGCTTGCTACAAGTACCTGTATTACAAGTTTTTTGTGAGGTTTCAATAATATCAGGAACCGAAACAGCAGACTTTCATCATCAGATCCTTTTTCAAAAGATGAATCAGGATGTACTATAAAAAATACTCCCGACCAGTCCGATAAAAAATCTGCCTTTGCAAATTTGCATAAGCCAATCGCCGGATCACTGACATATATAAAATTTTTCTTTATCTTATACACAACAACATAATGTTCAGCTTTTCTATGCAGATGAAAAATTGCAGGCAGAGGAATATCCACGATACGATTCTTATCAGTAGCCATAAGACCTTTGCAGCACAGTCCGTATTTCTCTGCTCCCTTTACAATACCATATCCAGAAGTTCCTGCGGTATCAGTTCCCGATGCTGTTCTTATTTTTCGCAGTGCAACTCTTTTTCCGTAATACTGGAGAAGTATTGACAAACATGCGGCGCCGCAGTCTGTCTCATCATGTTGTAATACCTGCTTTATTTTCATTTTAAAGTTTCACTTCTATATTTTGTTTTCATTGTTGTTTTTTCAGTAATCAATAACCCCGCCGCAAGCAGCGGGGTATATTGTTCTCTAAAGGTATCGCAGTCGGGATTTAATACCCTTCATACGCCCCAAGGGGCGGGGTATTAAACC
>WSSedB1CaDRAFT_10000441_pt1 | contig 18230 bp, 14 predicted proteins | sample WetSurSB1Cattail_FD_9460 | JGI IMG/M metagenome (IMG submission 9460)
TCCTGCCGTATCATTTCAGTGAGAACATCGCCCTTCTCTGCGAAGACATGTTTTTGCATGATGCACCGGATCGGCTTGTCGGCCGCAACGTCAAGCCTCCGGTTCCTCCTCCCGAACTCTCCATCCGGTTGTTAACCACGTCCGGTCCGGTGACCGGACAATAACCAGTTTCAACTTCGTAATCCCTTTGGACAACTTCGAACAGGTCGCTCAGGTCGCTTTCCGGCGACATGCCTGACCATGGTTTTACCGCAGCCGAGGCAGACGTGTGTTCGTCGGAATAGCGTCGTTTTGTGGTTGTTCAACTTCCAATTCTTTGTATTCGGGGGGTAACTATGCAATTCAGGATAGCAAACCAACTTATGTTAATACTATTGCTGTGTTTTTCAGCTTCGTTGGCCGGAGCGGAAAGCATGCAGATGGAGGAAATTACCGTCAAGGGAATCAAGGAATCGACCCAGGCGGAAAGCCTGACCATCCGCGAGGTTCGCGAGAGTCCGGCGCGGGATATAGGTGAGGCGCTTAAACAGGTTGAGGGGATTGACATCGTACGCAAGGGAGCCATTGCCAATGACGTGGTTCTGCGCGGTCAGCAAAAGGACAATATCAACGTTTTTCTCGATGGGGTAAGGATCCATGGTGCCTGCCCCAGCCGGATGGATCCACCTTCGTCCCACTTTGACTTTGCCGAAGTCGAACAGATCAAAATTATCAAGGGGCCTTACGACCTGACCAATCCCGGCGGGATCGGCGGCGTGATCGACGCCATATCCAAAAAAACCAGACAGGGATTTGGCGGCGACCTTAACCTGACCTACGGTTCGTACAACTCGGCCAATGCCGCAGCAACCGCTTCGTACGGCACCAAACTTTACGATGTCCTTTTGGGATATGCTTTCAAGTATTCCGGCATACCTGAATCGGGTAACGGTAAAAGAATAACCGAAATATATTCACCCGGAAATACCAAAGGTTACAAAACAGATGCCATCAATTCAAAGGCGTACGAAATCGATACCGGTTGGACCAAGATCGGGCTGAATCCTACGGACAATTCGCGGATGGAGCTAGCCTATTCCTACCAGGACGCGGAACATGTCCTTTACCCCTATTTGATTATGGACGCAGATTACGACCGTACCCAGCAACTCAACTGGACCTACCGGATTGAAAAAGTGTCGCCGGTTGTCAAGGAGATCAAGCTTCAGGCCTATTGGGATAGAGTCCGGCACCTGATGGACGATCGCGAGCGCGTCAGTTCGCTCAACAGGCCGCGTTTCTATTCGATGCAGACCGACGCCACCACCCAGGTGATCGGCGCCAAGATGAACGGCGTTTTTAGCGTGGGGTCTGGCACATTGACTGGCGGCCTGGATTACTACAACCGCAACTGGGACGCGACGAACCGGCGATTGGCGACCGGTTACCAGGATGTTGCCATGTTTCCTGACGTGTATACCGACAATCTGGGCGCGTTTGTTGGCTATGAATTGCCGCTGCTGGAAAAACTGACCTTGAAGGGCGGATTGCGAGGCGACCTGACATGGGTAAAGGCGGATAGGCCGACCAACAAGGCGATCAGCGATACCGACTTCAATTCCTACGCAGGCAACATCCAGGTGATCTGGTCGCCGCTGGAGCACTTGGAGATTACCGCGGGCTTCGGCTCAGGGGTACGCCCTCCTGATCCACAGGAGCTGTTTATCAATTCATCCTTGCAGCAAGGAAACCCTTTCCTGAAATCAACCCGCAACAACGAGGCTGACCTGGGGATCAAGTACGCAACCGAAGGCTATTTTATCAAAATGTCAATCTTCAACAGCAGCCTGGAGGACTATATAAACCTGGTTCCAAGCGGAACGACACGCAGCTTCCAAAACGTCAACGCAAATATCTGGGGGGCGGAGTTGGGTTCGCAGGTTGCTCTTCCCTATAATTTGTTTCTGAAGGGGTCACTGTCGTATACCGAAGGCAAAAACACTACCGATGGACGGCCGCTTTCGGAGATTCCTCCGCTCAAGGGAATGCTGGCTCTGAGATACGATGTGGATACCTGGTTTGTGGAGGTGGCCGAGAATTTTGCCAACAGCCAGGACCGTGTCGATTCCGCCCTGAATGAGCAGCCGACCTCAGGCTGGATGACCACCGACCTGAAGGCCGGTTACAACTATAAATCGTTGTCCTTGTATGCCGGGATCTACAATCTGCTGGACAAGTTCTATTATTCGCATCTTTCCTACCAGCGGGACCCCTTTGCATCGGGAGTAAAAGTTCCGGAAAACGGCCGGAATTTCTACGTTACCGTTGCATATAAATTCTAGGCGGACAAGCGATGCCGGTGAGTCAGGTTCAATTCCGTTGCCCCCTTGTCCTGGCACGGCCACTGCCGGCGGAGAAACACGCTCTGCTGCGTTTTTGGCTGCTGTCGGCACTGGCGCACGTGGCGGTACTGGCCATGCTCGCAATCTGGGGTGGCGGTGATGTCAGGCTTCGGCCGCCGCCCCAGGTGATTACCGTTGATCTGAGCCAGATGAAACAGCCCCGGCTGGCTGACGCGCCCTCCCCAAAACCGGCGCAAAAACCGGCAACGCCTGCTCCGGTTCATCCGGTGAAAGCAGTAAAACCGCAACCCGTGACAATCGCGGCGAAACCGCAACCGGCGGCGATTCCCAAACAACTGGCATCCGCGGCAACAACAGCGGCATCATCCCGGCAAACAGCACACTGGGGGATATCGGCAACACCATCGGGAACGCCGTCTGAAATACCGTCCGGAACACCATCGGGAGCACCATCCAGGGCAGCGGCGCCTGCTCCGGTTGGCGCGCCCGAATCACGATCACCCGCTGCTTCGTCCGCGACGGCTTCCGGCCAGACAGCGGACAGTGCCGGTATCCGCACCGGTTATATACGACAGTGCCGGGCTCTTATCGAACGCCACAAGGAATATCCGGTCATGGCCAGGAAAGGGATGATCGAGGGGACTGTTGTGATTCAAGGCAAGCTGGCGCGCGATGGTGCCCTGCGCCAGTGTGCCGTTGCCAAAAGTTCCGGATCCGGCCTACTCGACAACGCCGCATTGCGGGCAGTCCGCAGCGTCGGCAGGTTTCCGCCATTGCCGCCGGAAATACTGGGTATCGAGCTTGTTTTCGAGCTTCCCGTTTCATTTCAACTGTTGTCGGAGTGAAGCGTGCGGCATGGAATAGTAAGAGGCGGAATGCGCCTTGAAATGAACGGATTCTATCAAGCCGGTGCGGTTGACACTTTCATTTTTTGATACACAATTGATCGCAACTCCGGCATTTCAATCAAGACCATAAAGGAGAAAGAAATGCGCGTTTTTTTGCTGGTTGTTTTTTCGCTGTACCTGTCGGTGGCATTTGCCGCGCCAGAGCCTTTGCCCGAGGATGCGCGGCAATTACCCGCGTGCCATCACTGCGGCATGGATCGCGGAAAGTTCAGCCACAGCCGCATGCTCATCGAGTATGAGGACGGCTCGCGGATTGCCACATGCAGCCTGCATTGCGCCGCGGTTGAATTGGCCAACACCATTGATAAAATTCCGGTTAAGGTTAGCGTTGCCGACTACGATAGTAAAAAGCTTATCGATGCCGAAACAGCGGTTTGGGTGATGGGGGGTAGCAAGAAAGGTGTAATGACCGGCCAGGCAAAGTGGGCCTTTTCCTCCCGCGAGGCGGCTGAACGGTTTATCAAGGCAAATGGCGGCAGGATTGCCGGTTTTGACGATACAATCAAGGCGGCGTATGACGACATGTACCAGGATACCAAAATGATCCGTGAATTCCGGAAGATGAAGCATCACAAGCATAAGGAAAGCGGCGCTTCGTGATGAATACCGGAACAGGCACCAAAAATAAGCGCGTTTATAAGGAGAATTATTCGTGAGAAGATTTGTATGTTGGGCTTTACTCGTGGTCAGTCTGGGAGTATTAGCTCCCCTGTCCGTTTTTGCCGCATCCTCTCCCACTGCCAAGGTTGTGTATCAGCCGCTTCCCAAGCCGGGAGAAAAAATACCGCTTACAAGCGACTATTATTTCACCTATGGTTTTGAAAAGCCGCCAAAGCTCGGCATGGCTATCATGAAGGTTGAGATATTCAACCGCAACGGAAAACGGGACACGTCATTCGTCGTCAAAGGGGATGCCGATATGCCCTCCATGCGAGGCGCTCACAGCAACGGAGAAAAAGAGTATGCCCTTTCGGCAAAAGGAGTCTATCTCAAGCCCATTCGTCTGGTTATGCCCGGAGACTGGGAAATTACCTTCACTTTCGTGAAAAAGGAAAAAGTGGTTTTCCGTGGCGCGTATCTGTTCGATCTCTAAAACTGTTCTCTTGCTTATCCTGCCGGCCATGCTGGCAATAAGCACGCCTGCTCTTGGCGACAACCACCTGCTCTATTTCGAGGCCCAGGGGATTGCCGGATATTCGTCCCGCCAGGACAAACCGATTTACTATTCCATGAATCCGGACGCCGAGATGCAAAAACCAAGTGTCGGTTTCGACTATCTGCATCGCTTTTCCGGCGAGAGCGGAGACTGGGGTTCCTTCGGACTCCAGGGACGTCTGGCCCTGTCCGTTTACGAAAACGGGACAAAGCGAATCGAACCGCAAGCCTACAATGCCTGGTTCAAGGTCAAAACGTCCTTGAGCGATGTCTGGATCGGCCACAACCGGCCGGCACTTGGCCTCGGTTCTTATTTCGACAGTCACCCACTCATTCTGCGCACCTTGCCGATCCAGGGCTTCGGCTATGACCGCGACTGGGGAATCGGTACCTACCGTGACTTTTCCTGGGGCAACCTGCAGCTTAGCGCCACCACCGGAACCGGGATGCCGATCTACTTTAAGGGAAACTACATGCTGGCTGCCAGGGTCGCCTACGGCGTGCTCAACGAGGACAACTACACGCTGGGGTTCTCGGCCGGGTACGGACGGACCCTGGATACGATGGGATACAAACTCCGGGACTCCGCCCCCAAAAACATGCGACTTGGCGGAGCTGATTTCGCTTTTCTCCGCAACAACCTGGAGCACCGTTTCGATCTCTTTGCCGGGGAATGGCTCGATCAGGATACGGTGGCGTTGATGTACCGCTTCGGTTTTCTTTTCGGACCCGAACAGAGGATGAAGATTGAGGTCCAACCAGCCTACTGGCGGTCCGGAGGCGAAAACTGGCTGCTTTCCTCATGTTTTTCCGCTCTCGTTACTCCGGATCTGACCTTGCGGACGATGTACGAATATAACCATGCCGAGGATGACCACCGCGCCATCGTGCAACTCTACTATTACCTGCCGTTGTAAGGAAGAAGGGTGAGATCAACGTGTCAAGAACCGGATTTTGCTTCATGACAAGGGTTGTTTTTTGGGCGATGCTGTTATTTTTTCTCGCGGCCTCTCCGGTATTTGCTGCTGTCGGTTGTGATTTGAATGATCCCGACCGGGATGTTGCCCGTTTCTTTCCCGAATCGAGCGGTTACAAAACGACATACGTCTCCATTGATAAGCGAGGTGGTGAGACCATGCTGCGGAGGGTCGAGAAACGTCTCGGCGACCGATTTCGTGGAATCTACGAGACCATGGACGTTCCCTACACGATCTACGAAATCCATGCCGGCAAACGGAAGATCGGCTACATCCACGGCGTAAACCAGAAAGGGCAGTTCGGCGGCATCCAGGTTTTCGTTGCCCTTGATCCGGACGGCAGAATCAGGTCGTTTTACATCCAGAAGATGACCAGCCAGTGGGCGAAAAAACTGCGGGACCCCAAATTCGGCCGCCAGTTTTCCGGATTGACGCTCAAGGATTTCGAGCCCTACGACCCGTCGACCGGAAGGGGTTCCGGCAAGGTGGCGGAGATCAGTAATCCGGCTCCCGAGGCGGAAACCGATTTTCACGCCGCGTTGCGCGCATTGAAGAAAAACCTTATTTTAATGGACGAGTTTGTCTTTTCGGGGAATTGAAATGTCAAAGGAGCGTGAATATTGAAAAAAACATACGGAAAATTGAACCGGCAAAACATTGTCATCCAGGTTGTCTGCTGTATGTTCCTCCTGCTTTCGCCCGGTCTGTCAACCTCATTCGGAGAATCAACCGAGCCTTCCCCTGCTTCCCTGGAGACACTTCGATTGGGAGAGCGAATGTACCGCGAAGGAATACTCCCTTCCGGAAGACCCCTCCTTACCCTGGTCAAAGGAGATGTTTCCACTCCAGGGACAAACTTTGCCTGTATAAGCTGCCATCGGCGTAGCGGGCTCGGAGGTATGGACGAGAATATTTTTACGCCGCCCGCGAACGGAAGAAAACTCTTCCAGCCACTTTATATGGTTTACAAAGGTATAGAGCAGACACAAATAGCACCACTTCGACCGGCATATACCGATGCGACATTGGCTACGGTAATCCGAAGCGGCAAGGATCCCGCCGGACGTATACTGAATGATGTCATGCCCCGTTATATTCTAGAGGACAGGGACGCGATGATCCTTGTTGATTATTTGAAATCGCTTTCCTCGCAATACTCACCCGGAGTAACGGATACATCTATTCGTTTTGCAACAGTCATCTCTGAGGACGCGAGTCCTGAAGAACGTGATGCAATGCTCGCCTCAATGGTATCTTACTTCGACCTACTGAATAGCCAGGTGAGTTCTTTCTCTGTTCAGCGCAGGGCCAAAGCCCGGCTAATGGCTGAAAGCATGCTTGGCTCAAAGGAATTGGCAAGCAGGAACATTTTTCTTTCAGTTTGGGTATTGAAAGGTCCATCAAATACATGGCGCGCCCAACTGGAGGAGTACAATCGCAAGGAACCGGTATTTGCCCTGTTGGGAGGAATTACGAATGGCAACTGGCAGGCTGTTCACAAATTCTGTGAAGACAATCGGATACCGGGTCTGTTCCCCAATACGGACTTTCCGGTCATATCCGATAAAGACTGGTATACGCTGTACCTGTCCAAGGGTTATTACCAGGAGGGAGAAAGTGTGGCCCGTTACCTGGCCGATAGGGAGAACGTGATAAAGGGTAAAACCATAGTCCAGATAGTGCGCGCCTCACGCGAGGGCCAGGCACTCTCAACCGGATTCCGGCAAACGTGGGAGGAGTTGGGCCAGAAAGCTCCCGTGACGATTACATTGCCTCCTGAAAAAACACTGAGTAAAGAGCTTTTGGGCAAAATATTGTCCAGCAAAAAGCCCGCAGTGCTTATCATGTGGGATGACAGCAAGGCCCTGCCAGCACTGGAATCAATTTCCGGGAACAAAATAAAGCCGGGGATGGTTTTCGTTTCTTCCCGCTACCTTGGAAATAGCACTTGGAATTTAAAAGAGCAGATCCGAAACTTTACCTACATAACGTATCCATTCTCGTTTTCTCCCAATGTGCCTCAGGTGACAATGGGAAGACAAAAAGTAGATTCCGACCTGCAAATAACCTTGAAACAGGCTGACATTCCGTTGAAAGACAAAAAACAGAGAATAACTCAACTGACAAGCTCCATGATTCAGTTGTTGACCGCCTGGCTGGCGGATATGAAAGGCAACTACTACCGCGATAACCTGTTGGACGTTGTCGGTACCACGATGGACCAGCAGTATCCACTGTATAAGCGGATAAGTTTTGGTCCCGGCCAGCGATATGTTTCAAGAGGATGCTATATTGTCCAGCTTTCCAAGGGCGATAAACCCGAGCTCGTTAAAAAAAGTGATTGGGAAATACATTGATCCCTCTCTGCAAGCATTTGAATTACATAACATATACACTGATTTTCGGGAGTGAAACATGAGACGAGTTATTGTTTTATTTCATGGAGTTATACTTACAGCTCTCCTGTTTTTGTGTTTTCCCGCTCATTTGTCGCTGGCTGCGGTCGGATGCAACCTGAACGACCCCGATCGCGACGTGCCCCGGCTGTTCCCTGAATCCACCAGCTACAACACAAGGTATGTCTCAATAAAACAATTGGGAGGCGATCACCTTCTGAAGAAGATAGAAAAACGCCTCGGGGAAAAACACCTCGCTCTCTATGCCCCCATAGACACGCCTTACACATTGTACGAGATATACACCGGGAAGAAGAAGGTCGGTTACATCCACGGCGTGAACCAAAAAGGACGGTTTGGTGGTATCCAGGTTTTTATGGCCCAGGATCTGAATGGCAGAGTCAAGTCTTTTTACATCCAGAGAATCAGCGGGCAAATGGCAAATAAACTTCGAAACTCAAAATTTTACAGGAAGTTCACAGGAATTACGCTCAAGGATTTTGACACGTTCGACCCGATAAGCGGCAAAGGTTCCGGCAGAATCGCGGAGATCCACAACCCTTCTCCTGAAATTGAGACGGATTTTTTCGGGATTCTGCGGGGTCTGAAGAAAAACCTGGTACTTATGGATGAATTCGTCTTTTCGACGGGAGGAGGGAAATCATGATCAGCAGGTTCCAGATCGCCTACAAAAATCTCCTTCGCAAGAAGGCGCGCACCCTGCTGACGCTGGTCGGGATCATGCTCTCGTCATGGGTGCTGGTGAGCCTGCTCGGCTTCAACCGGGGCTACGAGCAGGCACTGAATCACGACATCGATAACATGGGATACCAGCTTATGGTCATGGCAAAAGGCTGCCCTTACGAAGCAGCCACGATGATGCTCCAGGGGGGAGCCGGGCTTCGCTACATAGAACAGTCAATGGTGGATTCCATCGTGAGCAGGCCCGAAGTCGCCAAGGTCACCCCTATCCTCATGCAAGCATTCTTCGATCCCAACAGGGGGGATGGCGGGGGTATCGCCGGGTATTACGGTGTCGAGCTTGCTTCGTTTCCCGGCATGAAGCCGTTCTTGCGCTTCCGCCAGGGAGGCTGGTTCCATGACGAATCAGCCACGGAAGCGGTCATGGGATACGAAGCAGCCGAACTGGAGCAACGCGAGGTTGGAGATATGATCCTCGTCCCCGAAAAAAACGTCCAGCTTAAGGTAGTGGGAATTCTGGAAAGGACCGGAACCCAGGATGACGGCACTATTTTCGTCCCGTTGAAGACGCTGCAGAAGATCTCCGGAATCGACAAGATTACCACCATCGGAATCAAGCTGAAAAAGGACGCGGACAGTATGAAACTGGAAACCGCCTTGTACCAGCTCCCGGACGTTCAGGTGGTGAGCTTCACCCAAGTTAAACAGACGATCATGAAACTCATTTCCACGGCCCGTGTGATGGTGTTCTCCATTGCGATCATCGCACTTCTGATCGCAATGGTCGGTGTCGTGAATACCATTCTTATGTCTGTTCTGGAACGAAAACAGGAGATCGGCATTCTGAAAACCATGGGTGCGATGCCGGGCGACATCTTTTTTCTGGTCTGGACCGAGACTCTGATCCTCTGTACCAGCGGTGGAATCGCGGGAATTGTACTGGCATTTGTCTTTGCCCGGCTCTCCGACATTCTGGTCAGAAGGATTCTCCCCTATGCTCCTGGCGGAGAACTGGTGGCCATAGATACGAAACTCGCCTTGCTGACACTGGTAGTCATCGTGGTTGTGGGACTCCTGAGCGGTATTTTTCCGGCGTGGAAAGCCGGCAGGGTACGCCCGCTTGAATCCATAAGGAGCGAGGGATGATGACAGAAAATGGAATATCATTGGAGGCGCGAAGTCTGACGCGGGTCTATTGTCGTGGAAATGAGGAAATTCACGCTCTGGACGGAGTATCATTGCAGATTCGACGTGGGGAATTTGTCTCGTTCATGGGGCCATCGGGATCAGGCAAGACTACCTTGATAAACCTCCTCGGCTGTCTTGAAAATCCGTCAACCGGAGAGTTGTTTCTTGCCGGAAGAAGCATATTCGGTGGCGGGAAGATTCTGGATGAAAGGGCTCTGACCCGGATTCGGCGAGAGGTATTTGGCTATATCTTCCAGAACTTTTACCTTATCCCTACCCTTACCGTTCGCGAAAATGTTGCACTCCCGCTTGCTTTCTTCAAAAAACCCGGGGTTGAAGAAGAGGTGGAACGGCTACTCGCAATGCTCGGCATGGAGCACCGCATGAACCATCTGCCCGGACAGATTTCGGGAGGGGAGATGCAGCGGGTGGCCATTGCCCGGGCTCTTGTGAACCGCCCCGAAATTCTCCTGGCGGATGAACCAACGGGAAACCTTGATACGAAACGGGCCGGGGAGATCGGCGAGGTTTTACGGGACCTGAACAAAAACGCGGGGCTTACCATCGTCATGGTGACCCACAATCCCGGCCTTGCCAAGCTCGGGGGAAGGCTGATCGAGATGCGGGATGGCCAAGCGTATGAAGGCTGAAAGACGAGGTAAGTTTCTTCAAGCCGAATAACGGACCGTGGAATACAATTTTTATTGCTTGAGAGCCGACAGAATCTTCAGGCAATTTTGTAACTGTTGACAATTGTTTTAAGCGTTTCCGAAAGGTCAGCCAGGGCCGTTGACTCCCGGATTCCGCTCTTGGCCTGATCAGCTGCGGTGTTTACTGCTTCCGAGATCTGCTGCAGACTCATGGTTACCTCGCGGGTCGTCACGGACTGCTGCTCAGCGGCAGTGGCTATTTGCGCAACTTTGTCATCCAGTTGCGAAACAAGATCCAATATCTCCGAGACAGCCAGCCCGGATTTTTCGGACTCGACCGCCCCGAGTCGAACCTTTTCCGCCTCTCCTGCCATGGTGGCGACAACGTTTTTGGTTTGGTCCTGGATATCCTTGATCATGACCGAGATTTCTTTTGTTGCCATGGCAGTGCGCTCCGCCAGCCCACGGACCTCGTCCGCCACAACAGCGAAGCCTCTTCCATGCTCTCCGGCGCGTGCCGCCTCGATGGCCGCATTCAAGGCAAGCAGGTTGGTCTGGTCGGCAATTTCCTCAATTGTATCGACAATTTCTTCGATCTTGTCAGAACTTCGGCCCAGGTTCTGAACGATTTCCGAGGTTTTGAGGGCGCCATTGGCCAGGTTGTCCATGAGCGAAGCCGTCTCAAGAATAACTTTCTCGCTGCTCTTGGCGGCAACACTTGTCTGCTTTGAACTCTCGGCTGCAAGGGAACAGTTCCTGGCAATTTCTTCGGCTGTCGAGTACATCTCTTCAGCAGCGGATGCAGACGTCGCAGACTGCATCGTCGCATTACCCACCGCACACTCAAGGCTATCGGAACTAGTCCTCAAATTTGACGTGCTTGCCCCCAGCAAATCAATTGCAGATGAAAGCTTGCCGATTACTTCCCGTGTCTGGTCAGCCATATTGTTGACCTTTACGGCAAGCTTTCCGAGGCCACCACCGAACATGTTAGCGGCTCTGACCGTCAGGTCGCCGGACTCGACGGCTTCAACAACCTTTGTTACGATCGCCAGCGGATCGGCAACGGATTTGAAGACCAGATAGCCGAAAATCGGACTGAGGATAAGTGCAGTAACGAACAGGAAACCAGTTCTGACAAGCAGTTGCGAGAATACTGCATCTCCTCCCGTCAAAGGCGTCTGCGCCTGTGTGACCAATTCATGTACGGCGTACAGGCCGGCCGCAGCTGTAGCAGCAAGAATCAGCAGATTGCAGACGATAAGCAGGGAAATCTTGTGGCGGAGCTTTACTTTCATGTACCACAAGTACACGCCTGAAACGATGCCCTCTTTACCAACTGCAGCGCTATTGATGTTCCTGTCCCTGCTCATGCACACCTCCTCTGAATCAAATAATACCTGCGATTGAGTAACAAGGCTCACGTGCAAACCGCTCGCCAAGCCACCCATTCCCCCAGCTTCGAGTGAAGAGTCAGCTATGTTGTTTTTTCATTAAGCCGTTAATTGCGATATATGTAATTATCGGATTATTCAGCTCAAACCTTTAATCTAGTCATTGTTTTTTGTTGCCAACCGTAACAAGCCGTAAAACTCTGCTCACTCCGGATCTGTTTCTTGACTCCTTACTACGCACGCGCTACACTCTTCTGTGTAAAAAAATTACTCAGAGGTCATTATGCCGTTCGACACACAACTGACAGCACTGCGCTCCAAAATCGTTACCTATGGCAAGGAAAACCAGGGGGAACTGCTCTATGCCCTGACTGAGGGAGCCCAACTTCTCTCTGGAAGTGAAAGGGTGCGCATATATCTGGAAGACCTGACACGTGGCGCTCTTTCCTGTGTACACGCCACCGGCCCCCGCGAAAAAGAGCTTCGCGAGGTCACTTTTCCGATCGTCTCGACGGCGACAATCGTCTCCAGTGTTTTTACCAGCCATTATCCCGCAGAATTCAAGGCAAACCAGAGTACGGGATCTTCGCCGGACGACGTGTTTGCGAATCGCTTCGGTTTTTGCTCCAGTTATGTCACTCCGATTGTCAGTCTGGGCAAATCCATTGGTGTGCTCTGCATCGACCAGGAAAAATGCGAAGAGACCCTGGACGCCCAAGCCAGATCACAACTGGCCGATTTTGCCGGTTTTGCGGCACATCGGCTTGATCAGGCCCGCATCTATCACCAGCAGGTGCAACTGGTGCGTCGTCTGGAAGAGTTCAGGACCCGCGAAGCAGCCAGCATGATGGTCAGATCGGCAGCGCAGCTTGTCAAAAAGGTTTCACTTGCCTCGGTGCTGGCATTGAGCCCAATGGATGAAACCACATTTTCGCTGAAAATTCTGGCCAGCTATTCCGACGATGATCAACTCAAAGCTCTCTATGATCAGCAGGGGGCGATCGATCTGCGCACCGGCAAATCGCTGATCGCCACGTTTGTTGACGACAAGGGGGTGATTGTGGATGAACGGCTGCTCCGCCCGTTCTTCATCGCCGACCTGACCCGATACACTCTCCAGAAACCGGCCCTGACCGGGGCCATGGGCCTGCGTTCCATGTACATCGTGCCTCGCTTTGCCCCGGACAGCCGACGCATCATCTGCCTGGTGAATTACTACTCCCGCGATCTGGATCGTTTCACGGACTTTGAAATGGGTCTACTCCAGACCCATGCCGAAATGGTGGAACGGGTCATCAACGAGGTAGGTGGCGAACATTTGGAGATCCGGGTGCTCTCGGAAATTTCCGATCTGCTCAATGAGCGGATCGAGAACCTGCAGCCGTTCCTGACAAAGGTGCTTTCCAAGGCCACCGAATTAATCGGGGCCGATACTGGCAGCATTGCCCTGCTCAAGGAGCGTGACGGCCGGAAATGGCTGGTGGTGGAGGACGAAAACGGCGTTATCATCGGAGCCAAAAACAAGGAATGGCTCAAGAAGAATATCCCGCCTTTTCCGGTGGGAGGAGTGGAACTCTCATCCGAGGACCGCAGTCTGACCGGCTATGTGGCGTATACCAAGCAATCCAAGATCGTCGGCCGGGTGGACCAGGAACTTCAGACCGGCGGATTCCACCGTTCAATGAGCGATCTGCTCAAGAGCGAAATTGCCGTTCCGTTCATCTGCGACGACGATGTGATCGCTGTAATCTGCCTCAATTCGCAGCATTACGAGTATTTTCGCGAGGAGCATCGCCGCATTCTGCAGATCATCGGCAGCCTCACAGCCCGCCATATCTCCGACCTTCAGCGCATCGAGGGTTTGCAGAGCGAGGTCAACCGTCTGACAACGGATGTGGCCTACAAGGATCCGCACATTTCATCCTACCGCTTGGGAAACATCATCGGCAACAGCCCCACCTCCCAGGCCGTTGTGGAATTCATCAACACTGTCTCCATTCCGCTCTTCAACCGCATTATGTACTGGAGCCGCAACATTCTCCAGGAAGCTACCATCGGCCTCCCCTCGATCCTGATGACCGGGCCGACCGGTTCGGGCAAGGAATTCTTCTTCAATAACCTCTACAACAAGTTGAACGAACTGTATCGCGAGAAGATCAATCCGGGAGGAGAGCTACCGGTCAAGAAAACCAACATTGCCTCGTATTCGGGTGACCTGTCCTACTCAGAGCTGTTCGGCCACAAAAAGGGGGCTTTCACCGGAGCCTACAACGATCGACGTGGCATTCTGGAGGAGACCATCGGGGGAGTCGTTTTTCTGGACGAAATCGGTGACGCAGATCCCAAAACCCAGGTTCAATTGCTCCGCTTTCTGGACAACGGCGGATTTGTGCGGCTGGGGGAAAATACTGACCGCTTCAGCCGCGTCTTGCTGGTGGCCGCCACCAACCGCAATCTGCCGGAAGAAATCGCCAAGGGAGCCTTCCGTGAAGACTTGTTTCACCGCCTGTCCGAACTCTCCATCCGGCTTCCGTCGCTTAACGAACGCCGCGAGGACATCTCGGACCTCTCCGTGCACTTCCTGGGGAAACTCTACCGGACCTATCGCAACGAGGCCGAGCCGCCCGACCATCCCCCGAAGCTTTCCGAGGACGCCAAGCAGGAGTTGATCCGTCACAATTACCAGGGCAACATTCGCGAACTGCGCAGCATCCTGTTACGAGCGCTCTTTTTCCGGACCCAGCATATTATCAATGGAGATGCCATCCGTATGGCCATCGCCGGAACCGCTTCCGGAAACCTTTCTGCATGCCGGCCGGCTGCGCGGGAACTGGATGACCAACTGGCCAACACTATTTTGGAGCGAATCGAGGCTGGAGGTGATTTCTGGACAGATATTTATGAGCCATTTTCGCGCAATGACCTCTCGCGGGAAACTGTGCGGCTGGTAATCGAAAAAGCGCGGACAAAAGCGGGCAAGACCATGCCGGCCGTGGCGCGCTATCTGAAAGCGCTCGAGGAAGTGGGGAACAGCGCGGAAACCCAGCGTAGACTGTTCAAGTTCAAGAATTTTCTCTACAAGACAGTGAAGGTCGGCTAGTTCTAAAAATGGTTTGAGGGAAACATGAGCGCCCGCCGGGATTCCGGCGGGCGCTCATGTTATCAGTGTCTTGATTGCCGGATTTCAGATATGCCAACCATGCAGGCTGAGGTGACCGAAGGGGAAAGAACCTGAATGAAATAACAGCGAAAGAAATGTCGCTTGGCAGTTTACAACTTCAGGCGCCCGGATCAAGCTGAAGAGGCTATATCCGAACTTATAAGCGTTACATGGTGCTAGATTGGACAAATTATTGGAGATATCGATGCTTTTAAGCCATCTTGAAGAGTCGGATAACGCAGGGTAATGCCAAGGCGTTCGAACATGCGGCTAGAATCCACCACTCGTGATTCACTCGCATAGGACAACATCAATGGCGTCATAACCTTGCGCGCCTCTTCAAGCGATACCTGGGGCTGGCGCGGCGCTCCCAGCGCATCAGCCACGGCGTTGAAATACTCCGTCATGCTGCTCGGCTGGCCATCACTGACATTAAAAATATCACCATCTCCCGATTTTTCCGCTGCGATGACACAGATTTGTGCCAGGTCATCGGCGTGAATGCGATTGCTGGGGCCTGATTCTTCCATACGCAACAGTGGCTGACCCTGATGAATCTGTGTCAGGGGTAAGCGTCCGGGGCCGTAGATGCCGCTCACCCTCAGGATAACCACCGGAACTCCGTGGGTGTTGCCATAACTTCGAAAGATACTTTCAGCGTCCAGGCGCCGCTTGCCGATGGCTGATGTGGGGGTCGCGGGGGATTGCTCCGTAACCACCGAACCATCCTTGGCTGTGTAGACCGAGGTAGCGCTGATGTAGACGATTTTTGACGGAGGAGATGAGTTGTTCAGTACAGTACAGAAGTTGCGTGCACGCTGATCGCTGATGCCGCCGCCAGGCGGTGGCACAAAGTAGAAAACAATTCGGTCGTGTACGTCGAGCGCGGGAATTTGAGTGGCATCATCGAGAGCGCAGACAAATGTTTCGAAGCCTTCGGCTGTAAGGTGAAGCCCGCGTTCAGCGGATCTGGTCATGCAGGTTACGTTTGCACCGGCTTCTCGAGCCAGACGGGCAACACGTTCACCGATATATCCGCAACCCGCTATAAACACCTGATCCATGGTGAATCTCCCGTTTTAACAAATTGGTCTGGTTTGCTCAGTCGTAGGCAGTAGGACTGAAGTCGTACGAAAATGGGCTTCGCGGCAATGCCGCGAAGCCCATATAAAACAGTTGCTATAGGCGCTTATGCTTCGAAGTTCATGGCGGCCATCTGCTGATAGAACTTGTTGCGACGTGCTACCAACATTGCAGCTTTCTTGGCAAACTTTTCAGCCTGCTCCGGGTTGTTCTTCTTAAGCACTTTCCAGCGGTTTTCGCCACTTATGAAGTCTTCGTAGGTGGTTGTTGGAGCTTTACTGTCAAGCTGCAACGGATTTTTACCCTGGTCCGCCAGAAGCGGGTTGTACCGATACAGGGGCAGGTAACCGGAGGAGACGGCTTTCTTCTGTTCGTCAACGGCAGTGGTCATGTTGATGCCGTGGGCTATACAGTGTGAGTAGGCAATGATCAGAGACGGTCCGTCATAGGCTTCCGCTTCCATGAATGCCTTGACGCACTGGCCGGGGCTGGCGAGTGACACGCTGGCAACATAGACGCTACCGTATGCCATGGCAAGCAGCCCCAAGTCTTTCTTTCCAACCGGTTTACCACCAGCCGCGAATTGGGCAACTGCACCCATCGGAGTTGATTTGGAAGCCTGTCCACCAGTGTTTGAATATACTTCGGTGTCGAGAACCAAGAGGTTGATGTTCTTGCCTGAGGCGATGACATGGTCGAGTCCGCCGTAACCGATGTCATAGGCCCAGCCATCGCCACCGATGGCCCAGACCGATTTGTTGACCAGATAATCGGTCAGCGGCATAAGCTTTTTGACGGCTTCGTTCTTGATGGTTTTAAGAGCAATTTTCAGCTCTTCCACGCGGGCACGCTGCTTCTCGATGCCCACTTGTGTTTTCTGGTCGGCTTCCCTGATCTCCTTGAGCAGACCCTGGTGAGGTTTGACTTCGTCGCAGTCGCAGCTGGCCAGTTCGTCCACCAGTTCATACGCTGCCTGTCTGAACTTGTCGACGCCGAGACGGATACCAAGGCTGAACTCGGCGCAGTCTTCGAACAAGGAGTTGTTCCATGTAGGACCACGGCCATCTGCACGCTTTGCATAAGGAGTAGTGGGCAGGTTGCCGCCGTAGATGGAGGAACAACCGGTGGCGTTGCCGATCATAAGACGGTCACCGAACAACTGGGTGAGCAGTTTCAGATACGGTGTTTCGCCACAGCCCGCGCAAGCGCCGGAGTATTCGAACAGCGGACGGACCAACTGGCTGCCACGTAAGGTGTCCAGCTTGAGCAGATTGATGTCCACTTCCGGCAGATTCAGGAAGAAGTCGTAGTTGACTGCCTCAGTAGCGCGCAACGGTGGCTGGAAGGTCATGTCCAGAGCCTTGTGGTTCGGATTGGTCTTGTCCTTGGCCGGGCAGTTGTGGGCGCAGGCGCCGCAGCCGGTGCAGTCTTCCGGGGCAACCTGGAAGGTGACTTTCATATCCTTCAATTCGGCTATCTTGGAGTCGGCGTATTTGAAGGTGGCGGGAGCGCCCTCCAGGGCGCTGGCCGGATATGCCTTCACGCGGATGGAGGCGTGGGGGCAGAGGAATGAGCAGATGGCGCACTGGATACAGAGCTTTGCGTCCCACACAGGAATTTCGACGGCGATATTACGTTTTTCATACTGCGATGTTGCGGTCGGGAAGGTTCCATCGACCGGGATGGCGGAAACGGGCAGATTGTCGCCGTGGCCGGAAATCAGCTTGGCGGTGACGTCCTGGACGAACTTGGGTGCGTGCGCAGGAACTGCCGGCGGCATTTTGAGTGAGCTGGTCGCTGTCGCGGGAACCTTTACTTCATAAATGTTGTTGAGACCAGCGTCAACAGCGGCGTAGTTCATGGCGACGACCTTGTCGCCAGCTTTGCCGTAGCTCTTTTTGATGGCTTTCTTGATGTGTTCGACGGCCATGTCAATCGGGATGATATTTGAGATTTTGAAGAAGGCGGCCTGCATGATCATGTTGATGCGTGCGCCAAGCCCGATTTCCTCACCCAGTTTGATGGCATTGATGACGTAGAGTTTCACCTTTTTATCGATGATCTGCTGCTGTACTTCGATCGGCATCTTTTCCCATACTTCGTCGTGCTCGAACGGTGAGCAGAGCAGGAAGGTGCCGCCGACTTTTGCCTTGCTGAGCATATCGTACTTCTCCAGGAAGGAGAAGTTGTGGCAGGCGATGAATTCGGCGTTGTCGATCAGGTACGGCGCGTTGATCGGCTGCTTGCCGAAACGGAGATGGGAGGTGGTGATGGA
>WSSedB1CaDRAFT_10000442_pt1 | contig 18201 bp, 15 predicted proteins | sample WetSurSB1Cattail_FD_9460 | JGI IMG/M metagenome (IMG submission 9460)
CTGTCTTTTTGGAAACCGTGGAAACTGATCACACTGTAAGGGTTATACCAAGGGTGGGGTTGCTGCTTCCCTGCTATTGTACTGCGGCAGGCAAGATACAGTTGGCGTATATGACCGGCGAGAAACTGGACAATTACATCTCCAACCTTGAGCTGAAACGTTTTACGCCAACCACCATAACCAACAAGAACATACTGAGGAACCATCTTTCAAAGGCGGCATTCCTGGGATACGCTGTGGACAATGAAGAACTCGACAATGGAGTCCGCTGTGTCAGCGTTCCCATTCGGGATTACACAAGCAGGATCATTGGGGCTATCAGCATTTCAGGCTCTTCCACGCGCTTCACTCATAATCGTATCGAGACAGAGTTGGTCCCGTTGCTCAAAAAGACTGGAAAAGAACTATCCGCCAAACTCGGTTATTCCCGGAATCCCGATGCGAACTGCCCGTCATGTTTGACATATAACCACTGCGGAAAAGACCTATACACGACAGGTGAATCCACTGCAAACAAGACTTTTCCAACAAGCGAAGCGACGCATCAACTAAAGAGCGCTTTTTTTTACATCCCAGACCGCAATAAAAAATTCCGGGAAATCCGAAAAGGCAGCTAACCTGCTAGCCAAACATAACAATTTAATAACATTTAATTTTTTGCACATAGCTGGTTTAACTGAATTTTACAATAGTATGCACAAGGAGGAGTAAGTTATGGCGGGAAAAATCAAAGAGATGATTGATTTCGTTCTCAAACAAAGGGCCGCAGGCAACCCTATGTTAGAAAAAATCATCAAAACTAAAATGATTCTTAAAGGCATCACCCCAAGCAAGTTCACTTCCGAGTCCGAGGATAACCCGGAAATATTGCAGCAGCTTGAAGGAATGTCGATGGAGCTTGGTTACCTCTGCCGCGAAGCCTTGGCACCAGAAAATGGCACGGATTCCGGCGGCAGTAATGCGGCAGCCATTGGCAACCTGGCAAAAAAAGTCAATAGACTGGACATCATTACAGCGTATTCAACGAAAAACACCGTTGATGAAATCACTAAAGAAATCAGCGAACAATTTGTTCTTTTCGACACAAAGCTTCTACTCTTTTTCGCATCTTCAAAATTTGCCCCAGACGAAATTAGTAAAAAAATGCAGAAATCCTTTCCGTCTGCATTGGTTTTCGGCTGTTCGACCGCCGGTGAAATTGCGACCGGTAGAATGCTTGATGATTCCGTTGTTGTCATGGGGTTCAATGATGAGTCTCTTTTGGACGCAAAAGTTGAAATCATTGAAGATCTGAATGATCCGGAGGGTGTTAAAAAGGCATGTGATTCTTTTGCCGGTTACTTCGGAGTACCAGTTGCCGAAATGTCATCGAGGGAGTACGTGGGAATAATTCTGGCTGATGGATTAAGCGGCGCAGAGGAAAGGTTGCTCGAAAAAATCGGCGACTCAACAAACGTCGTTTTCATTGGAGGATCCGCCAGCGATGACTATAAATTCAGTTTCACTCATCAGTATGCAAACGGAAAAACATACACAAAAACGGCACTGTTGGCATTACTCAAACCCGCGGCGGAGTTCACCTTCATCAAGACTCAGAGTTTCCGTGATCTGGGCAAAAAACTTAAGGTCACAAAAGCCGATGAAGCGAATAGGGTAGTCATGGAATTTAATGGCAAACCTGCTGCCGAGGCTTATGCCGACGCAGTCAACACCACGGTCAAAGAAGCTTCTAAATACTTTATGCATAACCCGGTTGGGATTTTGGTAGATGGTGAACCTTATGTCCGGAGCCCTCAACAGATCAAAGAAAACGGAGCCATGTCTTTTTCTTGCAGCGTCAAGGAAGGAATGGATCTGTATTTGCTTGAATCGATGGATATTATTGAGGACACACGCAATGCAATCAACCAGGCCAGGGAAGAGTCTGGAAGAATTATAGGACTCATTAATTTCAATTGCGCACTGAGGGCGCTGGAGCTGAAACAGAAAAACCTGACCAAGGCATATGGCGACCTATTTTCTACCGTCCCAACCATTGGATTCAATACCTATGGAGAGCAATATATTGGACATGTAAATCAGACAGCTACAATGCTTGTTTTCAAGTAGTATATCTACAACTATTTACATAATAGTAATGGGTTATTGCAATAGCTGTCTAATTGCATTAACCCATTAATAAGGACACCATAGAATCCTAAAATACATGTACCCATCTTGCCATGAACCCATCCGAATCATATCCATTTCTTACTTGCACCACTTTTTGATACTCAATCATTAGCTGGTCGGTCTTTGTAATCATATGAAAAAGACCTAATTCGACTCGATGATCATCCGCTCCATCTTTTTGCGCCACACCTCCGACTTTTGTGTCTCCAAACGCAAGATAACGCCACTTGATAGAGGCAAAAGTAGTCGGTGTAATGTCATACGACAACATAATCTGTGATAGAAACGTTGGATCTTTGCTTTGTGTAGCTTTAGTACCTATAGAAGACATCCAATTTTTGTTATCTGTGTAAAAGCTTCCTTCTACAACGCCGCCGATATGAAAACCATAACCCAGACCCTTTTCCACACCAAATTGCGGAGTAAAAGTATAACGGTTTGAAGCAAGCGCACTACTTGAAACAAATTTGTTGTGATCAAAATTAGCCGTGGGAAAATTGAACCATGGAGTAAATCCAACATAGAAAGATTTTTCCGGTTTATTGACAAACCAGAATGTACAGCCAATTAACAAATCTCCCATGGATGTGGTTGTTTGGTTCAATCCAAGCGCGCCTATCTTCGCATGTACAGTGCCATAGACAGGTATTATAAATTGTGGGTCTATTGTCATGCCCAGAAAATTCGCATAATGGACGAAACGATATATTGGCACATTTACTTCAAGCTTATTATCACCAGGCACCTCCTTGCCTTGAGATAAAAACTTGCTAGCCTCCAAGTGCTGGAAATATACAGCGCTTAGATTAGTTCCTGGTGGAAGCGGAACATAGTCTCGAGGTTCTGCATCAACCGCCATTGATACATCAGCTCTAAAACACAAAAGTGCAAGAGACAGAATACAAAGAACCTTTTCCATTTGTTTCCCTTTCTGTATTTGATGAAATATATGCACTCCCTCCTCCCTCCCCCGGTTGGAGGAGGGAGAAGACAAGACTACATCGCCTCTTTATAAAGACGTTTCAAATCATCCAGAGTGATCTTTCTCGGGTTAAACAAGCAGCAGAGGTCTTTGATGGCATTGTCAGCCAACAGCGGAATATCGGCATCCTTAACGCCAATATCTCCCAGACCGGCGGGAATACCGACGTCCTTCGACAGTTTTTTGATGGCTTCAACACTTTTTTCAGCGGCTTCCATGGTTGTCAAACCGGTGATGTCTACTCCCATGGCAACGGCAATATCGGCAAATCTCTGAGGGCAAGCAATAAGATTGAAAGTACACCCGTACGGCAGCAGGATTGCGTTACATACCCCATGAGGCTTATTAAGCAAGGCGCCAGGCTGATGGGCCATGGCGTGGACGATTCCAACGCCTGCATTGCTGAAGGCCGCTCCGGCCAAGTATTCCGCATAGGCCATTTTATCGCGCGCTTCAAGGTTTGACCCCATGGCAACAGCTTGCGGCAGCCATTCAACGATCAGCTTGATGGCCCCCATCGCCATGGAATCAGTTACAGGATTGGCGAGTAAGGCCACATATGCTTCTATTGCGTGCGTAAGAGCGTCCATACCAGTGGAGGCAGTTAAATGGGCCGGCAATCCAACCATCATCGCCGGATCATTAATAGCAACGGATGGAGTAATTCTGGCAGAGGCAATAATCATCTTTACATGGATCTTACTGTCGGTAATAACGGCAAAGCTGGTCACTTCGCTACCAGTACCGGCAGTGGTATTGACAGCAATAAATGGGGGAAGTGCATTGGCAAAGGTATCAACTCCAGCAAAATCACAGATATCACCTTTATTGTTCGCAACAATACCAATCCCCTTAGTACAGTCATGGGAACTGCCACCGCCAAGGCTTACAAGGATATCGCAATTGTTTTCCTTATATACTTTCAGGCCAGCCCGGACATTCTGATCAGTCGGATTGGGTTCAGCGCCACTAAATACAACCGACTGGACACCTTCGGCCTTCAGCAGCTCGACCATCTGATCGGCTATACCAAGATCAAAAAGTCCTTTGTCGGTAACGATTAAAGCCTTTTTTCCGCCAAGATATTTCGCTGTCGGGCCAAGTTGCTTGACAGCGCCTACGCCCAATTTGTTTATTGACGGGATAAGGAAATTGAAAACCTGTTCTGCTAATGCCATGGTGAATATCCTCCTCTTGGATAAATTGCGTTATGAAAATTGATGTGCCACGATTACTGCCCATTTCGTCTCAGAACCAGGCAAGGTAAAGACGTTTTCTTCACCTCCTTTCTCTCGGTGTTTTAATGCAGCTTTACTGGACTTTACGGAGTAGCACAGCAATGTCGGCAGTTTCATTAATTGCAGAGACCATGCCGACATTGCGTACACAATTAAGCGTAGTAATATCAAAATGTTAAGCAAATGGAGTCTCGTGTGACAGCTTCGATGGGTGAAAAATTATTTACAAGGATATATCCAGAATAATGGGAGGACGTGCGGCACGGCACGTATAATGGGCGCTGTATACAATGATTACAGCTGGAAGAAAGTATCACCCCTTGACCGCACACATCAGTTGTATTCGACAATAGTCAGTGGCAGGCCTGGCACGAATTCGCCAGAGTGAACCTTTGTGACGGTAAAAAAATAGGCGCTTTGCATTAAGCGCCCGATCAAGAAAAGAAGGTTTTTTGCAAACAATGTTTTATAAAAAATATGCCCAGCGAACGCCGCAAGTATTCTCGCCCGTCCCGCTTTTGACCGAAAAGTCGTCACGGTAGGAGAACAGCAACTGGTTATTGCTACCGACCATCAAAAACAGAGTAAGCCCCAGGCCGTGATTACTCATTGAATTGTTCTGCCTGACGCCGTCAACCTTTGTCTCACCGTCGTTGGTATAATAATAGTCCAGCGCGACAGCCCATTGCTTGGTGATGTCATAGCTAAGATGCACTTCCACTTGCAACGCGGAATCCTGTTCCAGTTTTTTATTGTTCCGGTACTTATCATTCTCCGTATAGAATTCTCTGCCCAAGGCAAGGTCCACTAAAATAATGGATGAAGAAAATAATAATGACCTCGCAAAAAGTCAAAAAAAGACTATTTCAAGGCACGTAACGAACCACTATCATTGTATCTAAAATCATTGAAAACTATATTTTAGATACCATCAAAAATGATTACAGGTGGAAAAAAATTTTCACCCCTTGACCGTGACAAAGTGCTCGTGAAGGCTAAAAAAGACTTCTGGTCATTTTGAATAATAAAATAACGCGGTTCAAGAAAGATTTTCCTTACATTTACGCAAACGCTTATTCAATGTTTGGCGGGTAAAGCCGAGTAGTGAGGCTGCAATACCTTGATTGCCGTTGGCGCGTTTCATCGCTTCATCCACCAGATAGTCTTCAACTTCCCGCACCGTCGGAAGCCGGTCAAGTGTTACCAGCAAACCATCCACTACACTTTTTGCCAGCGGTGAACCGGCGCCGGATTGGGAAGAGCGGGTTCCGATAAGTTCCTTGAAGCGCTCCATGGAAAGAACGCCTGAATTGTGGCGGGCCACCGCATCGAAGATAAGCGCTTTCATCTCACGAACATTGCCGGGAAAGTCATATAAGGAGAGGAGGGTGATGAGTTCGGGAGGATAGGAAGGTTTTTTCTTTTTCAATTCTTGCGCCGATTCGGCCAGAAAGTGTTCAAGCAGAACCTGAATGTCTTCAACACGTTCCCGGAGGGGTGGAAGCTGGACTTGGTGGGTGCACAGTCTGAAGTACAGGTCATTACGGAATTTCCCCGTCGCGGTCAGTGCCCTGAGATCCCTGTTGGTTGCCACGACAATCCGCGCATCGCTTATCAGCGGCATGTCCGAACCGACCTGATAGTATTCCTGCTCCTGGAGCAATCGAAGGAGCTTGACCTGGGAAACTTCATTCAGGTCACCGATCTCGTCAAGAAACAGGGTACCACCCGAAGCTTGGGCTATGAGACCAGCCCGTGCCTGGTCGGCTCCGGTATAAGCGCCCTTTTTGTGACCAAAAAGTGTGTCGGAAAACATGTTGTCATCGAGCCCGGCGGCATTGACCGGAACGAACTTGCCCCGTAATCCGCTCACTGTATGAATCGCCTTGGCAATCAATTCCTTGCCAGTGCCGGTTTCTCCGATAATGATAACCGGTTGCCGTGATTCCGCGATAACCTCGCAGTATTGAAAAATTGCCGACATCTTTGGACTGGTTGAGACAATTGGTGAAAAGACGGCCGGATGCTCGATGCGGTTGGTGAGCAGGTGTTCCCGCAGCTGTGATACCTGGTTTTTCAGGCTGCATATCTCCAGCGCCCTTTTCACACAGGAGACCAGGCGGGCATTCTCCACCGGTTTCACCAGATAGTCGAAGGCGCCCGCCTTCATGCAGTCAACAGCCATGTCAACCTCGTCAGCCGCGGTCATGACAATCACCGGAATGTGAGGATAATCCCGACTCAGTGCGGTCAGCAACTCTCTGCCGGAAACATACGGCATGAAGAGGTCCAGAACGATTATGTGAATGGTCTCTTTTTCCAGGAGCGGCAACACCCGTCGGCTGTCATCAAGGGTGCGAATATCCCTGATCCCGGCAAAGCGAAGCAAAGATTCGGATGAAAACAGAATGTGCTGTTCATCATCGACAATCAGGATTGAAAACGTAGTAGTACCGGTCATAATCGCGTATTCTCCTCAGTCTCATAACTCAAAACCGGAATTTTTACATAAAAAACAGTTCCCCTCCCCGGCTTGGAATCACACTCGATGATGCCGTTGTGTTCCTTCACAATGGAGAAATTGATGGAAAGCCCCAGACCGGTGCCTCCGCTATCCAGTTTTGTGGTGAAAAAGGGGTCAAAGATGGCCTTCTGGACGTCTTCCTTCATGCCGACGCCCTCATCCTCAACCCTTATGGTTATCTGACTCAGGAACTCGGAATACGATGTTGTAATGGATACCGCGCAATTCCTGTCGGGAAGCGCCTCAAGGGCGTTCATGGTCAGGTTGACGATTACCTGCTCCAGTTGCCGGAAACTACCCTTGACGGACGGAAGGCCTTTACCCAGGGTACAGGTGAATTTGTCGGTATGCTGCTTTATCTTGTTACGCAACATCGAAAGCGCAGCTTCAATGACCTTATTGATATCCACCGGTTGATCGAGACGGGTCTTTTCCTGTCGCGCAAAATCCTTCAGACCAGTGACGATCCCCTTGATACGGTAGGCGCCCTCCGTGAGGCCGCTGATCATTTTGGGTATAACCGCGCCAGCCTCGCGATAGCTGAATTTGCCGAGAAAAAATTCTCCGTTGTCTTCCGCGTAGCGGGTGAGGACTTTGCTAATATCGGGCCAGATATCCGAAAAAAATTGCGCATTGGAGAGAATGAAGTTGTTGGGATTGTTTATTTCGTGGGCAATTCCCGAGGCCAGGGTACCGATTGCGGCCATTTTATTTGCCTGGAGGAGCCGTTCCTGCATGATTTTGTTTTTTTTCTCAGCAATCTTCCGGTTCGTAATATCCCTGACAACCGCCAACACCCTATATGCGCCGCCAATCACAACTCCCTTCATGGTCACTTCTACCCAGAAGAGACGCCCCGATCTGTCCTTGGCAAACCACTCGAACATATGTGATTCGTCGGTTCTCGTATTCCAGATATGTTGCAGAAGGTCCTGCAGGGTATAGGGAGGATAGCCTGCGCTCAATTCTTCAACATTAAGCTTTAAAACTTCTTCACGGGTATAACCGTACATCTGGCACATCTTTAGATTGACATCCAGCATGTCGCCGTTTTTCACGTTGAAAACAAATGTCGCATCATTTGCGGCGTCAAATATCGTCCGGTAGTTTGCCTCCGACTGCCTGAGCGCTTCCTTCGCCAGCCTGCGTTCGCTGATATCCTCCATGATGGCCATATAACCGATGATGACGCCTTCAGTATTCAACATTGGCGCTGTTGACATACTGACATCGATATAGTGTCCGTCTTTATGCAAACGCCGAGTCACCACGGAACGCAACTTTTCTTTCGCACGGCAAGCTCGGATAATTATCTTAATTTCATTTAATTGCATTGGATAGACCAGCGGATAACGTTTGCCTATCACTTCTCCTTTTTTCCAGCCGAACATGCGTTCGGCTGCCGAGTTGTAAAGGATCAGGTTGGAGTCGAGGTCCATTGCAATAATGGCCGCCGGTGAAGCCTCAATAAGCGCTTCGAGCATTTGGTTCGCGCTTCGAAGTGCATTTTCGATGCGTTTCCGGTTGGAAATAATATGCTGGTACTCACCGGCCATGACCAGATTGCCGGCCTCATCGAAAATAGGAAAAGCATGAATCTCAAGATGCCCGATTTTGGGATTGAATTTCTCGGTAACAATGTCTTTTCCGGTTTCAAAAACCTCAAGCAGGTGACAAGGATCGCATGGTTTGTTCAAGCCGTAATAGGCTTCATAACAGCGTCTGGTGTCCTTTTCGGACTTCGGAGCCGCATATTCATGCCCTCCGCGCCAGTTGCTGTAAACAATGTTAAAATTTTTGTCAATTATGGAAACCAGATCCGGGATCGTCTGAAGAATGGTGCACGCCAATTTGCTTTTTGAAAATGAGGCAGCGGTATCCTTTGCTTTATTTTTTATATTATTCGCAGTCATCATCTATCTTCTTTTACAGAGTTATTATCTTTACTGAATCATTTGAAGGCCAGCATCGTGGCGGTTTGGGTTAAGTTTACAATATATTGTTCTCCATACGTGCTGAACCCGATTGTCGGTATGCCGGAAAACAACTCTCCGTATTGATCGGATAGTTTTTTTTCATAAAGCTCCAGTGTGCGCAGAATACAGTTGAATGTCAGAAGCCCCGACATGCCCCCAAGTTCCTCTTTGGCGGCTTCAAGCGCCGCCCTTGTGTCATCTATTATGTTGGTGGACTGGAGCAAGGAAAGTTCCATCCCTTCGCTGATGCTACAGTAGAATTTCATGCTTCCGTTATCAAGGATTTGCTGCGGGCTTCTGACGTACGGTTCGTCTTCGATCATGAGGCCGAGCGGATTTCTCATGAAGTGATTCGGCGCATCAACAAAGCTTGTCCCAACAGCTTCGGCATAGGCGGCTGCGGCGGGCTTGTTGTTGATTGATATTACTTCACGCGCCTCTTCATTTGCGCATGTAATTTCGAGGGATTTTCCCAGATCACTGAAACTCTGGGTTTTTATGAATGCGAATTGGGTTGCGGGTTTTATCAATGCCAGTACTGCTGCGTTTGTAAAGCTCTTTCCGTTTGCGTAGACGTGGGCCGCCTTAAATTTCAAATCGTCACCCGCTGAACCGCCGACAAAAATAACATTCGTCATATCGCTGATTTTTTGCATCAAAGCTTCTTCGGCAAGGCAGAGGCCGTCCACAAGAATTATGCCAACATACTCTTGCGGATTCATATCAAGAACCGGCAATTTGTAGTAGCTTGCAAATGAATCCAGCGCTTTCTTTATGCCATCGGTCTTTTTAACATTTTCAACGATTTCAATTTTGCTGTCTATGATCGCCTTGGAATTGAATGCCATAGCAACAATCGAGTTGTTAAGCATCTTGCCGCTGACGATTTCTCCGGCGGTTGAACACCCGAACACCTTGGATTTTGGAAATGCCCCATGCATCGCCCTACTAATCGCGACGGGTTGAAATTTTGAAGAAGCAAAAAAGATCAGTTGCTTCGTATCGAACCCCTGAAGCTGGCTGGCGATATCACCAACAACTTCATTAGCCTTTTCCTTTGTTGAATATGCGTGTTTTATATTCATTCTGATCGTCTCCATTTTAGCCAAGATTTTTAGCGCTTCCAGTTTGCCGATGATCACCGGAGCATCTGGCACCTCAGTTTTTTGGACACTGCTTTGAATTATCGGCACACATTTTCAGCCCTACTTCGTATGCAAGCGGTATTCACACAAGGCATTAGCTCTGAATATTCCGGTTATATTCGCTTCCTTGTCTTTCAAGGCTAGGTATTGATTAATTGCTGGATATTTTTGCGGGATTGGGAGTCACGAAAAAAATAGACGCGACGCTTGATGGGTAGCCAAGAGAAGATAATTTACGTGCAATAGCCCGGTCTTACGGTTTAAGCCGGCAAGGTTCGTCCAGCACGACCAGATAGCCGTCAGGATCAAAACACCATAGTTCCTTGACGCCATAGGGTTTGAGCTCCAATGGATAGAGAATCTCCAAATCCTCTTCCTGGATGGCGTCATTAATCCCCTCGATATCCTTGACATCAAAATGAAGCGTTACCCCGATACCGCGGGGAAACATGCCCAGACGTTGTTCCAGCACCGGGTGGGCTCTGACGACATCCCCTTCTTCAACAAAAACAATGGCAATGCCGTCCATATCCACCAAGAGGTGTTCCGGTGCGCCGGGAGTTGTAAACGAGCGCTGCACGGCCAATTCAAGAATGCCGCCATAAAACGCCTGGGTGACCGACAGATCCGCCACGGAAAACTGGATCGAATAACGCGAACGATGAACATTCATTTACGCACCGCCAAACAGGTTCGAGGCATAACCCGACAGGCGCGAAAGCCAGTTGAAGAAGATCAGGATACCGACCAGCATCAGAAAGATACCGGTGATGACCTCAAAAATGCGGATAAAACGTTTGAAACGGTTGAAAAGAGACAAAAAATGGTGCAGTGCAAGGGAAGAGAATATAAACGGAATACCAAGTCCGAGGGAATAGATCAGGAGAAGAAGAATTCCCTGATTTACTTGTTTTTCGTTTGCGGCGACCATGAGTATAGCAGCAAGAATAGGACCGATGCAGGGAGTCCAGCCGGCCGCAAACACCAGACCGACAAGAAAGCTACCCACATATCCGGCAGGCTTGTGGTGAATCGTAACTCTCTTTTCCCCCAGCAAAAATCCAAACGGCACCAGCCCGGTAGTGTGAATGCCAAAAAGAACAATCAGCACACCACCGATTTTTCTGATTACATTGGAATACTGCTGCAGCAAAGAGCCGGCAAGTGTTGCAGAAGCGCCAAAAAGAACAAATATAGCTGTAAAACCGAGGACAAAGCAGATCGAGTGAAAAAGTGTTTTCCGACGGACAATATGAGTAGGATGTTGAGCCTGAAGATCGTGAAAGGAGAGACCGGTTATATAGGTAATATATGATGGAATCAGCGGCAGAACGCAGGGTGATATGAATGAAAAGAGGCCGGCGCTAAATGCCACGGCATAGGTTATATTCTGATCATGCATGGCAACAATTCCCTTACTTCATTAAATCCTCAAGGAAGGTGACCGTTTCAGGAGCAACCCAGTCAAGAGGACCGATAATTTTCCTGACGATGATACCGTTTTTATCAATGATAAAGGTTTCCGGAAAACCGGTAACTCCATAGGCGGCCGCCGCTTTTCCGTCAGGATCTGTGTAGGCCGACAGTTGATAGCCGCTCGTCCGGAAGAACTCTTCGATTGCCGGCTTGCCCCCTTCGTCCATGGAGACAGCGACCATCTGATACGGTTTACCCTTCATGGCGGCGTTCAGCTTCATCAGGGAAGGTATTTCTTCACGACAGGGTGGGCACCAGGTAGCCCAGAAATTGAGCAACACAACCTTGCCTTTCAGTTCGGAAAGCTTCAAACTGCTGCCATTCAATGCGGAAACGGTTATATCGGGTGCAGGCTGCTTTTCAACAGCGGAGGAAGACGTTTCAGGAATTCCCGGGCTTTTTCGATCACAGGCCGCCAAACTCGCAAAAACTATAATTGCAAACAGCCAGAGTAACGTTCTCATGTTTCCTCCGGGAACATCCGATGTTCAATGTCGCCACATAAATTATTATCTACTGCGGGTCACTACATAGTCGGCCAACCCCAACAGAGCTTCTCTGGCGGGACTGGAGCCAAATCCGTCCAGATAGCCGGCACATGATTCGATATACCGCCGAGCTGAGGTAACGGTATAATCAATACCACCATACTGTTTAACCAGCCCGGAAACATTTCGAAAATCCTCCAGCGTCATTTCATCTTTTTCAATAACTCCGGCAATAACATCCCGCTCGCCGGAAGAACAGTTTTGCAGGGTTTTAATCAAAGGCATAGTAATTTTGCCTTCTTCCAAGTCGTGGCCAATACTTTTGCCAAATTCTTCCTCGGTTGCGATGTAATCAAGTGTATCGTCCATTAACTGAAAGGCAATCCCGAGATTCATACCAAAGTCGGACAGGGCTTTCCGCTGTTCAGGGGAAACATTCCCCAAAATTGCTCCGGCCTCACAGGCAGCGGACATGAGAATGGCTGTTTTGGATCGTACGACTCCGATGTAGCGTTCTTCCGTCAAATCAAGTTCACCGGTATAGAGCAACTGCATCACCTCTCCCTCGGCAATGATGGTTGTTGCATCGGAAAGAACCCGCAGAATATCCATGCTGCCAACCTCAACCATCAGGGAAAAAGATTTAGAGAAGAGAAAGTCGCCCACCAGCACGGAAGCCTCATTTCCCCAGAGAGTATTGGCCGAAGCAAGACCCCGCCGTAATGTCGCGCTGTCCACAACATCATCATGGAGCAATGTGGCGGTGTGGATGAATTCTATGACGCTGGCCAGGGGAACAGCCTTGTCTCCCTCATAGCCGCTTAGACGGGCCGCAAGCAATAGCAACGCCGGACGGACACGTTTGCCACCACTGGAAAGTACGTACTCACCTACCTTGCGAATCAGGGGAACATTAGACTCCAGATCTTTGCGAAATTGCTGTTCAACACGTTTCAGGTCGTCGCCAATAAGATTCAAAGCAGCTTGCATCCGAGGTTCCTTAAGGAAAAAAAGATTCGTCATACTAATGGAATCAAAACGGTTTTGTCAAAATATTTCTGACAGTTAGCCGATATCAGTGCTCCTCTGTAAAAACGAATCAAGCAGCATAACGTAACCTATCGTACTGTTTATTGGGAGATTAACACGACGGCACCACCTATCCTGTTTTTTCATGTTTGAGAAACCTGATCACCGTCTCCGCATCCATGCAGACCGCTGCGGGGATCAGCGTATCAATCTCGTTGAAGGTTTTTCCCAGCAACCTCTCAGTCAGTTCACGGAACAGCAGCAACTCTTGGGCAAACAACTCTCTAAACGGATAGCGCACATCCAACATCCGGCGAGGATCCTGGTCGATGAAGTTCATCGTGCACCACTCGTCAAAGAGTTCCTCACCTGACGCATCGATCAGGGGGATGCCGTTCAGCCGACAGGTCATGGGGCGATAGTCGTAGACGAGACACGCACCCTCTTCAGAAAGCAGCACACATGGGGTTTCATCGTCTTCCGGCATGATGTCGTCCCATTCCGATTCGGGTATAGGGTTAAGCAGCCACGGGGCACTGAATTCCGGGTGATTGATCGTGAGAGCATTAAGACGGGACATGGCTTTCAACTGAATTTCATGCTGCAAGGAGTCGGGTAACCGGTCAAAACCGCCGCGAAGATAGAGAGCATCCAACAAGGTGATGTCGAACAAGCCACGGCAACAGGCGGAACAGCTCCGACGGCAGGCAATCAGATCGGCATAATTTTGCAGACAGGACGCAAACCAGCAGTCCACCTCTTGTAGCAAATTGCCATATCGACCAAGGATTCCATCCAAACCTGTTTCCTACATATAAACCATGACTTTGAGAGATATGGAGCCATCGGCGGTCCTGAATGGAATGGTTACGCCTTTACATTGGACATTGATACTGGAAGATTCATTTTCATCCGGCGGTTCCGAGATAGCGCGCAACTGGCCGGAAATAACAAGTGGCAGCCCCAATGCAACACTGCCATATTGTTCGTGGTACTTTGTTTTAAATACACCGGCAATGTTGTTGGTCAATTCTCCCACGGCATCCCGGATACATTCATCGTCGGCTTCATCAACCATCAACAGTTCCTTGGCCACGATCTGTGCCGATTTTTTGTCGGTGGCAATGATGATATAACCAACCCGATCACCAGCTATTCCCACGATTCCGGTCACATCGGAATCGACCGGATCAACCCGCTTCTCGACCTTGCCGGCCAGCAGATCAATATTCATGTAGCTCTTGAAAGTGTCCTGCGTGGCCGACATGATGGTAAACATGATTTCTTCAAACGAAATAACTGCCAAACCGATTCCCTCCTTTTGTTTTCCGGCCCCTTCCGCTATTACTCCCACTCAATCGTTGCGGGCGGTTTACTGGAAATATCATACACCACCCGATTGACCCCTTTGACCTCGTTTATGATTCTGCTGCTGATGCGCGCCAAATCCTCGTACGGCAACGGATACCAGCCTGCTGTCATAAAGTCCTTGGTTTCAACGGCCCGCAGGGCAATGACATACTCGTAGGTACGGCCATCCCCCATGACACCGACGCTCTTGACAGGCAGAAATACGGCAAACGCCTGGCTGATCTTGTGATAATGATCCGCGGAGTAGAGCTCTTCAATGTAGATTGCATCAGCTTTGCGGAGGATTTCAGCATACTCTTTTTTTACCTCGCCGAGAATACGCACCCCCAGTCCAGGGCCAGGAAAGGGGTGACGCCAGACCATCTGATGCGGAAGTCCAAGCTCCTCACCAATGGCGCGTACCTCATCCTTGAACAACTCACGCAGCGGTTCGAGAAGTTTGAGTTTCATATACTCCGGGAGTCCCCCTACATTATGATGGCTTTTTATATTATGCGCTTTTCCGGTTTTGGACCCGGCGGACTCGATGACATCCGGATAGATCGTCCCCTGGGCCAGCCAGCGGGCGTCCTTGATCCAGTTCGATTGTTCATCGAAAATAGTGACGAACAGATTGCCTATGATTTTGCGTTTCTTTTCCGGATCGCACTCACCGGCCAAAGCGGTCAGAAAGCGTTCTTCGGCGTTAACCCGGATCACCTTGACACCAAGGTTTTCGGCAAAGGCGGACATGACTTGGTCGCCTTCCTCAAACCTCAGTAGACCATTGTCCACAAAAACACAGGTCAATTGATCGCCGATCGCCCGGTGGATCAGAGCCGCTGCCACCGACGAATCAACACCACCGGAAAGTCCCAGTATCACCCGTTCACTTCCGACCTGCTGACGGATGCGCGTCACAGCATCCTCGATAATCTGGCCTGGTGTCCAGTGACCGGTACAGCCGCAGATTGCGCGGACAAACGTATCTATCAGCATTTCTCCCCGGGGGGTGTGGTTCACCTCGGGATGAAATTGCACTCCATAGAGGTGGCGTTTGACATCCTGAATGGCACAAACCGGAGCGTTTGCGGTGTGCGCCACAATTTCAAAACCATCGGGAACACGGGAGACATGATCACCATGACTCATCCAGACCGGGCTGACGCCTCCCACAAAGAAACCATCGAACAGCTTACCAGGATTGCCGCTGCTCGATAGTTCTGCGTGGCCGAATTCCCGCTTACCGGCAGGCACAACCTCTCCACCAAAATGGCGGCTCATCAGCTGCATGCCATAGCAGATTCCCAGAACCGGAACCCCCAGATCGAAGAGTTCCTCGGCAACGGATGGTGCGCCAGGCTCGTACACCGACTTGGGACCTCCCGACAGAATGATTCCCGTGGGAGCCAGGGCGCGGATCGCCTTCATATCCATATCAAAGGGGTGCAGTTCACAGTAAACATGGGCTTCGCGCACCCGCCGGGCTATCAGCTGGGTGTATTGGGAACCGAAATCGAGAATCAGGATCTTCTGGCTATGAATATCAAGTGTCATAATTAATTTCCTACCCTGTAGTTAGGTGCTTCCTTTGTAATGGTAACGTCATGCACATGTGATTCCTTGAGGCCGGCGCCGGTAATGCGTATAAAGCGCCCTTTTTGCTGAAGATCTTTAATCGTGGCGCAACCGGTATACCCCATACCGGAACGCAAGCCGCCCAGCAACTGGTGGATATTGGCCGAAAGTGGTCCGCGCTGCGGCACCATTCCCTCGATACCTTCCGGAACGAGTTTGACGTCATCTCCAACATCAGACTGAAAATAACGGTCCTTGCTGCCGTCCTGCATGGCGCCGATGGATCCCATGCCGCGATAACTCTTGTAGGTACGCCCCTGATACAGCACCGTATCGCCCGGCGACTCCTCGGTGCCGGCAAAGAGCGAGCCGATCATGATACAGTCGGCGCCGGCGGTAACCGCCTTGGGCAAGTCGCCGGAATACTTGACGCCACCATCGGCGATGACCGGCACACCATATTTGTGAGCAACGCGGGAGCATTCAAGGATGGCGGTAATTTGCGGAACACCGACACCGGCCACCATGCGGGTCGTACAGATGGAACCGGGGCCTATGCCAACCTTGATACCGTCGGCGCCGGCCTTGATCAGCGCCTCGGCCGCCTCTGCCGTGGCAATATTGCCGGCAATGATTTCAACACCGGGAAAAGTGGACTTGGCGCGAATTATGGCATCGATCACCCCTTGAGAATGCCCATGGGCAGTATCAATGACAATTACGTCGGCGCCGGCCTTGATCAGCGCATCCATACGGGCTTCCATGTCAACCGTCGGCCCAACCGCAGCGCCGACCCGCAAACGCCCCAAGGTATCCTTACAGGCATTGGGGTATTTTTTGACTTTCTCGATATCCTTGATAGTAATCAGGCCCTTGAGAAAGCGATCATTATCAACCACCAGCAGTTTCTCCACTCTGGTGTGCTTGAGATGTTCCTTGGCCTGCTCCAGAGTGGTGCCCACCGGAACCGTAACCAGATTACGCTTGGTCATACGAGCCGATATCGGCAAATCATAATCGGTCTCGAAGCGCAGGTCGCGATTGGTGAGAATACCAACCAGTTTACCATTGGGTTTAATAATTGGAACACCGGAAATACGGTAACGCGACATGATTTCAAGCGCCTCGCTGATCTTCTGGTTGGGACGCATGGTTATAGGGTCCACAATCATGCCTGACTCGCTCTTCTTAACCTTATCCACCTCAAAGGCCTGTTGGCTGATGGTATTGTTCTTGTGAATGACACCGATACCACCCTCCCGCGCCATGCAAATGGCGGTGCGAGACTCGGTAACCGTGTCCATGGCAGCACTTACAAGCGGGATATTAAGCGGAATGTTGCGGGAAACTCGTGTGGAAATATTGGCATCGCGGGGAAAAATCAGGGAGTGGGCTGGAACCAGAAGGACATCATCAAAGGTAAGACCTTCAGTCATTTTCTCATAGGGCATATTCGGCTCCTCGCGCGAGAGTAATTTTTTAGAAGTTAGTATAGTGGCAAGGTCAAGTCAAGGCAAAAGGAGCGAAACTAAAAGAGATAAAGCACGGCTAATGCTGCTGCCGTGCTTTATGAATTTGAAATTCGAACCGGTTAGTTCTAGAAATCCTCGAAATCCTCAGACCCGCCTGCAGCCATCTTTCTCTGCGACATGTTGACCACCCATGATGCAATTGAAGCAGTTGAAAGCGGCAGCGGAAGTCTCCGTACAATCGAGCGCAAGGAATAGAATTTGCGGTACATGTTCCTGATATCCTCCTTAAGCTCCTCAGGAGTAAAATTTGCCGGCTTGATGTCGACAGAAAGGCCCGGCCACCTGTTCAGGTTATCCGGGTCCAATATCCTGCCGGCAGCAAGATATCGGTCATAAAGACCTGTGCCCCTGTGCGGAGAAAGCACATTAAAAAAAGCTGCATGCACCTTGTTATCCTCAAGAAATTTGAGGGTATCCTCAAACACCTCTCTGGTATCATTGTCCATGCCGAATATCAGATTGAAAGAGAAGCTTATATCAAGATCTCTCAATATCTTTGCCACGTCCTTAATTCTTGCCGCTTTCGTAGTCCGCTTCTTCATAACATCAAGCGTCTCCTGCTTTATGCTCTCTATGCCAAGGTTTATATGGAGCATGCCGCTGCGTTTGGCGAGTTTCATGAATTCCAGGTCCAGCACACGGTCAGCGGTCCATAATGCCGACCATCTGATCTTGAGCGGGATCAGCTTTTCCATCAGCTCCATAGTCCGT
>WSSedB1CaDRAFT_10000443_pt1 | contig 18183 bp, 19 predicted proteins | sample WetSurSB1Cattail_FD_9460 | JGI IMG/M metagenome (IMG submission 9460)
CTAATTCTCCGGTGCCTGTCATCCAGGCCGTGGGCTACAACTCGGGAAACGCGATCGCACTTACCGACAAGATCAAAGTAGATATCGGGGCCGTGAAGTAAAGTCGAGATAGGCACGGAAATCATCGTCGCAGAAGTATGTCACCCGGCGGCGATTATCCTTTTGGGTGCATATAACGATAAGATATGAGCTGTGCCTTGACTTTTTTAGACTTACGTTTTATGTTTGCGAAAAAACAGGAATTCGGATACACGATACTACTCAACCATCCGCGAGGATGGGACGGAAAGCCTCAGGATCTCCAGCAGACAGCCGGGTTGCCGAAATATCTTACGATATTCGGAAACCCGGTTTTTTTATCCGCAACGCAAATAGGCGAAGCCTTCAGGAAAAAATGACAACCTTTCCAGGAAGGTATAAAAACGCTTCCACAATCAGGAATGCCGTTACCGTAAAATTGAATGTGTTTCAACAATTCACCCATCCCCGGTTTCTTCAAGGGAATAGAGAAAGAAAGGAAAACAGATGCGTTCAAAGTTGTTTTTGACAATGCTTGCCACATCAGCGATTCTTGCATCCTCACTTCCGGTACAGGCCCGGGGAGGCCTTCCCGGGCCACCTCTCCCTCCGCTGCCTCCTCCGGTTTTACTCCCACCACCTCCGCCCGCGCCTCCAGCAGTGGTTGTCACCGGTTACCTTCCCGCACCGCCGGGTGTTCAAGTGTATTATGACGACGGTCGTCCCTACTACATTGAGAGGAGAAGGCGGATTTATATGGAGAGAAGACATCCGGGGTACCATCACCACCGTCATTACCATCACCGGCACTGAAAAAAATCGAATGATGGGCCATGCTTATGAGTAACAATGGGGGGCGCGTCTCAACTCTTGACGTTTGTCATGTGTTGAGATACGCCCCCTTCTCGCACAATCATTCGTGTTCCATTTCGCTCAGTCTCGCCAGTTACAAAGCCGATTGCCTTGACTCCGGGACGTGCAGTTTTTCCAGAAGAATTCCCAACAACACTTCGGCATCATCCAAGGCACGGTGGTCAGTTATGAACGGGGAATTATGTTCCAGGTGCCGGATGCGCAGTCGAAGATGATCCTGTCCCGGTTGTCATTAAGTTGCTGAAGTACCTGTTCAATCTTCTGATCCAGGGTGTGTTCCGAGCCGGCCAACTCGCTCCATTCCCGCGTCACGAACTCCTCGATCATCTTTCGGAGTGTGTCCGGGGCGATTCGGTCCGGAGGAATTTCAAGCGATTCTTCCGCCGCTGTCGGGATTGCTGGTTTCATATGGCCGTCCATGCTATGTAAAAGGATTTCTCACGCTTTCCGCCGGTTCCAGGATGATATAGCAGGTTTTTTGTTCCTGTTAATATACCTGGTTAATTATGGGATCAGGATATGTCCCAAAAACTGGCTGAAGTTGTTGATGATCTCCCCACCGCGGCGGAAACCGATGCCGGCCGCCTCGCCAGCGAAGAAGGAACCGGTCTGGTATTTCCTTCCGAGTCCGTCGGTCGGGAGGTCAACATATTTCTGGTATATCGAAGGTTGGTCCGCGTAATCTCCGTCATTCTTTGCAGTCGTCACTCCACCAAACATGATCTCGACATTCTGTCCTTCCCGTCCATAGATCACCTTCTTTACGTGCTTGCACGGCAGCGGTGATGCGGATGTCTCCAGGAGCAGCGGATGCCTTGGGAACAGATCCCACAGGACTTTAAGCAGCATCTTGTTTTGAAACAACAGTGTGTAAGGCGGGTTGAGTACAACGGCTCTACCTGAAACGATCAGTCCTTCCAGAAGGGAGAACAGAACCGGCTCGTCTTTTTCGATCCATTCCCAGGGGATAAGCTTGAACCAGAACGGCCATTGTGACCCTGTGCGGAAGAGTGTCTCGGTGGTTGTGTAGATTCCGCTCTTATCGAAAGTTACTTGATCAACATCTTCGAAATCGATTTCAAACCCGGCCTCTTTCGCTGCCATGCCGATGAGCCGGCAGGTCATCTCATCCTCACTGAACTCCGGGAGCGAAGAAAAGAGGATGTGTGGTTCCTTGACGAAATTGAGCTCACGGACTTTTCTGAAGTTTTCGACGAGGCACTCGAAGATTGAGTTAAACTGCCGGGTATCGTCAAACCCGTTCTCCTTCAAATGGAGCCACTGAATGACGGACGATTCAAAGAGCATGGTTGCGGTATCCGCGTTAAATTCAATAAGTTTTATCGGGGAACCGTCTATGCCGCCGGCCAGATCGAATCTGCCGTATAAATGCCAGTCGCCATCTTCTTTCCAGGTGGTGCGAATCAGGTTTGCCATCCGCTCCGATATCCCGAAATCAGTAAAGAAATTGTTGTCGATAACGTGTTCGGCCGCCTCAATGAACATGTCATAGAGCTTGTTGGTTGCTTTGTAGATGGCATCGGCTTCCGCATCGGTCACCTCGACAAGTTCACCGGCGCAATACTGTGCTTCAGCGACTATCTCCGGGTGGTCTTCGGCCAGGTTTTCAAACCAGTCGCAACCGATCTCGTAGAACGCTTCGGGGCTGAGGTTTTGTATGTTTCGAGTATGGACCATGTTCGCGCTCCGCCTTTGGGTGTCTTCTCGTCACCTTAATCGTCCCAGCTATGCGCCGCCGCTCCCCCTGGCGCCACTGAAGAAACCGCTTCTGCCCGAAGAGGGCACGGCGGTCCCGCGTGAAACCGAAGCCTTTGCGAACAAACTCTGGCGGGTCAGTGGTGTTGCAGGCCTGTACCTGTGACCTGACGATGAACGGGGGCCATTTTCATACGAGCGAATAAAGGTTCCGTCGCTTTTTCCGGCTCTTCCTCCTCCTCGGCTGCCGCCGCCGCCACCGCCACCGCCGCTATAACGGCGATTCTTGTCGTCTTTGCCTTGGGGCGAGTTGAAGTGCGCGACCATCGATGGAGCCATGTTGCGGGAACGCAGATATGCTCCATTGGACGCAAAAAATGCTTGGTTCGGAACATAGGACGTTCTGCCAAAATACATGCCCCACATGGTGTGCATGACCAGGAAATCGACTACACCGAAATGGACACCAGAGGATGACCCGGTTGCGCGTACCTCGCGGATTGTCTCCTCGTCCAGGATCTCGGTGGTTCCGTCAAGATGTTTGATGATTGACTTCGACCGTTTTGCCGGCTCCTGTGACAGGATCTTGTACTCCATCAACGGTTTTCCATCAGCGGAATACTGTAACAGACCGTCTTTTTTGACCTGGGTTTCCTGCAGCGTAACGGCTACCCCTTTGAGCGATGCGGCTTCCTTGCCATCAATGGGCAGGGGCTTGGTGTCGTTCCACTCATCCGATACGCCGGCTGCCGGCGCATCGTGAGCCAAGGCGAGGAACGCAAAACCTGCCATGGTTGTAAATACACCCTGAAACGCTATCCGACGACGTTTTGATTTCACAGTCCCTCTCCTCAAAGTTTCTGAATTTCAGCATCTTCCGAAAGACGCCCTTTGGATTTCTTGAAAAGCAGATCGCCGGTTTTTGTCTTTTTGAAGAAAGCCTCATCAACGTCTTCGGTTGATGTATGAACCACGGCGCCATTGACTGTTTCGGTAACACCAACCAAAAAAGCCTTGTAAGCATCGTCCACATAAACCACGCATCTATCGTCACCCGATTGCCAAAGGTCAACGCCGACTGGGGTATACATCAACTCCCAGGCTTTCTGGTCAGCGTTAAGCGTTATATTTACCGGTGTATCCCCGAAGACTCTGTGTATCTCGGCGATCTGAACTGTCCCGGAGTTGTTTTTTAATCTGTTGAATTCAGCCAGCAGGTAATTGAATTGCTCGACAGGGACGGTTTTGGGCTGGAATGTTGTTATATGTTCAGTGGGGGAGTCCATGCTGTTATCCCAACATGATCTGCCAAGGGTTACCTGGGCTTTTGTCGACAGATTGGTAACGGAGATGATGCGCTCCGATTCAAGATCCTCCCGGAGTTGCGTCACGGATTTTTCAGCGGCGGCCATGCCGGCTGCTGTTGTGGTGATCCGGTCCGACACAAGGATGTATTCCTGAAGGGGGGATGATTTCAGCTTCGGTTTCATGCTGGACAGAGTGGATTGAAGCGATGCAATACGTTCCGATAGCCCATTGAATTTTTCCGCGTATGATGGATAGCGGCGGCGAAGCGCTGACAATGCACTGGTCAGTTTTTTTGATGTTGTGAGCCCATCGGCAATTTTACGGCTGAGTACCGAGGTGTCCGTCGGGCGTTTCAGGGCAGTGGTGGTTACCAATTGCAGCCGGCCGGACAGTGCGGCGGTTTCTTCGCCAACCCCATCGAATTTACGATTGAAGTCAATCATTGCCGTGTGTGCCTTGGATACACTCTTGTCTTTTATGGCGCTTTCGGCAGCACGGAGAATTGTGGATGACGATGAATATCTCTTCAATACAGCATCCAGGTGTTGTGAGAATGCTTCGGCCTTGAGCACGGTATCCACATCGTTGCCAGCATCCACTGATGCGAAAGCTGTTTTCAATTTTGATATCTGTGGTGTCACTCTGTTTACACGCATCCGCGCTGCCAGAACTTCCGAGGACACATTTTCAAGATCAGAATTTGAGCAGGCAGCGACAAAAAGGACGATACTGGCTAAAAACGCGATATGGATATGTTTTGGCATGTGACCTTCTCCAATAAATTACAGATTTTCACAACCAGGTCATGACTTCTACCCTTTTTTTTCTCGTTTTTCCAGCTTGATGTGCTGGGGACATAAGCTGAGGGGGGATTTGTACTCATCTTTGCAATTGCCTCAATCTCGTAGTAGCTGCCAATATCGCTCAAAGTACGACGCAACACCACTGATCTGGTTGGTGTACTCCCGTGTATCAGAAACATACTTTTCAATTGAACCGAAAAAATCCCTTACCTGAGAATGGTACGCCCTGATCGCGGCCCGAACCTGCATCGAAATATGTTCATTAACGGGGATGAGTTGCTGAGAAGCGCGCAAGAGTGCGGGGTGGGGGCGTTTTAGATCTTCAGACATCACGTTAAGGCAATATGTCCGCTCTTTGCCTGTCGGGAGATACTTCTCTACATACGGCAAGCAACACAGTGATTCGATATATTCCCCCACATCACGATGTATCGTGGCCTTTTCGCTGTCATATCCTGCACCCAATGACCGAAGCCGCATTTTTACCGCGTGCCGTGCAAAAGCATACGGCCGTTCCTCGTAGTAGGTAATGGAGCGGCCTGATAAGCCTGATACAGCATCGAAGACAAGCCTGTGGTCAATGTGCGTGCCAATGCCGAGAGGTGCATAGATCTCTTCGGCGCCAAGCGAGACAGCGAGATCTTCGATTGCTCTTCGAAGTCGGATCACATACTCGAGGTTGTCCTCGACATCCCGCTCCAGAATGATTCTCCTGAACGAATTGTAGAAACCGGACCGGAATGGCGCGTCGTGAAACCCCATCCAGGCGCATTGCGCGCCAAGCATCTCAACTGCTCTCTTGTCCTCGGCCTTTCGCGCTCCGTACTCTTCGGACACCTGCTTCGACCCGGATGAGAATACAGTCGCAATGGTAACGTTGCTGCCGCTTGCCACATCTTGAAGAATTTTTCCCGCGCAAGAGAACACTACGTCGTCAAGGTGCGGAGACAGGTACAGTAGCGTGTTGCTCATGATTCGGACTCCAGAACGGCACAGCCGACACCAAAGCCTATGGTGAGAACAAGCGTGGTTTTGAATCCGGACAACCGCGTGTCGCAACAACCTGAATATGCCGTCAATTCAGCATCGTTGAGGGTGAGCACTGTCGAATTGACGATTCCTGCCCTCTTGCATACATCTCTGACTATACTCAAATCTTCCCGCAGTCCCGGATATGAGCAACTGCCGGGAAAACCACGTGAATCCAGAGCACAGGGGAGTGCCATAACAATCCCCTCCGGCCTCTTCGTTATGCCGAATGACCGGATACTGTCGGCAATGAATGCTCTGAGCGCTTCCCGATAGACCGGTTTTGCGGATTTCCTTTCTCCGGAACTGACCGGAAGCGTGTCAAAGTCCCGTTTGAACGTCTTACACATGTTTTCGCGGGAAATCTTGATCTGTGATTGTCCCACATCAACAACCATGCCTGCTGACAGACCACTTCTCTCAAGCAGACGTATACCGCCCGGCGTGCCGCCGAATACAGGATCCTCGGCAACGATCACCGGAACAGGAAGAGCCTGAAGTATCGCATCCGCCATTGAGCCGGATATGCCGCCGCCGGACAGAAATATCGAATCAAACGACAGGTGTCCTGTTTCTATGATTCCGGTTGATTGAGATATCGCCTGTCCTTGAAACACCAGATGCACGGCCTCAAGCAGGCGCTCGGCAAAACCGGGACAATACATGCAGTCCCATAATGTTGCATGCTTGAGCATACAGTCCCATAACTCCAGATGCGTGATATGGGGCAGCGGCACTCTGCGCACATTTATGGACGATTCCATATGCGTTCTACTTGCCGGCAAGATTTTCAATCAAGCGGGCAGCATTCGCGGCGCCATCAATGCGATATGACATGCTCATTGTATGCATATTATCGCGAATTGTTCCCGGACTAATGACTTTTTCCAGCGCGCTCCAACACTCTTGGGGAGAACAGTCCTGCAAGTTCAGATCAATGCCGATCTCCTGTTTTGCAATAAAGTGAGCCTGGTGAAATTGATCATTACAGATGGGTGATATGAGCAACGGAACATCGCAGTAGATAGCCTCCATCACTGAATTGGCGCCGCCATGCGTTATCATGGCCGCTGCCTTCGGCAGTATTTGAAGCTGCGGAGTGTAGTAAGAGAGAACAACATTTGGGGGTATCTCGCCCAACACATTTGTATGCATGAGTTCATTGACTGTTGCGATAAGCTGGACAGTTTTGTCTCTTACCGCCTCAAACACCGTACGGAACATGACCGGCTGGTAATAGATCTGGCTACCCAACGACATGTAGATAATGGACATCTTTTTGGATACCCGGCTCCAGTCAAAGAATGTCTCGTCACCCCTCGGTCCCGACGGAATGGACGGGCCGACCAGTTCAACGCCCGGAACACCGNACCCGACAAATTCCTCTGTTGTAAAAGCGATNGTNAGATNNGGNGAGANCATGTCGCAGCCACGGCAGTCAATATCCAGCCCGTAGCGGGCAAAAAGAGCTCGCCGCGGCCCGTCTAGGGTCTTGACCGTGGTCAGCAAGTCGCTTTCGATCTCATCATTCAGAACAGGATTCAGTGAATTTGAAATGGCAACCCAAGCGCACTTGTTTTGCTCGGCAACTATGGCGGCCTGATATACCATCGGGTCGGTTACGATCAGGCTTGGCTGGAACTCTTTTACTATCGCGTTCAGCCGGGCAACCTGCCGCGGGACGTTGTCCACAAGCAATTCCCGGATCCATGTTCGCAACCACTGCCTGTCCCTGACTTTTTCCGCGAAGAGCGCGCCGCGATTATGATCCGGCGGCGGTCCTTTTGTGAACTCTCCGAGAAAACCATCAAGTCCGGCGGCTCCCAGTTGGTCCGATATGTCATGCGCTGCATGGAAGGCGACCTCACAGCCGCGCTGCCGGAGCTTCTGTGCAACTCCGATGTAAGGATTCAGGTGCCCCTTTTCCGGTATGACGACAAACAGAATTCGCGTCATGACAGATTCACTCCATATTCTTCGCTCCAGTAACAGAGCGAAATCGTGCGGAACAAAAGCGCGCGTTCCTGTTCGGAAAGGATTTTCCTGGCGCGGCACAGGTTCATAAGCGATGTTATATCGAGAAAATGTTCCAGGAAACCGGCAGCGCCAGCGATTGCACTGCGCGCAATGGATTGATAGAGAGGTCCAACTCCCTGGTCCTTTGGCAACGCGGATTTTGTTCTCGTGCGTGACGCCTCGGGCATCATGCCCTTGGCGCTTTTCCGCAGGAACCACTTCTCTGTGTCGTTGTGAAAACCAAGCGTGGGGTGCACTCTTCTCGCCATATCAAGTAAATAGATGTCACCAAACGGCACACGCGCTTCCAGGGAAGAGCTCATGGCATGTATGTCCCCATTATGCAACAGGCGTGGCAACCATCGCTTGACAATCAAATACGTTGTTGCGAGATATTGTCCTACAGGTCCATCCCAGGAGTGTCCTGCATTTGTACAGAGCGCTTTGTATTTGCTGTCGAAATACCCAAGCGGATCATCAACCAGCCCTTTTCGCAACACGGGAATGGTGAACCGCCGTAGAATGCCAATGGGAGATTGAGTTGTCATCCGGTCCAGCAGGAATTGATACCCATAGTGCGTTTCGTCGGCTGCATCACCGACAAGTACTGCTTTGTAATGCGCGGACGCCGCCTGGGCCAGGTAGTGCTGGGCAAGCTCCTGCTCCCATGCGGGGAGCGCATCATTGGCGACCGCGATTGCCCGCAAGCCGTCAGTCAGGGAATCTCTGCTTACATCGACAATGGAATGTCTGACACCGATTTCCTCCGCTGCACCTATCGCGTGCGGTGTGTCATCCGATGTCACAATAAGTGATTTCGAGTAATCGTAGTGACCTTGTCCGGTAAAACGTATGGTGAATGCTTCCATGCCGGTTGCTGAATTCTTGCGCGCCAACGCTGTCAGCAGTGTCGAATCGAAACCGCCGCTCAGATAAACACCCACGGGAACATCCGCTGTCATGGCGGATTCCACCGCATTTGAAACGAGCGCCGACATTTCCATTGCTCTGTCAGGGTCGGTGATCAATGTGTCGCGAAGATCATAGTCCGCCCATTGCCTTTGCAGAAGCGCACTTCTGTTGACGCGAAGGAAAGAACCCGGCTGCAGGTATTCCAAACCATCAAACATCGGCTGCTCAACCCCGCTGAAATATGGCGCTACGAGATACTCCAGGACTGCTTCATTGTTCGCGCACGAATGCACACCCGGTACCGCAAGAATGGCCTTTGCTTCTGACGCGAACATGAATTGTTTCCGGTCGTACCGGTATACAAAAGGCTTGATCCCGAGAAGGTCACGTGCCGCAAAACCTTCCTGTTTGACGGCGTCCCAAATAAAAAAGGAGAACATCCCGTTAAACGTGTTGAGACATTTCTCTCCCCATACGCAATATGCCGCCAGGACAACTTCCGTGTCGGAAGCCGTTGCAAAGCGCCATTCGTCGCAAAGGGCATTACGGATATCGCGGTAGTTGTATACTTCGCCGTTGTAGGTAATTGTATATCGCCGGTCTTGCGACACGAGCGGTTGGGCGCCACCTGAAATATCTATCAAGGCAAGCCGGGTGTGAGCCATGGCAACTCCGGGACTGCTGAAGATGCCCTGGCTGTCGGGCCCGCGATGAAGAAGCCTGTCTCGCATTACGGTTGCGTGCTGCCGCAAGGTATTGTCCGGCAATTCATAATCAACGATGCCTGCAATTCCGCACATCAGATTTTCTTCCGCAAGCCGTTGACAAGCAAGCCAAGCGTTGTCCACAGAGTCCTTTGGCCTGCATCATCCATCTTGCATTCCAGATTAGTGGTTTCGCAAATCCTTTCAATGCACTTCGCATCCCAGTAGCGGCTGATATCCATTGCAGGAGCCAGTCGCGGGGTCTTGGGCTGGTTCAACAGGAAATCCGGAACCAGTGTTTTCGCAAGCTCCCGCAAGGCTGTTTTGTTGCTGTCCGTCACGGTTTGTCCGTACGCAACAACATGCTCATCAAAGAACGGCGAAAAATAGCCCATTTTCTCGTGGCGCATTATCGCCCCCACTATCGGAAGGTAGTTCCCAGCCGGGGCTCCCGCGAACGCCTGATCAGCAGCGTCGCCCGTCAACACGCAATCAAATCCCTTTTCGCGCACTTTGCGGCAGAGAATCATCTTCGACACGGGATGCAGATTGTATAAAGGCACTTCGGCAGAGCCGATGACATCGGGCAGCATATCGATGAAATCAGCTTCGCTTGCGTGCAATACGGTCAGATCTACCCCAAAATGCCGGGCTGTTCTTCTGGTGGCTTCCAGCTCGCAATAGTCCTGCATGTCCGTTGCCACGGTGAATACCGGTATGTCCAGGTTCAGGACATTTTTTGTGAAAGCCAACACGATGGCTGAATCAAGCCCGCCGCTCAGAGCCAGCGCGCACTTCCTGTGGCGCGGCACCTGCTCTGCAATGGCTGAACGGAGCAACTCAAACAGATCTGTCGACCGGGACTTGCCGATGGCGCGGTTTTTCATCCGCAGGCCGCATGCCGATTCAAGCAGAGCATGATGCGGAGGCAGCTTCCGCACCTCGCGAAAACAGGTGCGCGAGGTATCCGGCGCCTTGTCAAGATATCCACGGATGCCTGTCGAATCCAGGCTGTAATCTCCGGCATCTCGAAGGACTTCCGCGATCGTCTCGCCGTGGTGGCAGCCTTTTCGCGCATGGTAATACGGGAACACCGCATAAGCGCCGGTAGAGGCGATGAGATTCATCGTGTTGCCTCCATGACCATAGTGATTTCTCTTCTGGTCAGGGCTCTGTGAGGTTCGGTTGTCGCATTTCCCCCGTAGCAGTAAAGACAGGCATTTAAGGGTTTGTCACGTCTCAGATACTGATAAATCTCATCAACCAATGTCTCTCCGGCGTGCAGCGCTATTCCATCATCCCGGAAAGGTTTTTCCCCCCTGAACATCGTGTGAAAATGCGGCGGCCGCGTACACATATAGAATCGCCCCTTGTCTACAATATGACATCGCTCCCGTAGCCAGCAGTCAGAAAAGATAGCTTGTTTCGACTCAGGATCAGCAGCTGGATTCCAGTGAGTCATTTTAACGAACTCAGGCTGGTGCTTTATATTCAGGAAGACATTGAACTGTTGTGCCTTCTTCTCTATTTTTTTCATTACTGCGTTATTCAACTTGGGCGCCGGATAGATCGAGAGTGTCATGGCATCGATCAAGTCCCAATATTCATCCGGCATCTCCCTGATAAGCAGTCCATTTGTTGTAACGGACAGAACTTCGGCAAGCTCAAGCTGTTTCGCTACACGCAGGCACTCAAGAAGCCGGGGGTGAAGCAAGGGTTCGCCGCCAACGAGTTTCAGATATGTGGGCGCCACGACTTTTCCGGCAAGGCGCAGGTCATGTTCCATCTCATCCGGCGATACAAATCGCTTTGGCAAGAAGGGCGAAAGCGAACAGCACTCGGCGCAGCTAAGATTGCAGTGATCAACAATATGCACTTCAATAGAGCGAGTCTTTATCCTCCCGTCAATTATCTTGTATTTTATGTCAGGCTTAAGCATTACCCCTCTGAATCAGTCGTTCAGTCTCAACGGGCAAAATTCACTCCAAACTGAATCTGTGGCGCCTTCCGGGCTATCTCGCTTGGAATGCCTCCGTTTTAACGTTTCAGGCCATTATTAGTCCCCTCTGAACCGGGCTAGAGGGGGATTGTCGCCGGATAGTACCTTTCTTTGGGAGGGGGGGCAAGAAGGATTTCCCCTGAGGTTTACTGAGTCTATGAAGCTTTTGTATTGAACTTTCCTCTGATTCCGAGAGACATAAAGAGCCATAAGCCATTCTTGTGGAGAGCCGCGAGGCAGCCACTACCGTCAAGCGTTGCCACGGGGCGGAGCGCCCCGATTTATCCCGGTGCCGACGTGGTCTGCTATTCCGGCGGCAAGAACCAGTTCAGGATGGGTGTAGCGAGGTCCCGCTCCCCAGCTGGCAGGCTCACCTCCACCTGAAAGAACGGGAGGTCGCTCTTCTCGTTATAGTAGGCCAGCCCATCAATGGGCTGTTTATGAACCACTGCGCGGTAGGCCATCATTTTGGGGCGGATGCGGACAGTCTTCAGGGGAACATTGGTGCCATTGTAGAACAGAAAATCGCTCTCCCTGGCGCCCCGGAGGGCTTCAGGGAAGAAAACACTGGCAGAGGACTGGGCGCAGCCCGCGCAGGCGCCCGTTGTCACGTAGGTCAGGTGGCCCTGTCCCTTGGGCGGTGCGAAGCTGACAACCCCGGAGCCATCCACACCCTGGCCACCCCTCGTGACCTTCCAATTTCGGGGTACCAGGATCCATCCATCAGCATGGAAGTACGCCACAAGCCGTCCTGCAAACTTGGGATCAAGGTGCCCCTGGATCTTCAGGGACTTGGGGTCGGCGGTGCTCCAGCCGGACTCCTCGATGCCGTCCCGCTCTGTGAGCTGATATGCGGGGAGGTGGAGGGTTCCATTGATGACCAGGTCGCCGATAGCCTTCACCTTGGGCTGATCGGAGGCTTTGTCGGGCGGGTCGGCCAGCGTGAACTTGTAGACATCGGCGTTGGTTACCCCCGTCCATAACAAACAGAGCACCAGTGAGGTCAGAAATCGGATAGTCATTAGAGCTTCCCCCCTTTTTTTACTTCTATTTTTTACATGCATTATATCCCACGCAGATCTATTGCCGGGTTTTCGCTTTTCAGTTTGCCAATGAGCTCGTGCATTCCGTTGAGTCTACCATCGACTCTGAAACGGCCATTACGATGACGAACCACGTAAGTGTGCATCTGCGACATCTCAGACGGCGCGATCGAGACGATATCCAGGACCGACACCTTCACCTTGCGGAGAAGTGGCCCAGTAAATTCAACGTACCCGTCCTCCGTTAAGCAGGCTTCGATAGCAACTCCACCCATAATCCAGCCATTAACCACGGCGATCACGATCGGAAACAGGAAGACAAACGGCGGCGGCTCTGAACTCAACCCTCGACTTAGCGACCAGACGAATCCACAAAGTCCAGCCACGCCGAGAATTCCGAACACAATCACCGGGAAAATGATCGATCTTGGCCGATAGTGCTTATAAACGTTCATCAATCATTTCACCTTTATATCAACGTATTAGATGAAGTTTCGGTTGATTTATTTTGAATTTCATTTGTCAGCATGTGATTGTATCCACTGATAACATTTCAGAGTGTTGAAGTTGTTATGCAGGAACGTGACAATGCAGATAACGCGGCTAATATACCACCCGCACGCCATAGTTTTTGCTTCACTGTCAAAGCCAGCAATGATAACCCGACGAATGAAACAACGTGAGTGGATAAGGCACCAAATCCTTGTTGGTAATACGGAGATATATAACCTGTTAGAAGGATGTTACCGGCAATCAGAGCAGAGTGAACGGCAAGAAACGTCGCTATTGCTATAAATGTGTACTTTGTCGTTTGTGCCATTTCCTGTTCTTCTGCGGTATCTTCTGAACGACATTGTACACAAACTCTTTTCTGATCCATCTTAGAGAAACTTCGCTTTCCGAGATGTTTGTTACATGTTGGTTTGTTGCATTTTGAGCAAATGCCCCCAGAGGCAACGTCAAAGACGTTATCGCATACGTGACATTTCCAAGGGATTATGCTTTGTTCGTTTGGCATCTTTTATTCCACACAACGGCTCACGGCGTGGCTGGCGCGGCGGTGTTGGCCACGTCAGAGTCAACGCCGTTGTTGGATTTTGAATTGTTGGTATCAACAGGATTATTCAAGGGCTTAATTCTAAGCAGATGAGCAAGAGAGTGTGCATTTTCGATGGCTGCTTTGTAGTTTTTAGGGGCATTTGTGATGGGTTGATGGACCATCAGGTCGCCTCCATTTACCTCAACCCACACGCCTTCATACTTCATAAAGTAACCAATGATTTCAGACGTTAACATAGACGCAAACAAAGCGTCATCATCAGAAGAAACATCATATTTATCGATTAACCCCAATGGATATAACGGATGGTGTTTTCTAACGCCAGTGTATTCAGGGGACATACTTAATCTCGGCTGAATTAAATAAGGTGTTTCCCGAACACTCCCTTGTTTTAATGAAAGAGTTGAGCATTGGTTAATCGCCTGGCGGTATTGCTGAAAAGAGATCACTTTCCTTTATCCATCCCGATGTTTTTTTGCCAGATTCGCTCACATACTCGGCTTGAATCCAACCTTGCTGCTCGCTGTAAACTCTAACAGAATCGCCAATAACTAAATATGCCTTCCGTTTCTTTGCTTTCCGTGGTTCGTCATGAAAATATGCGCGGTTAGATGAAACGACTCGTATTTCTTTCCAAGCTCCGACTGAATAAATCTGGATCGGTTGGCTGTCTTCGGCGAAATGCCAAACGTTCCAACAACCACCATGTTCTTCCTTAAGTTTTACAAGTACTGAGGGCTTGCCTTCGTCGGTTCGAACATCGGAAATTATGCCTTCAATAACTTCTTTTGGGTTACGATCTTTAGGAAACCACGTTTTAATTTTATATGGAGGTTTACCTTTAAGATCACCTCGTAAATAAAAAATGCAACTAAAGTTATTCCCTGTACGCATTTCCACGTAGCCAGAGATCAATTGCTTTGACTTATCAACTCCTAACAAAAAGTCGCCTAAATCACTTGATACTAATCCTGCAAATGCAACGTTCGGAACAATAACTGTAGCAACAAGTATGATACGGAGAATCTTATTCATTTTGTAAATCCTCTTTTCCAACTCGACATCGGTACCCGCCAGAGCTTTTCTCCGGCTCCCACTGACTCAGTCTGCCTCGAAAAGAGCGATAATAGCCTGACAGTCCGTCATCACGCCATCGCCAGTGGCGGACTCTCTTCCGGATCGATGATCACATCCAGCAGTGTCGGCCCTTGATGTCCGGCCAGCGCCTGCCAGTCAATCAACTCAAAATCCTCTGCCCCGTGTATCGTAAAGGCCTGTGCGCCGGTTGCTCGCGCCATCATGGCGAAATCCACCGCTGGAATGCTAAAATCCACTGGTTCCTTTCCATGAATCCGATGGCCATGCCGGATCAGGCCGTATGAGTGGTCGTTGAGTATCACAAAGATCACCGGCAGACGCTGCTCCACGGTCACGGTAATCTCCTGGGCGCTCATCAGGTAGCAGCCGTCCCCCGCAATACAGACAGACGGCGCTTGCCGGTTGCCGAATGCAGCGCCGACTGACGCGCCGACCGCCCATGCCATGGTTGCGAATTCAATGGAGAGGTGCAGGGCTTCGGGACGGGGATGGAAGAAGTAGTGTATTGACCAGGGTACGCTGTTGCTATTGTCGATGAAAAAGCGGGTTTCCCTCGGCAGGTGACGGATCAGCTCGGCATAAACCTGGGGCGCCTTCAACAGTTGGTCGTTACCGGCCGGTATGCAGCAGGCCGGTTTCAGCACCGTGATCCCATCAGGAATATAGCCATCCCGGTCAGGTATGGCCGTTTTAACGGCACTACCAGCCATGAACGAAGCAGGCGTTGACCGTCCCCGGCGTATCAACTCTTCAAGATGGCTGTTCAACTGGCCAAACACGGCCTTGATCGCCCCATATACATGCAGCCCGGCCATGGGTGAGCGATTGAAATTTTGCCGGTCGCTGTCGATGTGAACCATCCGGCTATTCATCAGGATCGGATCCCACTTGCTGGTTTCCCACTCACCCAGATTGCTGCCCACAGCCAGGATCAACTGCACTGTGCTGTCCGCCAAAGCGCTTCGGGCGGAGGAATGCCCCGAACAGCCGAAAACCCCGCGCGCCAAGGGGTGATACGGGTTGATGGCAGGCTTGCCGCGTGGGGTCGTGACGATCTCGGCTCCGATCAGTTCCGCAAAACGGGTGATCTGTTGGCCAGCGCCGATACCGTTCTGGCCGACCAGCAGGATGATCTTTCCGGCACGTCTCAGGACCGCGAACATCTCTTTGGTCAGCTTTTTCAGCGCTGTCTTGTCCACGGTTGTTTCTTCGGCTGTCAGAAGGCCGGCAAGCCCGCTGAAGCAAGCCGGATCAGGAGCATCCCTGTCGAAAATGTCGATGGGAATACTCAGGTGTGCAGGGCCACGGGGATTGCCCAGGGCAACGGTGAGGGCGGCAGCCAGTTTCTTTTCCAACTGGTTGGGGTGTGTCACCATGGAATTGTAACGTGTGCAGCAGGCGAACATGCTCATGATGTCAACGCCATCACGGGATGAGTCCTGGAAACTGCCCAGGCTGAAATCGGAAACCCTGGTCTGTGAAGTAATGACCAGCATGGGCACCTGTTCGGCATGGGCGCCTGCAACCCCGGTGATCAGGTTGGTGGCGCCGGGTCCGGTGGTGGAACAGCAGACACCTATTTTGCCGCTTTCACGGGCATATCCGTCCGCCATAAACGCCGCGCCAGCCTCATGGCGTGCAAGGATTAATCTGGGCCCTCCGCGCTTTTCGCTGCGCTTCAGGGCATCGAACAACGGACCGAGCGGGCTGCCGGGGACGCCGAATACATATTCCACGCCAAACTGTTCCAGATACTCCACAATCAAGTCGCTAAAAGTCATAACTGTCCTCCATATCAACAAATATATTACCTGTCGTTTTTTGCCTTCCATTGCATCATTGCTTCTGAAGACAACCGCAACATAGTAGCATGTTATTGTGGCAATGGGCTAATGTTCTTGGCCGTCACTGTGTAATTTGTTACCAGATCTTTCCGGACCGACCGGCGGGTTGACCGAACTGGTGCAACGCCGTCATTCACAAGTCTTTCGCGGTTGACACTCTTTCAACATATATAGTATCTTTTAAAACTTACATGTCGCATCCCGGTGATTTCGCGGCATCACTCAGCGGCATTACTTAACTGGATATTTACAGCAAAAGGACCTGGACCATGAGAAGCGATACCATAAAAAAAGGGTTTGAACGAACTCCGCACCGCGCACTACTGAAAGGGAGCGGTGTTCCGCAGAGTCAGATGGACAAGCCGTTTATCGGTGTGGCAACCAGCTTTACCGACCTGATTCCCGGACATGTCGGGATGCGCGACCTGGAGCGTTACATTGAGAAAGGTGTTCACTCCGGTGGTGGCCATTCCTTCTTTTTCGGAATTCCCGGAGTGTGCGACGGTATTGCCATGGGTCACAAGGGGATGCACTACTCTCTGCCGACCCGCGAGCTGATCGCCGACATGGTCGAATCGGTGGCCGAGGCGCATCGTCTGGATGGGCTGGTGCTGCTGACAAACTGCGACAAGATCACCCCCGGCATGCTCATGGCCGCGGTCAGACTGGATATTCCCTGCATCGTGGTTACCGCGGGTCCCATGATGAGTGGCCGCGGGCAGGAAGGACGCAAATTCTCCTTTGTCACCGATACCTTTGAGGCCATGGCCCGCTACAAGGCAGGGGTTATCAGCGACAAGGAACTGATGGTCTGCGAAGACAACGCCTGTCCCGGCATGGGTTCCTGCCAAGGACTGTTTACTGCTAATACCATGGCCATTCTGACCGAAACCATGGGGATGAGTCTGCCACGCTGTGGCACGGCCCTGGCGGTTTCGGCGCTCAAGCGGCGCATCGCCTTTGCTTCGGGTGAAAAAATCGTCGAACTGGTAAACAACAATGTTACCCCGCGCAGTATTATGACCCGCGAAGCTTTTGAAAACGCCATCCGCGTCGATCTGGCCCTGGGTGGTTCCTCCAATACTGTCCTGCATCTGCTGGCGATTGCACACGAGGCCGGTGTGGATCTGCCGCTGGAGACCTTTGATATCCTGGCCAAGGATACACCTCAATTGGCATCCATGAATCCTGCCGGTGAGCATTTTATGGAGGATCTGGATATTGCCGGCGGTGTCAGCGGCGTTTTTAAACAGTTGGGCGACAAAATCAAGGATACCCCGACCCTGTTCGGGCTGACCACCAGACAGCTGGCTGCCAGCGTGGAAAACGTGGATGACGGCGTGATCCGTTCGCTGGATAATCCGGTTAAAAAAGAAGGTGGCATCGCGGTCCTGTTCGGCAATGTCGCTCCCAAGGGGGCGGTGGTCAAGCAGTCCGGCGTTTCGGACAAGATGATGCAATTCGAGGGAACGGCGCGCTGCTTTGACTCCGAGGAACTGGCCATGGCCGCCCTGATGGAGGGGAGGATTGTTGCTGGCGACGTGGTTGTCATCCGTTATGAAGGACCCAAAGGGGGGCCTGGCATGCGCGAAATGCTGGCTCCCACGGCGGCCCTGATGGGGCTTGGTCTGGGTGATTCTGTTGCGCTGATCACCGATGGGCGCTTCTCCGGCGGCACCAGGGGACCCTGTATCGGGCATATTTCTCCCGAGGCGGCCCAAGGCGGTCCGATCGCGCTGGTGCAGGATGGTGACAGGATT
>WSSedB1CaDRAFT_10000444_pt1 | contig 18122 bp, 14 predicted proteins | sample WetSurSB1Cattail_FD_9460 | JGI IMG/M metagenome (IMG submission 9460)
CGGCGGGAGCCGTTTCCGCGAGCACGCTGGTGGGAACGCGGCTGCACGCGCTGACGGCGGCCATGGATGAAGCGGCCCGGCCGATGGCGGCGAACGACCACATCCAGATTGCGCTGATTGGCGCAGGCGGTCAGGGGCAAGGTGATACGAAGACGGCCGTGCAGGTGCCGGGCGTAAAGCTGGTGGCCGTGGCCGACTGCTACGACGGGCGGCTGGAGCGCGCGAAAGAGCTGTGGGGCGACGACATTCTGGCGACGCGCGACTATCGCGAGGTGCTGGCGCGCAAGGATATCGACGCTGTGATCGTGGGCACACCGGACCACTGGCACAAGCAGGTGTCAGTGGACGCGATGAAGGCGGGCAAGGACGTCTACTGCGAGAAGCCGATGATTCATACTTACGCGGACGGGCCGGAGATGATCGAAGCGGCGCGCGCGACGGGGCGGATCTTGCAGGTGGGCAGCCAGCGCGTCAGCTCGGTGCTGTATGCGAAGGCAAAAGAACTCCTGGCGTCGGGCGCGATCGGCGAGCTGAACATGGTGACGGCGCGCTGGGATCGCAACTCGTCAATGGGCGCCTGGAACTATACCGTGCCGCCGGATGCATCGCCGGAGACGTGCGACTGGGAGCGCTTTCTCGGCACGGCGCCGAAGATTCCTTTCAACCAAGAGCACTTCTTCCAGTGGCGGAAGTGGAAGGCGTATGGCACAGGCGTGGCGGGCGACCTGTTTGTGCACCTGTTCAGCGGGACGCACTTTGTGACTGGCACGCACGGGCCGACGCGCGCAATGGCAACGGGCGGGCTGCGTTATTGGAAAGATGGGCGCGACGCGGACGACGTGATGCTGGGACTGTTCGATTACCGCGAGGGATTCAATCTGAGCTTACGCGTGAACTTCGTGGACGGCGGCGAGGAGAGCGAGGGGCTGGTGTTTACAGGCTCGGAAGGCACGATGGAGATTGGCTGGTCGGGTGTAACGGTGAGCCGCGTGCCGCGACAGAAGGAACCGGGGCTGACGATCGATACATTTCCCGAGGCGATGCAGAGGAAGATAGAGAGCGCGTATCGCGAGAAGTATCCGCGGGTGCACCCGGAGAGCGCGCCTGCGGTTGGCCTCGAGCGCTTTGAAGCGCCAGAGGGCTACAGCGACCAGTACGACCACTTCAGGAATTTCTTCGCAGCAGTGCGCTCGCGCAAACCGGTCGTGGAGGACGCGGTGTTCGGATATCGCGCGGCAGGCGCGGCGCTGCTGGCCAAATTGAGCATCGAGCGTGGCGCAGTGGTGCACTGGGATCCGGAGGCGATGCGACTCGTCGACCGGCCCGTTTAGACTTGGCAAATGACGAAGCGCATCGGAGTACACCTGGGCACGGCGGGCGGCGCCTCGAACGCCGTGGAGCGTGCCCGCGAGATCGGCGCCAACACGTTTCAGATCTTTTCCTCGAGCCCGCGCATGTGGCGCGCGCCCAAGGTGGACCCGTCGCAGGCCCGGCGTATGCGCGAACTGCGCGCCAAGCTGGATGTGGGGCCGCTGGTCATCCACACAAGCTACCTGGTGAACGTGTGCAGCCAGAACACCGAAGTGCGCGAGAAAAGCGTGGGTGCTTTTCGCGGCGAGATTGAGCGCGCGCTGACCTTTGGCGCCGAGTACTTGGTGCTGCATCCCGGCTCGTGGAAGGGGCTAACGCGCGACGAGGGGCTCAAACTCGCCGCCGAGTCCATTGAGCGCTCGATCGACGGCCTGCCGTGGCAGGGAACCGGTTTCCACATCCTGATTGAGAATACGGCTGGCGCGGAATTTTCGCTGGGCGGCAGTTTTGAGCAGGTAGCGGAGTTGGTGGCGCGGCTGCGCGCCCATGCGCCCGTGGGCGTGTGCCTGGATACCTGCCACTCGCACGTGGCAGGCTACGACCTGGTGTCGGCCCAGGGCTATGAGGAGACCATGCGGCAGGTAGGCGCGACGGTAGGATTCGATGCCGTGCGCGTGTGGCACTGCAACGACGCCAAGGCCGAGCGCGGCTCCAAACTCGACCGGCATGAGCACATCGGGCAGGGAACCATGGGCAACGAACCTTTCCGGCGGCTGCTCAACGACACGCGTTTTGCGCACAGCGCGTTTATTGCAGAGACGCCGGTGGACGAGCCTGGCGACGAGGAGCGAAACGTCCGCATCCTCAAGAGTCTGGTCCAATCCGCGTAGGTTTGCATGCCCACAAGCGGAATATCCTGTAGTCACACGATCAGGCTAGGTCCTATTGTCTTGTGCAGAGGAGCTTTCGCATGAAAGACGGCGGTAAATACCTTCTCATTATCCTGCTGGCCACGCTGTTCCTCCCACTTGCAAATGCACAGACAGCGCCCAGGATGGATTACGCCCCTAAGCCCCCAGGAGACCCATCGAGGGTTCTGCTTGATAACTGGAATGCAATTGGCCGAAAGCTGATTGCAATGGCCGAGGACTTTCCCGAGGACAAGTACGACTTCAAGCCGAACCCTGCTCAGCGGTCGTTTGCCGAACAACTGCTGCACGCCGCCGGCGCGAATTACTTTTTCATCAATCCGGTGAAGGGTGTCGGGCCGCCCTCCGGCGACCCAAAACGATCTGACTACAAAACCAAAGCAGCCATCGTGGAGTTTGTGAAGCGGTCCTTCGCGGATGGAGCGGCGCTGATCAAAAGCAAGGGCGACGCCGGTCTCAATGACCTGTGGGTTGATCCGTTCTCGAACCGGCAGGTGCGCTTTTCCGAAGGAGCTTGGGGCTTTATGGAGCATTCCGGGGAGCATTACGGCCAGCTCGTTGTCTACTACCGCGTAGCCGGCCTCGTCCCGCCAGAGTCCCGCCCCAAAAAATGACCGGAAAGCCGGTACGGAATCGACTGCGCCCCTCCGTTTACACTTGAAGGGTTATGGCGGAAGAAAAGGAACTTCGTTACGACCCGGCGGCGATTGAGCCCAAGTGGCAGGAGCGCTGGGCCGCAGATCCCGCGCTCTACGCGGCCGAACCTGAAGCAACGGGCAAACCCAAGTACTACGTGCTGGAAATGCTGCCCTACCCGAGCGGCCAGCTGCACATGGGCCACGTGCGCAACTACTCGATTGGCGACGCGCTGGCGCGCCACATGTGGATGCGCGGCTACAACGTGTTGCACCCCATGGGCTGGGATGCCTTCGGCTTGCCGGCGGAGAACGCCGCACTCAAGAACAACACGCCGCCGCGCGAGTGGACGCTGGCCAACATTGCCGCCATGAAGCGTCAGATGCAGCGTCTGGGCCTGGGTTACGACTGGGCTACCGAAGTGACCACGTGCCTGCCCGAGTACTACCGCTGGAACCAATGGCTCTTCCTGCGCATGTACGAAAAGGGCTTGGCCTACCGCAAGAAAAGCAAGGTGAACTGGTGCCCGGAGTGCGCCACGGTGCTCGCCAACGAACAGGTAATCGATGGCCGTTGCTGGCGGCATGACGACACCATCGTGGAGCAGCGCGATCTGGTGCAGTGGTTCTTCCGCATCACGGAGTATGCGCAGGAACTGCTCGATGGACTGGACAAGCTTGAAGGCTGGCCGGAGAAGGTGCGCACCATGCAGCGCAACTGGATCGGCCGCAGCGAAGGCACAGAGGTTGATTTCGTCGTCGAAGGCCGCAACGAGAAGATCCGCGTCTTCACCACGCGCGTGGATACCATCTTCGGCGCGACCAGCGTGCAGATGGCGCCCGAGCATCCCCTGGTGACTGCGCTGACCGCGGGCAATGCGGCGCTGAAGGCGCAGGTCGACACCTTGATCGACGAGCAGAAGAAGGCGCGCGAGGCCGGCGATGTTGGCGCGATCGAGAAGCACGGTATTCCCACCGGCCACTACGCGCTGAACCCCTACAACGGCGAGAAGGTGCCGATCTGGGTGGCGAACTATGTGCTGCTCGACTACGGCACCGGCGCCATTATGAGCGTGCCCGCGCACGACGAGCGCGACTTTGAGTTTGCCAACAAGTACGGCATTGCGATCCGGCGCGTGATTGCGCCCGCGGACCCCGCGGCGGAAGAACCGGCGCTGCCGTTTGTCTCAGAAGACGGCGTGCTGGTCGACTCCGGCGAGTACAGCGGTCTGAGCTGCGAAGCCGCACAGAAGAAGCTGCAGGAAGTTGCAGCACGCGGCGCTTTCGGTGAGTCGAAGATTACGTTCCGCCTGAAGGACTGGGGCGTAAGCCGGCAGCGCTACTGGGGCACTCCGATTCCGATGATTCACTGCGAGCGCGACGGACTGGTGCCGGTGCCGGATGACCAGTTGCCCGTGGTGCTGCCTGCGCAGATTGAGATCACGCAGCAGGGCGGTTCTCCGCTCGGCCGCGTGCCAGGCTTCGTCAACGTGACCTGCCCGAAGTGCGGCGGACCGGCGCGACGTGAGACCGATACGATGGACACGTTTGTCGACTCGAGCTGGTATTTCTATCGCTACACAGATGCGAAGAACTCCACTGCCCCGTTTGACCCGAAGCGCGCCGGGTACTGGTTCCCCATCGATCAGTACATCGGCGGCGTGGAGCACGCGATTCTGCACCTGATCTACTCGCGCTTCTGGACCAAGGTGATGCGCGATCTTGGTTTGATCACGAACGACGAGCCCGCGCGGCGGCTGTTCACGCAGGGCATGGTGATCAAGGACGGCGCGAAGATGTCCAAGTCGAAGGGCAACGTGGTTTCGCCCGACGACATGGTCGCGCGCTACGGTGCCGATGCGACGCGCATGTATGCGCTGTTTGCCGCACCGCCCGATCGCGACCTGGATTGGCAGGAGGACGGCGTTGCGGGCGTGAGCCGCTTCCTGGGCCGCGTATGGCGCCTCGCGACGAAGTACGCGCCAGTGGCAAGGGAAGGCCGCGGCAGTGCAGTCGTGGCGCGGGGCGGAGTAGCACAGAAACTGCAGCGCAAGCTGCACCAGACCATTGCCAAAATCACACAGGACTTCGAGGGACGCTGGCACTTCAACACGTGTGTCGCGGCCATCATGGAACTGGTAAACGAGATGCAGGCGGCAGATGCGCAACTGGCAGCAGGCGAAGTGCCCGCGCCGGTGATCTACGAGTTGCTGCGCTCGCTGGTGCTGCTGCTCGCGCCGCTCGCGCCGTTTCTTGCAGCCGAGCTGTGGGAAGAGCTCGGCGAAACGGGCGCTGTGTTGCGTGCGCCGTGGCCTCAGAGCAATCCAGAACTCGCCAAGGAAGACGAGATCGAGATTCCGGTGCAGGTGAACGGCAAGCTTGTCACCGTAGTGCGCGTGAGCGCGGAAGCAAGCACGAAGGACATCGAAGCGACTGCTCTGGCCAATGAAAAGGTGCAGAGCCGCACGGAAGGCAAGACGGTGGCCAAGGTCATTGTCGTGCCGCGCAAGCTGGTGAATCTCGTAGTCAAGTAAAGGGAAGGCCCGCCCATGGCGCAGCCGGTGCGCGGAACGCAGACGCTCGTGGACCAGATGGGGTGGGTCTTTCAAAGGCCCGCTCTGGTTGCGCTAGAGATCGCGTGGCGCTGGCTGTTCGGCGTGCCGTTTCTTGCGCTGTGTTGGCTGCAGGCGCGGGTGATTCTCCGTGCGCTGCCGCTGGACGCGACAGGCCTCACTAACCTGGATACGCAGAACCCGTGGGTAGCAGCGGTGCAAATAGCGTCGGCGTGGGCGCGCTATGAGCCGCGTGTTGATGCAGTGTGCGTGTGGCTTGTACCTGCAGCAGCGGTGGTGTGGTGTGTGCTCTCTGGTGCTGGCCGGGCGCTGCTGTTGACGCGCATGGAACCCGGGTCGCGTTTTCGCCCGCTGGCGATGATGGCACTACAGGTCAAGTGGCTGGGGCTATGGTGCGTGGTGACCGGCGGGTGGTTCTGTGCCATGCGATGGGCTGCGGCCACGCACATTGCTGTGGCGGGCGAGCCCGATCTGATCGGCTTCGCGATCTGGTCGATCTTCCTCTCGCTATTCTTTTTCACACTCTGGGCGCTGGCGAGCTGGTCAGTGGCGGCAGCTCCGGTGCTGCTGCTGTGCGAAGAACGAACGATATGGTCAGCGCTGTGGGAGAGTCTGCGTCTGGGGCGCTCCCTGACCGCCAAGCTCGTCGAAACCAACCTGGTGATGGGGATTGTGAAGCTGGCGCTGGTTGTGTTGGCGATGGTGCTTTCCGCGGCGCCGCTGCCGTTCAGCGATCAGCTCGGGCCAGAGGCGATGCACATCGTGTGGCTTGGCGCAATCCTCTTCTATCTCGTCGCCAGCGACTACTTTCATATCGTGCGGCTGAAGGGCTACGTCGAGTTCTGGCGGTCGCTTCGCAAAGAGACCGCGCGATAAGCCGCTAGAAGATCTTCATGTGGATGACGAGATACTTCTTGGGGTTCTCGCGGATGCTCTTCACCAGTTCCTGCGTCTGATCAAGCGTGCCATTGGCGTTGTCGTAGAGTGAGCGGTTCTGCGCCAGCTGGCCCAGCGTTCCCTTGCCCTCGTTTACGCCCTTGAGGACGATATCGAGCTGGGTAATGGTGTCGTCGAGCTTGCGGGCGAACTCGGGGTCCTTGGCCAGCTTGCCAAGACCGCCCTTGCCGGCGTTGATTTCGCCGATGAGTTGATTGGCGTTGGTCGCGGTTGCATTCAGGTTGTTGTAGAGGGCGTCGTCCTTGAGCAGCTTGCCTGCGGTGCCCTGTCCCTGCTCGAGCGAAGCGGTGATCTTGTTCACTTTGTCGACCGCGGAGTTGGCCTTGGTGTAGAGCGAGTCGTCGCTGATGAGCTTGCCCAGCGTGCCCTGGCCGTTGCTAATGGCGCCTGTGATCTTTTCGAGATCCGCCGCGATGTGGTTGATCCGGGCAGTGAGTTGGCGGTCATTGATGAGCGAGCCGGCGGTACCACGCGTCGAATTGAGTGTATCGACGAGCGTCTCAAGCTTGCGGATCAGCCGGCCAGCGTCGTCGATCGAGCCCTGACTGGTGCGGATCACGTCCTGAATGCTTGGTGAGCCGGTCGCCCGTAGCTCGGTGTTACTGCGTGGGGTAGGGCCGGTGGCACGGCTGGAGTCGATGTCCACGTAGCTGTCGCCAAGCACGCCCGCCTGAGCAATAGAGGTGGTCGAGTCTGTATGCAGGTCTCGGATGAACTCCACGCCCACCTTCATGGTTACTTCGACAGGCGTGGGATTGCGGTCCGGAACCACACGAATGTGGATCACGTTGCCGATGGTGACGCCTTCAAGGGTGACCGGCGCGCCATTCTTCAAGCCAGAAGCGTTGTCGAAGTAGGAGCGAAAAATGAGCTTGGGGGCAAACAGGCCGCCGGTGGAGCCGGACATGAGGAAGATGAGGAAAATCAACACCGCCATGGCCCCGAGGACCAATGCGCCGACCTTCAGCTGTGACCATTGAATCTCTTTGCGGCTTGGCACGATTTCCCCTTAGCGGAATGAAGCCGGGAGGCAACGAACTCTACGCCTAGAGGATAGCAGACGCACGGCGGCTATCGGCCGTCCTCCAGCACCACGCTGGCCATGGCCAGATCGCGAGTGTGGGTGAGGGAAAGCGCAGCGCGGGCAGTGCCGAGAGAGCGTGCCATCTCCGCAGCGCGGCCGTGAAAAACGAGAGTAGGGCGGCCGCCGGGGGCACGCACGACTTCGATTTCCAGCCAGTTAACGCCGTGGCTGATTCCGGTGCCGAGCGCTTTGGCTCCTGCCTCCTTGGCGGCAAAACGCGCGGCGAGGCTTTCAGCAGCTTTTCGCTTGCGCAGGCAGTAGGCCTGCTCGGCTGGCGTGTAGATGCGGTTGAGAAACCGCTGGCCGAAGCGATCAAGAGACTGCTGAATGCGCGCGATTTCTGTCAGGTCAATGCCGCTGCCCACGATCATGCTTATGAAGCTATACCACGACAGAGGCGGAGTATCCGAGGGTGAGTTTGCGGGGTTCTGGACTGCGGTAACCGCGACGGGGCGAAAAAATGTGTCAAAGGTGGGCAGAGCCGTTCGACTCCCGCACAGACATCAACCTCGGGCGCGGCGCACCGATAACTCAAGTATCATGCAGACTACGCTCCTGAACGACGTCATCGATAGTGGCCAGATGCCGTGGGCGATGCAGATGAGCGCCCTCTCTATGGAAGAGCCCAACCGGCTGGCGAAGACGCTGACGGGTGCGATTCTCGGCTGCGGCGGATGGGTGCTGAGCCGAGGCGCAACCGACACCGGCGCCGTGAACCTGCTGTTCGAGTTCGAGCGGCGCGCCTGCGTGGAGATTTACAGCGTGCTGGTCGCTACTGGGCTGGATCTGAGCCAGAGCGGCCACATCCGATTCACCGAGCTGTGCCAGTGCACGGCGCTGAACCCGAAGGAGTGCGGCAGCGACATCGCAAGCGTCGATCTGGAGATCCAGACGTTGCCGCCGGCCCAGGTCCAGAGCGATTTCTACGGCCTGGAGTAGCCTGACCGGTGTCCGCTATTTGCCGCCGTAGGGATCGGCTACGGGCTTGGCGCTTTCCAGCCACGCGGTGTAAATCATGTCGCGCAACATGCTGGCGCCGTCTGCCAGCCGAGCGGCCGTGAAGTCCCGAGACTCAGCCGAACCTGCCCCCACAAATCCCCCCGCCTTTTCCAGCTGGTACACCTGCTCAGCGAACGTGCCACTGTGCCGCAGGTAGGCCACGTACGCGTCGAACAGATCACCGTCGATGGCGTGTGCGGGCGACATCTTCGGTTCCACCGTGAGCGCGCCCAGGTTGGCGTCGACGAAGGGGCCCTCAAACTGCCAGTGGATCTTGTGCTCAGTGGTGTACCCATGGGGATTCGCCCCGACCCACCCGTTGTACTGGATGGTGGCGTGCAGGGGCTGTGCGCCGTCAGCCACATAATGGCCCAGCCACCCGGCATAGAAGATCGCTGCCTGCTCAACGCCATGCGTGTCGCGGCCCTCTGCCGAAAGTCGGCGGTACTCGCGCAGGGCGGCCTTCAGGCGCTGCCAGACTTCGGTCGTCTCCCAGGGTTGCAGACCGATCTTTTCCGGGCGCTGGCCGGCAGCAAAAGCTTTGGCTTCAAAGTCGAGGCGGCGCCGGGGCAGCGGGCCCAGGGTATCGGCCAGTTCCAGATCGATGAAGTGCTCAGGGGCCTGCGCTGCATTCAGTTCAGGTTCCCCCGGGGAGCGCCAGCGGTCGGGCTCGGGGCCAAGGTACTCAATGGTGCGGGCGGCATCGTCGGAGCGCAAAAAGGCGGGCACATCGGCTGGAAGGTGGTGTACGGCAAGCTTGTTGATGAGGCTATGTCCTTCATTCCCCCATGCATAGCCGATGCTGGGCTGGATAAGGGCTGCAACCCCAAGAGCAAATGCAATAAGAAGAGAAAGGCGGGTCCGAAGCATGGAGCCAGTATACGATTGGAGAAGACCGCAATCATGAGCGTTCAGTTGGGTTCTCTGTGGGGTGATCGGGCTACGCGCACGTCACGTCACCGGCGTAACGCGGGCCGTGCCATTCGGGGTTCAAGCGGATGATTTCTGAGTAAGATAGCTATCAATCGGGTGTATGGTACGGGCGGTGTGTTGTGCCGGAAATGCGGCACGGCGGGGACTGTAACAGCTACCGGTGTACCCCGCACAGGAGAGCGGTAGTTTCCATGGAGAGCGGAGCCAGAAAATCGAAGGAGGAGCGGAAAGAGGGCTCACCCTCAATCTGGTCCGCGCTGGCGGTTCTTTCGCTGGCCATGGCCGCGGGCGGAATTAGTGCCCGCCTTGAGGCCGGGCCCAAGTACGACTGGTTGCTGCTGATGACCGCGATGGGACTGACCGCTGCGGTAGCCATGCGCCTTCTCGCCGACAACGCGGCGGAGCGTGAGGCCGCCACGAGCTACGGCGGCGACCCCCTGAAAGATCTTCTCGACTCGGCCGGTCCAATCGTGCTCTCGCTTGATCTGGACGGCCACATCACCTACGTGAATCCGGCCGCTGAGCGGCTGCTGGGCTACCACGCTGCGGACTTGATGGAGCAGTGGCGGGTGTTCGATTTGCTGGCCCACGGCGAGGGCGTGCGCCTGGTCACGGAATTGCAGCGTCAGTGCGGGATCGAAGGCGCGCCGGCTCCAACCCCGGAGGGGCGGCTGGAGGACTTTGCCGAAATGATGCGCTCCATGCCGCCAAGCCAGGTGCCGAGCTTTGAGACCGAGCTGCGGCGCAAAGATGGATCGCAGTTTCCGGCGCGATTGCACATCTCTGCGCTGCGGAACCGCGGGGGCGATCTGACTGGGTTGACCGCTGTGGCGCTGGACCTGTCGACGGCCACCCGGCGCGCCGAGTGGAAGCGGGAAGCGCGGGAACGCTATCGCGACGTGTTCGAGAACTCAAGCGAGATGATCGCTACCCTGGACCTGACCGGGCGTTTCCTCTACGTAAACCCGGCGTGGAAGCGGTGCTTCGTAAGTAGCCCGCAGGCGCAGGCGGAGAGTGAGTTCTTTGAGCAGGCTTTCACCGCGGACAGCCGTGCCGACGCGGCGACGCTGCTGCGCCGCGCGCTGGAAGGTGAGTCGATTGACCGTGCGCCGTTGCGCAACGAGACCGCCGATGGCCACCTGCAGGAACTGGAGGTGAGTCTGCACCAGAGGCGTCGAGCCGGCAAGCCGATGGCCGTGCAGTGCATGATCCGCGACGTAACCCAGCAGAAACAGCGCGAGCACCGTCTGACGCTGCAGCTTCTGGTAACGCAGATCGTAGGCGAGAACGTCTCCTCCGACATGGCTGCAATGCGCGTGCTGGAAGCACTGTGTGTGTCGCAGGGTTGGGACGTCGCAATCAAGTGGGATATCAACCGGGACGAGAATAGGCTGGAGTTTTCAACGGCCTGGGGCGTACCGGGCAAGCTGGCCGAGTCGCTGATCCAGCAGAGCATGGGCGCGACTGTGGCCTCGGGCGTGAGCCTGCCGGGGCGTGCATGGGCCGAAGGCCGGCTGGTGTGGTCCTCTGACCTGGCATTGGTGAGCGGTGATGCGCGCGCCAAGGAGGCGATGCGGCTTCGGATGGCCTCCGGCTGGGCGGTGCCGGTGCAGGTGGGCAACCAGGTGCTTGCCATCCTGGAGTTCTACTGCCACCTGAAGTTGCGCGAAGATCGCGAGACGGCAGCGGCGATGGAGACGGTGGCCGCATCGCTGGGCCAGATGCTCGCACGAACCCGCGAGCGCGAGCGCGCCGAGGAACTGAGCCGCCAGCAGAAGATTCTGCTGCACTCTGTGGCCGACGGCATCTGCGGCGTAGACCGCAACGGGCTGGTGCGGTTCGCCAACCCTGCCGCTACGCGGCTGCTGGGAGCTCCCGCCTCGAGTCTCATCGGCAAGCCGGTACACGAACTGGTGCACGGCGCAGCTCCGGCAGACAAGCGCTGCGGCCCCGACTGTGCGCTCAAGCGTGCTGCCTCCGGACGCGTACCCTCCACGGGCGAAGACACCATTTACCGCGCCAACGGCATGGGCTTCCCGGCTGAATACTTCTTGAACCCGATCCTCGACCAGGGACACTACTCGGGCTCGGTGCTCAGCTTCCGCGATATAAGCCAGCGTTACGCCTTGGACCGGCTGAAGGACGAGTTTGTGTCGACGGTGAGCCACGAGCTGCGCACCCCGCTCACGTCGATCCGCGGCGCGCTGGGCCTCCTGTCGTCGGGCATTCTGGGCGAAATCAGCGAGAAGGCCAGCAACCTCCTGCGCATTGCGCTCAGCAACTCTGATCGGCTGGTGCGGCTCATCAACGACATTCTGGATCTGGAGCGCGCGCAAAGCGGGCGAGAACCGCTGGTCTTCCGGCCGGTCCAAATGGCCGAACTGGTGCGGCAGGCGATGGACGGCATGCAACTGGTGGCCGAGTCGGCCGGAGTGATGCTGATCCACGATAAGACGCAGGTGGAGATCACAGCGGACTCTGACCGGCTGCTGCAGGTGCTCACCAACCTGCTGTCGAACGCAGTGAAGTTTTCGCCGCCGAATTCGGCCGTCTCGATCATGCTGCGCCCGGGTTCAAGCGGCGTGACGTTATCGGTGATCGACCAGGGCCGCGGCATTCCCGCCGACAAGCTGGACACCATCTTCGGGAGGTTCCAGCAGGTGGATGCGTCCGACTCGCGGCAGAAGGGCGGTAGCGGCCTGGGTCTGGCGATCTGCCGTGCGATCATTTCGCAGCACAATGGACGCATCTGGGCAGAGCGGAACCCGGTGCGCGGCTCGACTTTCCGCGTGTTCCTGCCGTATCACCCAGCGGCGGCCTCGGCCAAGCCCAAGACCACGCCCGGCACAGACGCCCCGGGGCAGGGTGTGGTGCTGCTGGTCAGCGACAACGGCGCTTCACGTCCGCTACTGGGCGCGCAACTCGCCGATCATGGCTATCGCATTGTGGAGACCGCGGCTGCCGACCAGACGCTGTCGGCAGCGCATGACGGCGTCGAGGCAATTGTGCTGGATGCCGGGCCGCAGGGCAGGCAGGGTTGGGAGCTGTTGCCGCAGCTGCGTCGTGCCAGTCCTGAGGCGCATACGCCGCTGCTGGTGCTGAGTCTGGACACGCAGCAGCCCCAGTCGCAGCCGGGAGTCCGCATTGCTCCTGAGCCGGTCACGGCCATGGCGTCGATCACTGAACTCGTTCGCATTCTTGGTGCTGAAGGCGAACTGGCCCGCGTTCTGGTGGTGGATGCAGAGAAGGATAAGGCGCTGCAGGTGGGCGATGCGTTCACCGGCGAGCACTCGGTGGTCAAGCTGGCGCACAACCGCGATCAAGCCAGGGATGAGTGTCTGAGTTTCCAGCCGCACCTGCTGGTGCTCAATCTGGACCTGCCCGGCAGTGAGGGGTTCAGTCTGGTGGATTGGATGCGCGAACAGGAGATGCTCTTCCGTACAGTTGTTGTGGTGTACGGTGGGCGCAAAATTGCCCCTGCAGGCGCCGGCAGAGGGATCATGGACCCGGCTGCGCTGCTGAGGCAGGCGCATGTGCAGCCGGAACAGCTTGAGCTTCTGCTGCTTACGATTCTGCACGGCTCACGGCAGTTGCAGCCTGAGACGTCTGCGCCCAGCATTGCCGCAATGCGCGGGCTGTGAGCGGGAGGGTAACTCCGGCGGTTCACTTTTCTCACTTCCCAGGTTGTGGTAAGAGCAGTCTGGCGCAGCGATTCTATCCTGAACAGGAAGCACGAGAACTCCTCCATGGCGCATCGAATTCTGATCATTGATGACGAAGACGACATTCGCGAAGTAGCAGCCATGAGCCTCGAAACCGTGGCCGGCTGGGAAGTGATGGTAGCCGACTCTGGTGCGCAGGGGCTGGCGCGCGCCGCCATGTACAAGCCGGACGCGATTTTACTGGATGTGATGATGCCGGGCATGGACGGCCCCACGACCTTTCGCGAATTGCGCAAGAATCCCGCAACGGCGCAGATCCCGGTTCTCTTCTTGACCGCCAAGGTACAGGCGACGGACCGGCGGCGGTTTGCCGATCTGGGCATCGAGGCGGTGTTGGTAAAGCCCTTTGACCCTATGACGCTTTCCACGCAGATTTCATCGGCGCTGGGCTGGAACTGAGGCGCACTGTATGGCCGACCCGAGTGCACTTGCAGCGGCAATGCAGCGCCTGTGGGTTCAATTCTTGCCGCAGATGGAGCAGCGCGTGGCCACGCTGGAGGCTGCGGCTGCTGCACTCGCTGATGGCAAACTGACCGCCGCACAGGCAGGCGAGGCCACGAAGGCCGCGCACAACCTGGCGGGCGTGCTCGGCACCTTCGGGCTGACCGAGGGCACGACTCTGGCGCGTGAGGCCGAGCCGGCCTACGCTGCAGGTTTACCCATTGACCCGGGCCTGCACGCTCGACTTGCGGAGATCGCTTCCCATCTGCGCAATCTGATTACCACAGGGGCGTGATTGCGCAGGTACGCAACAGGTACACTCGATTTGGTGAGCCCGCACAACCCATCCGCGAGCCAGCTTGACCTCTTTTCTGAGGAAGCACCTGCACGTCGCGTGTGGCCCGTGCACGAACTGGTCGACGAAGTGCGCGATCAGGTGGAGCGCCGCTATCTGGATGTGTGGGTCGAGGGCGAAATATCCAACTTCCGCCCCGCGCCGTCGGGCCACGTCTACTTCACGCTCAAGGACGCCGAAGCACAACTGCCGGTGGTGCTGTTTCGCCGCCAGGCCACGCTGCTGCGCTTTCGGCCCGAGGATGGCCTGCATGTGCTGGTGCGCGGCAAGGTAAGCGTCTATGCGCAGCGTGGGCAGTTGCAGTTGGTGGCGGAGACCATGGAGCCGGTTGGCGCCGGGTCGCTGCAACTTGCCTTTGAGCAACTGCGCGACCGGCTGAAGGCCGAGGGCCTGTTCGACGTGGAGCGAAAGCAACCACTTCCAGCCTTTCCGCGCTCCGTCGGCATCATTACCTCACCCACGGGCGCGGTCATTCGCGACTTTCTCAACATCGTGGCACGCCGCCACTCGGGCCTGAATGTGCTGCTGTACCCGGTTTCGGTGCAGGGTGAGTTGGCTGCGGCGGAGATAGAGGGCGCGCTCGCAGAGCTGAATGAATCCAGCCTCGTCGACGTAGTCGTGCTTGCGCGCGGCGGCGGATCGCTCGAGGACCTGGCCGCCTTCAACAGCGAACGCGTGGCGCGCGCCATTGCGGCTTCGCGCTTGCCGGTGGTCTCCGCCGTTGGCCACGAAACCGACTTCACCATCGCGGACTTTGTTGCCGACCTGCGTGCGCCCACGCCGTCGGCCGCGGCCGAGCTCATTACCGAGGTGCAGCATTATGTGGCCGAGAGGCTGGCGGGCAACGATCAGCGCCTGGAACGGGCCGCGCGTTATCAACTGCTGCGGGCGCGGCAGCGCGTCGATAGTCTGCATGCCGAGCGTGCCGAGTGGCGCATGGCAGCGCTGGTCCAGCGGCTTGGGCAACGCCTGGATGACACGGTAATGCGGCTGGACGGCGCCCTTGCCTTTGAGTTGCGGGCGCGTCAGGCGACCGTGGCGGAGTTCGCCGCTGCCGTCCTGCGCCACGATCCGCGACGGCTGCTGGCCGCAGCGCGTGAGCGGCTCAGCTCAGCGCGGCATCGGCTCGACCGCTCGTTTGAGCGCGTGCTGCGCGAGGCCACGGCACAGGCGCACTCCGCCGAGGCGCGGCTGCGCGCACTCTCGCCGCTCGCCGTGCTGGACCGCGGATACGCTCTGGTGCAGGGCGCGGACGGCGCGTTGGTTCGGTCTGCCGCGCAACTCGCTGCGGGCGACCTTGTAACCACGCGCCTGAGCGACGGCTCGTTTGCGAGCCGCGTGGAACAGACGCGACTGTTGGATTCAACCACCAGGAAGAGGCCCAGGAAGAAGTGAAACGATGAGCAACTCCGAACGCAAACTTTTCGGCACCGATGGGATTCGCGGCATCGCGGGCGAGGCCCCGCTCGACCCCAAAACCATTTTCGCTGCGGGCCTTGCACTTGGCCACTCTCTGCGTGCGGCGGCAGCGGTACCGCGCGTGCTGCTGGGGCGCGATACGCGTGTCTCAAGCCTGTGGATCGCCGCGACCATCGCCGCCGGACTGCGCGAGGCCGGCGCACAGGTGGAGAGCGCCGGTGTTGTCCCCACGCCTGCGGTCGCGTTTCTTGCACGCACGCATGGCTTTCACGCTGGCGTTGTCATCTCCGCTTCGCACAATCCGTGGCACGACAACGGCATCAAGCTTTTCGGTGGCGACGGCTTCAAGCTGCCCGACGCGGTAGAACTCGCGATTGAAGAAGTGATCCTGCATCATGCCGCGCGGATTGCTGCGCCGGACCCTGCCGCGCTGCCCCCCGTGGACGATAATGCTGCGTTGCAGGGCGACTACATTCAGTTCCTGATCGACTCAGTCCCGGGACTCGATCTTGCTGGACAGAGCATTGTGGCTGACTGCGCCAATGGCGCTGCCGCGGCCATCGCTCCAGAATTGTTTCGCCGCTTAGGCGGCACGGTCACGCTGCTTAACATCGAGCCGGACGGGCGCAATATCAACGCGGGCTGCGGCGCATTGCATCCGCGGTGGGTGGCGTCAGAGGTGCAGGCGCGCGGTGCTTCGCTCGGCCTCACCTTTGACGGCGATGCGGATCGCTGCATGCTTTCCGGTGCGCATAACAACGTCATCAACGGCGACGCCATTCTGCTGGTGACCGCACGTGACTTGAAGGTGCGCGGATTACTGACCGGCGATGTTGTGGTTGCTACCACCATGTCGAACATGGGGTTGGAAGCTGCACTCAAGCGCTCGGGGATTAGCATGTTGCGCGCGCCCGTCGGCGACCGCTACGTGCTCGAGCAGATGCAGCAGCACAAGGCCGCGCTCGGCGGCGAGCAGTCGGGCCACATCCTCTTCCCGCATTTGGCCACCACCGGCGATGGACTGATGACCTCGCTCGTCGTTCTCAATCTGATTGCGCGCAGTGGCAAGACCATCGACGAGTTGACCGCCGACCTCAAGGTATTCCCACAGGTGATCGTAAATGTGAAGGTGCGCGAGAAGAAGCCGCTCGAAGCGATTCCGCCGATTGCGGCCTGCATTCACGCTGCTGAAGAAGAACTGAAGGATGCGGGGCGCGTCGTTATCCGCTACAGCGGTACCGAGCCGCTGGCCCGCGTAATGATCGAAGCCGAAAGCGAAGAGGCCATGCACCGCCATGCGAATGCTATTGCCGACGCGATTCGAGGAGAATTGGGAGCCTGATCCGAACACCAATCAGGCCAACACGAGGAGCGATGAGGGCGCGATGAATTTAAGCAAATCAAGGCGCATGGATGGTATGTATCTCGTTTTGTTGGGTAGCGCCGTGTTCCTGCTTCTGGGCTTCGCACTGGAATACGCCGCTCCGCATCCGGTGTCTGATTTTCGCTTCGTCTACAACGGAGTCCGCTGCCTGCTGCAGAACGCTGATCCATATCAACGGAGTGAGTTCCTTCGCGTGTATCTTGCCGATGGCGGTGACATTGGTGTCGAACCGTTTCGAAGTCATTACATGGAAATGGCACGGCACATGTACCCGCCGACGAGCGCCTGGACATTCCCATTGGCCCTGCTTCACTGGGATCTCGCACTTGCTCTTTGGTCGATTCTCATTGCCGCAACATTCATTGTCGCAGCAATGTCAATGTGGAATGCCGGGGCAGAGCATGCGCCAGTACTCAGCGGCTTCTTGTTGGGAGGCATCTTGGCTACAAGTGAGCTTCTTCTTGTGACAGGCAATGCCGCTGGAATCGTGGTGAGCCTGTGTGCCATTGCCGCCTGGTGTTTTGTTCAGGATCGCTTTGCCATTGCGGGCATAATCTGCCTGACTGCGGCCCTGATGCTAAAACCGCATGATGCTGGCTTCGTTTGGCTATATTTCCTGCTCGCGGGTGGCGTGTACAGAAGGCGCGCGCTGCAGACCCTGGCAGCAACAGTTGCCGCAACCGTTCCAGTCGTCCTCTGGGTCACGCTTGTGGCCCCCAAATGGCTGCCCGAACTTCACTCGAATCTTGCGGCACTCTCAGCGCATGGGGGCCTTAACGATCCCGGTCCGGATTCCTTGGCGGGCCATGGGTTGGCGATGATTGTCGATCTTCAGTCTGTGTTCAGTGTCTTCCGAGATGATCCGCACTTCTATAATCTCGCCAGCTACGGCATCTGCGGCATCTTGATCCTTGTGTGGGCGGTTGTCACGATGCGGTTCCGGCCTTCCAGAAGCAACACGTGGTTTGCGCTTGCCGCCATCTCTGCCTTGTCCATGCTGCCTGTCTATCATCGTCTGGGAGACACGAAGCTTCTTGTGTTGACAGTCCCTGCATGCGCAATCCTGTGGGCTGAAGGTGGAATTGTGGCTTGGCTCGCGATTTCGGTCAATGGGCTCGCGCTGGTCTTGACAGGCGATCTTCAGTGGGCTGCTTTCCTTGCCATTCTCAACTGGATTCCCACGCCGGCGAATTCTGAATTCGCCCGCATGGCGATGCAGGTGTTTCCGGTCCCCTTGATCCTGCTTGCAGTGGGCATATTCTATCTATGGGTTTATATGCGGCGCAGGTCAGTCCTGACCTGCCCCCCAAAATCCGCACAGATCTGACTACGAATTTGTAGATTGGAGAAGGAGCGGAAGATGTCGAGGAGCAAGCATAC
>WSSedB1CaDRAFT_10000445_pt1 | contig 18121 bp, 23 predicted proteins | sample WetSurSB1Cattail_FD_9460 | JGI IMG/M metagenome (IMG submission 9460)
GGTCCATAGGAGAGGGCGTACCACCCCTTTGTATGTAACCAAGTACAGTTTCTCTTGTCTCGAGCCCTGTCAGTTCATTAATTCTTTTGCTTAGAGATTGCGCAGCCGAGCAACTGTCTTTGATTGGATTCCTGATACCTTCGGCAACAACGACAATTGAGTATGGTTTGTTCTCATTGACACGGTGAAGAAGATACTCGGCAACCTTTTTATCATCGTACTGAATCTCAGGTATCAGGATAACGTCACCTCCACCTGCGATTCCCGAGTACAGAGCTATCCAGCCGGCATTGTGTCCCATAACTTCAATTATCATAATTCTTTTATGAGAATTGGCAGTTGAATGCAACCGGTCGATAGCCTCAGTAGCAATATTAACCGCAGAATCGAATCCGAATGTCAGGTCAGTGCCCCAGACATCATTATCAATAGTTTTTGGAATACCAACAACGTTCAGCCCTTCCTGCGCAAGGAGATGAGCAGTTTTAATCGTTCCGTTTCCACCAATACAAACCAGACAATCGAGTCCCATTTGTTCATAATGTTCCTTTATCAGAACAGGTTTGCTTATTTCATTCTTTCCTTTTCCAACACCTTTAAAAGGCTTTTCCCTTGAAGTCCCCAGAATTGTTCCGCCAACTGTAAGTATACCTGAAAGGTCATGTTCAGTTAGTTCCCGGTATTCTTTATTTATCATGCCTGTAAATCCATCACTGATCCCAACTATATTCATACCATATTTGACAATGGCAGTTTTTCCTACTCCACGGATGGCTGCATTGATACCCGGACAATCACCTCCTGCAGTTAGTATACCGATTCTCTGACCTCTTGTATTTTTACCCATATTATACCTGTAAATTAAGTTCAAAACAAATTTAACTCTTTATGAGTAGATTAAGGTTAATATATTGTTACAAATATTTGATTCCTTCTGCATCATTATTTTAGAAAAAACCCTATTTAACCACAAACCTGCCTGCCGCCTGCCTGCCACCTGCCTGCACGGTAGGCAGGGTAGGCAGGGTAGGCAGGGTTAATGGATTTCGACTTTTCAATAGCTCCAGGCACAGAACTAAGCAGAGTTAGATTATTGCCGACTTATGAATATATCAGATTCCTTGTCGGTATTGCTTAAATTGCATAAATTTATCTGACGTTTTGACAAGTTATATAAAATCTATGGAACTGGATTATGTGAAATTGAGAGAGATCAAACCAGCTCTGTCCGGATATATCAGGGAATCGCAGGCATTACTGAAGAAATCAGCCTTTCCTGATGAAAGAACAGTTCATGACGTACGTGTTTTGATGAAAAAATCACGATCGGTATTGAAACTTGTTGTTCCTCAGCTTGAAAATGCATATTGCGACAGAGATATAGCTTCTCTCAGGGAAGTTGGAAGAATAATGTGTTCATGGAGGGAAACATCAGTTCAGCGAAAAATACTTAAAGAGTTAAGGAAAAGGTATCCTGATATATTTTTACAGTTACGGGAAAATGTAACACTTACTTTAATGCTTGAGAAGCATCAGCCGTTAACTGAACCTTCGGAAGAACTAAAAACAGCTCTGGAACAGATTTATTATCATTTAAATAAGACAAGTTACAGGATCAGGTTTCAAGCTATGAAAATGATGAATCCACAGCTTCTTCTGAAAGAGCTGGAGTCAACATATAACATGGTTGTTGATCTTTATCTGGTCTGCAGAAATAATCCTAAACCGGAAAAGCTACATGAATTAAGAAAAAAAACAAAGGATTTTCTGTACCAGCTTTATATTTTCAAGCCTTTAAATCCTTCATTAGTGAAGACTCTTGAAAGAAAGCTTGACAGCATGACCCAGAATCTAGGAAAATTTAATGACATAAGTCAGATTATAAAAAACCTTGAGTATAATTACAAAGATAATACAAACCCTCCTGCTTTGAATGAGTTGGTGATAAGGTTACGTGAAGCTCAGGACCGCTATCTGGTAAAAGTATGGCCGACAGCTTACCAGATCTTCTGTCCGGGGCAGAAACTCGTTAATATTCTGGGATTCAAATTACTGATTATCTGAATATCACCCTTTACGGCTTATCTCCACTAAGGCGTCGTGTTTAACTATTTTTATATCCTTTTCATGCAGTTTGATCAATCCGTCTTTCTCAAATATCTTGAGAAGTTTGACGGCACTTTCAGTTGAAATCCCTGCAAAATCGGCGAGGTCCTTCCTGGAGAGAAGTTGAAATATTTCAGCCTTTTCTGCTTTTAAACTGTCGATATATAACAAAGTGTCGGCCATCCGTCCATTCATCTGCTTGTACATCAGGTTACGGACGGTGTTAATCAGGTTGGTATTTTGTTCGCAATATCTTTTTATAATACTGAATCCGAACATCCCATTCTTTTTGACAACTTTGGAAATAGCTTCTTTTTCAACCAGGAATACATGGCAATCTGTAAGAGCAACTGAAGAATAGTTAAAGGTATTTTCAGAAAATACTGCTGAAAGCCCGACAAATTCACCCTGCCTTATTATTCTCAGATTGTAGCTCTTTGTTACATCACCCTCAAGATATTGTTTTGCCAGACCATCAATCATAAATAATACATATGAAGCAAATGCTCCCTGTTTTGTCAGATTATCATCTTTCCGGAAAAGTACCTGGGTTTTGCTTGCCCTCACCAGTTCAGCTTCTTCCGGAGAAAGCATCTGAAAGCATGGAGCCTGGATATCACAAATAAAATCACTATCAGTTTCTAGAATGGTTTTCATGGTATCAATATTCATTAAAAGATGCAAAGTTAACTTAAATCAAGAAAAAAGTTGTCCTTATTCAATCTGTTACTTGTCATGCTGTACAATCAATTTTCCTTTTTATGACTCATTATAAGCTATTTTTGCACAATGAGTTTATGTTTTAATAATTAGCGGGAATAATTTAGTAATAGATTATATATCAGGATTGGGAGGTTATAATGAAAGGAAATTTTGAATCGATAATAAGTGATAACAAACCTGTAATTGTTGATTTTCATGCAGTATGGTGTGCCCCATGTAAAATGCAGACACCTATTCTAAAAGAAGTTGCTGCCAAGCTTGGTGATAATGTGAAAGTTATAAAGATTGATGTTGACCAGAACAACCAAATAGCTATGCGATATAATATTCAAAGTGTTCCTACTCTGATAATATTTAAAGAGGGGAAACCGGTCTGGAGACAATCGGGAGTGGCCAGTAAAAGTCAATTATATGAAATCTTAACGCCTCTTTCACATTGAATGAAGCACAAACGGAGTATGGTGAAATAATAGGATACTAAAATCAGGTAATAGTGCAATTATTATAATCAGGAATCTCTAATTTAATTTATAAATTTTAAAAAATCAAAAATGAAAAAAAACATGGGAACAGTTGACAAAGTGATCAGACTACTGGTTGCTGTCGTGGTTGTTGTACTTTATTTTACACACGTAATATCAGGAGTACTGGCCATTGTATTGCTTGCGTTGTCTGCAATTTTTGTAGTCACAAGTATTTTAAGTTTCTGTCCGCTTTATTTTCCATTCTCCATAAGCACAAAGAAAAAGGAATAATGGCAAACTAATAAAGAAGATGTTTTAGATAATCTCAGCTTGTTAATATTTTATTGATGGATAACTTTTCACCATCGCTGAGAGTGTCCATTTGTTGCAGAGCATGTTGGATTTTTGTTTTAAAATTCCAACATGTCATCTGCCTTAAAGACAAACGACGGGCAAATTCATAAGACGAAAGATCTTCTTTGCCTTTACATACATTGTAAGCAATGTAAAATGCCTTGGATACAGGGAACTTACAGTTATGAAAAATGGTACCGGTTGTTGCAGATTCTTCTGTTTTGCACTTTGTACAACGTCTTGAATGAGGAGATTTGCCAGAACAATAGTTAGTGTTGCCACATTTCCGGCATATAAATCCCTCACTCTCCTTTAGGTCCGCAAGGAATTCAAGGCATTTATCATCATTTTGGAACAGTTCTTTAAGCTGGTCTGAACTTAGTTCTTTTTTGAAAATGGCATTCATTTTCAATTTGTTTTGCTGCAAAGGTAAATTAAAATAGTGATATTAAAAAGATTCAAGTGATATCATTACGATTTATTCAATTTTGTATTTATATTTGCACCGAAATTATTTAAATAGATATATACGTATATAAATGGAAAATAACTGTAATACTTCAACAAAGCCGAGAAGCATAAAAGAGTTTTTAAGATCCAGGGATTTCTGGAAACCATTTTTGGGAGTAGTAACCGGAGGCATTGCCGGATTTTTATATTATCATTTTGTAGGTTGTTCCTCCGGCACCTGTATAATTACAAGCCATTCATACAGTACTATTATTTTTGGAGGATTAGCAGGTTACCTTATAACAAGTGGACCATGTACAAAATGCTGATCTGTAAAATATTAAATAATATCCATTCACTTTACCAATTATAAAATGACTTTTACTGAAATAAACAAACGTTACAGCGAACTGGCAGAAACAACATGCTGCCTTTCCTGTGGTGGGGCAATAAACTATTCTGAGGCTTTACCGGGGGAGATATGCGTAGATCTTGGAAGCGGGAGAGGCACTGATGTATTAAGACTGGCTGAAAATGTCGGGAATAATGGTTTTGCATACGGTATTGATATATCAGACGGGATGATACAAAAGGCTAACAGTACTGCCAATCGCCTGGGGATAACAAATACTGAATTCATTCAAAGCACACTTGAAAAAATTAAACTGGATGATAATGTTGCTGACCTGGTCATATCAAATTGTACAATTAACCACGCATCAGATAAACTGGCAGTGTGGAATGAAGTATTCAGAATTCTTAAAAAGGGGGGACGATTTGTTGTAAGTGATATTTACTCCTCCGATCCTGTTCCTGAGGAATATAGAAACGATCCTGTTGCTGTTGCTGAATGTTGGGCAGGGTCAGTTACACGTGAGGAATATCTTGAACAATTGAGAATGGCGGGTTTTTCCTCAATCCGCATTATTGAAGAATCAGCTCCTTATGAGAAGGGGAAGGTAATGGTTTCAAGCTGGACAATTGCCGGGAAAAAACCATCAGGACCCTGTAACTGTGGACAGAATAATTAAACGAACATTAGTGTTTAAAGCGATTAATATTATAAAAAAGAATACAATGAAAAAGACACTTTTCTTTACCCTGGCTATCTTCCCGCTGATGTTTCTGAACTGTACTTCAGGAAACAGCAGGAATGAAGCTAAGGATTCGACTGGAACTGAGGCTGTGTCGCAGCTTACAGCTGATGCTTTTAAAAAGGTAGTATATAATTATGATGTGGATAAAACATGGAAATATGAAGGTAACATGCCGGCTGTTATAGATTTTTATGCCGACTGGTGTCCTCCATGCCGTCAATTGTCCCCTTTGGTTGAAGAGGTAGCTAAAGAATATAAGGGTAAAATAGTCGTATTTAGAGTTAATACAGATAAGGAAAAAGAACTTACACAAAGTCTGGGTATTACAAATCTTCCTACTTTATTATATATTCCGGTTAAAGGTCAGCCTAAAGTAACTCTGGGTTATATCTCTAAAGACATTTTAGTAAAAACAATTAATGAAATATTATTAACCAAGTAATTTTTGATGATTATGAAAAGTTTGATTAAAAAGAAAGACGTGAGAGTAAATGCAAAGCCTGCTCAATGCTGCGCTAAAACATCTAAGATCATAGTCGGTTGCCACGATTAATTATTATGAACCCAGCATGATTGATGCTTCCGGAACTACTAATTAAAGTAATTCTGAATCAATCATGTGCGGTTCACATAAACCTGTCAGAACACAATTTTATTATGCTAAAATATTCAAGATTTAATATCTTCTCTAAAATAAGGGACTCTGAAAACCATTTCATTGTCAACCTTCTTTCAGGAAATGCTGATATTCTTAATAAGGAAGATGCGGACAAACTGAAAGCAATTAATAGCGGAGAATTGTTAACAGATAATACTTTTGCGGAGGAACTGATTTCAAAAGGCTATATATCGGAAGAGACTGAAGAAAACAAAATCTACCGTACCAGATATCTCGATTTTCTGGATTCCAGGAGCAAGGATGAGATCCAGCTTTTCTTCGTAACTAATTACAGCTGCAATTTTGCATGTACATATTGTTACCAGGATCAATACAATAATCCTGCATTGGAACTTAATAATGAAGTGATTGATTCATTTTTCAGTTACATTAAAAAAGAATTTGCTGGCCGCAATAAATATATTACCGTTTTCGGAGGTGAACCTCTGTTAAACAGTCCGAAGCAGAAATCGGCTATTAAATATCTGTTAGACAAAGCATCAGATGAAAAGCTTGAGATAAGTTTTGTTACAAACGGATATAGTCTCGAAGCATATACTGAAATATTCAGGAACAGGAGTATCCGCGAAATTCAGGTGACACTCGACGGAACCGAATCAGTACACGACAAGCGCCGTTTTCTAAAGAATGGTAACGGAACTTTTTCTGTCATTATCAAAGGGATCGATGCATGTTTGCAAAACAATATAACTGTAAATCTCAGGATGGTGATAGATAAGGAAAATATCGATAACCTTCCTGATCTGGCAAGTTTTGCCATTGAAAAAGGTTGGACAAAAAGTCCATATTTCAAGACTCAGATAGGTCGTAATTATGAACTGCACCATTGCCAGTCGTCACCCGATAAGTTATTCAGCAGAGTTTCACTTTTCGAAAAAATATTTGAATTAACAAAACAATATCCACATATACAGGAATTTTATAAACCGGCTTATTCAGTTGCTAAATTTCTTTCTGAAAACGGAAATTTACCTGATGCTTTATTTGATTCATGCCCGGCATGTAAGACCGAATGGGCTTTTGATTATACCGGACAAATTTATTCCTGCACTGCAACAGTTGGTAAAGCAGATGAATCGCTTGGCAGTTTCTATCCATTGATAACCCTTAACAAGGAAAAAACCGACCAGTGGGAATCGCGCGATGTAACTGCAATACCTGAATGCAGAGAATGTAATTTACAACTTGCCTGTGGTGGCGGCTGTGGCTCAGTTGCGAAGAATAGTAACGGGTCGGTTTGCTCTCCCGATTGCAGGCCGATAACAGAATTACTGGAGCTTGGTTTTTCTGAATACTTTGAAAACGGGAAAGCTCAGAATAATATAAATGTTCATATATCAGACTATCAGAATTAATACGATGAAAGAAATAAGTGAGAAAGAATTTAGTGATGAAGTTTTAAATTCGGGCAGAGTAGTGCTTGACTTTTTTTCAACAGAATGTCCACCATGTGAAGCATTAGCTTCAAAATTTGAGGATCTTTCAAAAATCTATGGAAGTGATATTAAATTCCTGAAAATATATCGTCAGCAGAACAGGGAACTTGCTGAAAAGATGGGAGTGAAGTCATCGCCTACCTTATTGTTTTTTAAGGATGGAAAAGAAATTGGTGAAAGGTTGACGGGAGGCGTAAAAAGGAGTGATATTATTCATAATCTTGATCTTATGTTGCCCGATGAAAGACAACAGGAGATTAAAGCTCAAATTAAACCCTCAGTTTCGGAATTTGATGTTATAATACTCGGAGCAGGCCCCGGAGGGCTGACTGCCGGGTTATATCTTTGCCAGTCAAAAGTCAATACCGTTCTTGTTGACATAGCATTGCCGGGGGGACAGGTTTCAACAACTCATGAAGTATCGAATTACCCCGGATTTATAGAGCCACAGGCAGGTTATCTGCTGTCACATAATATGAGTGAACAGACAAAAATGTGTGGAACGGTATATAAGTTTGCTGTTGATATTACAAAAGTGGATCTTGTGAATAAAGAAATAGTAATCGATGAATATGAAACGATAAGGGCAAAAAAAATAGTCATTGCCACTGGAACAACTCCAAACACCACAGGAGCCTCCGGAGAGAAAGCTCTGAAAGGCAAAGGGATTTCATACTGTGCAACATGTGATGCCAAATATTTTGATAATAAAGAAGTGGTTGTCATAGGAGGAGGGAACTCAGCTGTTGAGGAATCTGATTTCATAAGCCGTTTCGCCAGTAAGGTGACAATAGTGCATCAGTTTGATAAATTTACTGCTAATAAAAAGGCACAGGAGAAAATTTTTTCCAATCCGAAAATGAATATCATCTTTAACAGCGAACCACGATCTTTTGATAAAGACGGAGATAAAATGGTTACTGAGGTTGAAAATCTCATCGACGGAAAGAGAATTAAATTAGTGAGCGACGGGGTATTTATTTTTATTGGTATGAGACCCAACATAGAATTGTTTAAAGATAAGCTGGAACTTGACCAATGGGGATATATAAAATCTGATGAAGATATGCGGACAAGTATCTCTGATATTTATGCAATAGGTGACGTTATAAGCAAAAAATACAGGCAGATCACAACGGCAGTGGCTGATGGAACAATTGCAGCCATGGCTATTGCAAAGGAACTGAATTAGTAATTATATCAGAAATCTTATCTTCCACTTCTTTGAAACTACTATTGGTAATGTCGAATACATAGACATTACCGATACTCCATCTTCTGCTGATTAACGCTACAAGGCTTTTTCTCACAACCCAGAGTTCTGGCACAATGTTTCCATTGGTGACATTATCAATTGAACTGCTCCATCCCTGACCATTTAATTCAAGTGGGCCAACTTCATCTATAACAATGAGTTGTTTATCAATGAGATTATCCTTTTTTAGGATCTCATTCCCGAATACAATAGCATCAGCGTTAAAATAATACTTACCGTACTTTACTCGGTTTTCATCTTTTTTATCTGAGCAAAGTTCAACCTGTTTTAAAGACTCAATATCAATCAGATTAAAGCCCGACCGAATCCCATTTTCATCAATTCCGAAAGCAAGGAAGCCGGCAATTCTGGTTTTCTTTTCTTGAAGATCAGAGATGACTTTTTTAACAAAGGTGGTTTTCCCCTGATGTATATCTCCGGTTATAATCACAACCTCTGGTTTCAGCAGATTTTCTTTTTCAAAAATATGAAAGAGAGCTTCTGCCTGATTTAAGATACTGTAAAAAGATATGTGTGAAATGGTTTTCCTGCTATTAACAGGTTTGGACAGGCTTGACAGTAAAAATGGCAAAGCTGAAAATGCAAGATTTAATGACTGATAAAGATTTGCAAAACCCCTGTGGTAAAGGACAGATCTTATTACCGGGTTTTTCAATTCAACGCTTATTGAAGCAAAACCGATAACGATAATTATTGCACGGGCATTCATTTTTAAACCGATAATTAAACCATCTACGCTGAAGAATGCCCCGTGTGAAAATCCATTCCAGAGAAAAGCTGCTGCAAAGGTTATAACCATGAAACTTAACCAGAAGGATATCTTCTTTAGCCGTTTTAAAGAATTTTTATATTTGAGAATACAAAAAACCACATAGATCAATGCAGATATTATGGCAATGATAATATACCTTGAGTTAATTAAAAACAGTATTATTATCATTGACAGAAGATTGATCAATAAAAAAAGTAAGGAATAGTTTTGATTGACAGTCTGTTGGGAAAACTGATTCTTCGATTCAAGTAAAGGACCAGCCTGATTGCCATAAAAGCTTTTACGCTTAAGATATTTTAATCCTGTCAGATAACCGGCTACAGCTCCTGTCATCCCGGTAATTATGTATATGAATGTTATTAATGCAATCAGGAATGCAGGGCTTACATTTTCTAAATCAATCTGTTTAACAGCAAATAAATAAAGATCAGCTAATATTTTTATGAAGTCAAAGCCGTAAAGTATCAGAAGGCTGACAATTTTATGAAAGAGAGTGGCAAGCACAGCGAAAGCTCCTCCGGTCATATAGCCAATCAGATTCTTACCAAAAGTGTAAATGAATAACTCAATCAGCAAAGCTTCAGTGAAAATGCCAATCATTGGGCCAAGAATTAGTGCACTCGGTGAGATTGACTTCATGAGTGCGCATATAATACCGGCTCTCCAGATGAGTCCGTTTTCTTTCCATACCTGAAGAAAAGACATTAATAACCAGACACTTATGAATGAAAGAAGCATTCCTGAAAGAGGGAGCCTCATATTATGCAGAAAACTTCCGAAGATTATTTCGAAAGATGCCCAGATACTTCCTATTACAGAAGCTTTAAGCCATTTTTGGCTGAGAGGTTTAGCCGGAATTATTTGCATTGCCATGCGATGTATATATCAGAAAACACAAAAACTCATTATATAAAAATAGTTGGTTTTTATGCATTAATAAAACATCGGTGAACTTTATGTAAATAATTCAGGGGCTGTCAGAAAAACAGGATTTTCCCGACAGCCCCTGTATAGATTGGAGCAAACTGAATCAGTTATGATTACAGGTATGTGATCCATCATGTTGATGAGCCTCATGCTGGTGGCAGCTGCTGCCGCTATCTTCAACTAAACCCGACAGATAGAGTTTTACAACTTCAGTTGCATCACCGGCACAACCCCGGATAACTTCTATTCCGCTACTATTCAGTACGTTAATAGCGCCTCCGCCAATTCCGCCTGCCAGCATCACAGTTACACCATCTGCTGCAAGTACACTTGCAATATCTGATTTACAACCGCATCCTTCCGGCGATCCAACATTTTTAATTCCTGATATTTCTTTGTTTTCTGAAATGGTAAATACACCATATGATTCACAATGGCCAAAATGGCTGTCAATCTGATTTTCTTTTGTTACTGGAACTGCTATTTTCATATTAAAAATTGTTATATAAAATTTAATTTAATTTCAAAAGTTCATTTTCTCCAAACGCCGTACATCCTTTACATTTTGAGTGGTTTTCAAGACCCTCGATGAGCTTATAACATTTTTTGCATCGATACCAATCTTTTTCAAGGAAATAATTGCCACCTTCAATCTCTAATGCTTTACCTTCGACGAATGACTTTGCAATTTGTTTCAATGCTATATTGTAAATTCTGGTAAATGTAGGACGTGAAACATTCATTTGCTCTGCTGCCTGATCCTGATCAAGATTTTCATAGTTAACCAGTCGTATGCTTTCAAATTCTTCAAATTTTAAAACGACCGGTTCAATTTTGCACAATGGCATACCGTAGGGTTTGAATCCCTTCATTTTTGGAGGATTCGATACTTTCCTGCTTTTAAGCGGACGTGCCATTTATTTCAGATTTGAAGATCGCTTTAATGTCCGGATATATGAGATATCCAAATAATACAAGGGACAAAGCTAGGATAATTTTCCCGGCCAGACAAAAGGGGCCGCAATAAAATTCCTCTCCAAGACTAAACAGGCAACTTGTACATCCAATTAATGCCATCAGCAAATAATCAACAAAGAGGATCAATGGCAGAATAACAAAGACTTTAAGTAAGATTGAAGCTTTCATGTCTGATATTTTTTATAAAGATAATGAACCTGCGTTCATAATCAAAATAAAATACATCAATTTTCTGAAAAAGTCTGATCTCCTCCCCTGTATAAATTCTGATTTGAATAAAATGTATTTAAGGATGCTGGGTGACAATAAGAAATACAGCAAATTGTTTAGTTACAGAATCTGAGATTTTCTTATTAATAACAAAGCATTGTTTATGACTGATGTTTTTAAAACCCAGGTTAAGAAGCATTCCGGATAATTGTTCCGGTTCAAAACCTTTGTGACCTGTAAATCCTTCACCATGAAAAGAACCGTCTTCGGTATAAAGGTCAGCAATAGCCAGGAATCCGCCAGGATTAAGCAGATTATAGAACTTCCTGAAAATGTTTTCAATATCATTAATATGATGAAGAACCATCTGGTTAAAGATAAAATCGAACTTTTTATCCTTCAGATCGGACTTTTCAAGATTGAAATTTAAAGTTTTAAGATTTTCGGCTCCGGCTGCATCTATCTTGTTATTCATTACTTTTACCATTTCCAGAGAGTTATCCATTAAAGTTATCTCTTTTAAGGAATCACTTAGTATAAAACTTGTTACACCTGTACCTGCACCAAACTCAAGTGCAGTCATCTGCTTATTTAAAGGGATTAGTCTCTTAATTTCATTTGCAATGGCTTCTGCCCGATCCCATACTATCGGATTCTGGTCCCATCCGGCTGCTTTTAAATCAAATTCGTTCATCAAATTTCTGATTAATTAATGTATATGAAGATTATATAAATATTAACATGAAAGGTCGAGCAAAGTTCGAAAGTATTTACACGATTTGATTTCAATATTTCTTTATGTCCGTCAAATCAATTAATAATTTTTTAAAAAATCACTCCCTTTTACCTTTATTTATTAAAACAGAACGGCTAAAATGTATCCTTGGTTCTTCAATTATTTCAAATCCAATATCATTTATCATCTCTTTTACGTTATTGAAATCCCTTTTTGAAACATGAAATATTGGTTCCACAATTAAAATTTTCCCATCGGGTTTTAATAAAGTATCTATTTCCTTTAAAAATGCCGACTGTATAGGTACTTCATGAAGCATATAAAATATTAGAATAAAATCAAATCTCTCCGATAATCCAATCTTATCGCTCTGACATTTGTGCAATTCAACAGTGTTCTTATAACTTGTACCTTCAAGTTTATCTCTCACTTTTTCAAGCATTCCCTCCTGTAAATCTGCTGCAACTACCTTCCCTGAAACTCCAGCCATTTTTGCCATTTCAATTGAGAAAAAACCCGGACCACAGCCCATATCAAGGACGGTCATTCCTTCTTTGATATATGGTTTTATTATTTCTCCCGGTTTCTGGAAAAGTCTTCGCATGCTCGCATCGAGGGCTCCTGCATGTTCCAGGCCGCAAACTTTGTTCTTATCTTTTGTTTTCATCATTTAACTGTGCATTACATAATAATTCAATATGACTATCGGGAATCAAGCAAATAGGATCATAAATAGCTTGAAAATCAATGAATTCGTATGGCTGATTCCCGATACTCATTTAATTCAATTCTTTAAAGTTGAATAGATTTTCTACGAAAGTAAAGTTACAATTTGCACTATAGTAATGATTTTCGGTGAACAGTGCTTTTATGTCGATAAACAAACCAGGAAAGAGATAAAATGTTACAATTGATAAATATTAGTTTTATAAAAAGTTAATTATTTGAATCGTGATTTGTGTATTCCTGAAATTTACAGTCAAAATCATAAAAAAAAACAAAGATCAAGTATTACTTAACCTTTGCTTTTGACAGAGACTATGAATCCGGTAAGAATAGCATTTCCCGGATGAATAGTCTTGAGTTTTATAATCTTTGTTATTTCTTCAGTATTGTTTTGAATATTGTGTCTTTTGCTAGTTTTTTAGTGCAGAAGAACCAATCGTAGCAATGCATTTCATCTTTGCTTTCCATTCTTTCTTTTGCAACTCCGCAAGACCCGGCTGTTGGAACTATTACATCATCGCCAGGCTGCCAGTCAGCTGGTGTTGCAACTGAAAATGCATCAGCAGTTTTCATGGCGATAAGGGTCCTGTATAGCTCAGCGAAGTTACGTCCCAGGCTCAGTGGGTAATATATAACAGCCCTGATAATGCCTTTTGGGTCTACAAAAAATACTGCCCTTACAGCTTTTGTGGAACTTTCACCCGGCTGAATCATGCCATATTTTTTTGCAACCTCCATTGTAATATCCTCAATTAATGGGAAATTAACCTCAACATTTTTCATCCCTTTATACTCGATCTTCTCTTTGATTGTACGTAGCCATGCAATATGACTGTAGAGTCCATCAACGGAAAGACCGACAAGCTTACAATCAGCTTCGGCAAATTGCTTTTCCATACTTGCAAATGTCATGAATTCTGAAGTGCAGACAGGAGTAAAGTCGGCGGGATGGCTGAAAAGGATTACCCAGCTTCCGGAATAATCTGCCGGGAAATTAATTGGACCCTGTGTGGTGACGGCCTTAAATTCAGGAGCTTTATCGCCAATTCGAGGCATTGATGTTACATTATTTTCTTCCATTTTTAGAATGTTTCGTTAATAATTTATTTCTATAATTTGTTTTACTTCGAAATTCCTAATTCCTAATTCATAATTTTCTACTTTCTTCTTTCCAGCATAAGTTCCAGGTCTTCTTTTAAAGATGATAAATCTTCTTCATGTTCAACTTCCTGGGATAGAATTGTAAGAATTATATTATAGGTAACCGGGTCGCCTTCTCTTGTTGTATCAAGCAATCCGCTATAAAAATTTATTGCACACTGTTCCCCTTTAATGTTTTGGTCAAGAATTTTTTCAACATAATGATCGGTTGGAGGATCATAACCGCAGCCAGTTAACTTAAGCCATTCAGCCGGAGCTAAAACAGGAACTCCGCCCAGTTGGATAATCCTCGTTGCAAGCAGTTCAGCATGACTTAGCTCTTCAGTAGCATGCAGAGTAAGCTCGGCGATTACTGCATCCTTCATCGGTCCTCTTACCACTTTTGCCCCAATCCAGTACTGGTAATAGGCAAGCCACTCATCTGATAACGCTTTGTTTAACAAGTTGATAAGTTTATCAACATCCATTTTAACAATAGATCTTCCTTTTTGTCCCATAATAAATGAATTTTAAGTTCGACTTTTATTTATATTTTTTTCTTCAAATTTCATTTCGAATCTTAAGTTTGAGCTTCCTTTCTGCCTTATAAAAATGGCTTATTACTTCATTAAAATATTATATTTTTTGGTTTCTTAAATCCGCAAGTGATTGAAATTTGCTGATTTTTCATGTAAGCAATAATCTTCTAAGCTTACTTTCTCTTTTGGACCGGCAGACATGCTTTCCTCATTATGGGAATATGGCCAGCCTGAGGATGTTATCAGTTCTTCAATTTTCGTGCTTTTTAATTTTATCAGGTTATTTATTTGTTTTGTCATCAGTAAACCTTCCGGTTATCTGAAGTTTAATATCTTCAATTGTAAAACCGGGGATCTTAATTTTTTCAAAATATTTTTCAATAATCTTGTTAAGCTTCTCATCTGCATAGTCCTCAATTCTGTCTGAATCCAAGCTATATAAATGATGATGTTTTTCAATAATGCCATCGTATCGCATTAAGTCGGTGTCATTTTGTACTTTGTTAATAATTCCCTTTTTCAGGAAGGTATCAAGAGTTTTATATATTGTTCCAAGAGATATATTTGGGTGGGTGAGTCTGAGATATTCTGTGATCTTTTCAGCTGTAGGATGATTTTCAAGTGTGAGTATAACTTCCAGAATTGCAATTCTTTGGGGAGTTACTTTCAGATTATTTTCAACGAGTGTTTTTATGATGGGTTTATTTGCCATTTGATAAAATATATCAGATAGGAATAATTCCTAACTAAGAAATATTAAAGTTACGAATATTTTTTTTTGAAGTCAAGCTAACAAAACTATATATTGAAAAAATACCACAATTAACTGAGTAATCTGAAATATGACAGCTAAAAAGTTGAGATATCTCAACTTTTTAATAAACCTGAAGTATCCAGTTTACCTTGTATTTGAAATGCTCCTGATGTTATTTTGCAACAATATTTTTAATTGATGAACCGGGTGCCAGTTCTACTCGCATATTACGCACAAATCAGATTAATAAAAGCACCCATAAAAGTTAAACGAAATGATCGAAGTGAATTCTTATTCTGACTTTATATCGCGATTATCTGGCAGTAAAAAAGCCTATTTACTTCTTTACAAAAAAGGAAACGAAAAAAGTGACTGTGCTTTATCAAATGTTAAAGATGCCAGTGTGAACAATGAAAACTTAAACATTTTCTTTGCAGACCTCACGAATGTTCTGGATATTCATGAGAAATTTCATATTTCAACAGTTCCCGCTTTGCTTGAATTCAGGAACGAAAAATTTATCAATGTTATAAAAGGGTGTAACGATGCTGCTCAATACATTGCATTGTTTAAAGACACTTTGTTTCACTCTGAAAAAAAAGACGCTGAAAAACTAATGAAGCGGGTAACTGTTTACTCAACACCAACCTGTTCGTGGTGTAATACTCTTAAAACATATTTTAAACTGAAAAATATTGCCTTTACTGATATTGACGTGTCACGCGATCAGAAAGCCGCCGATGCATTGGTTAAACGAAGCGGGCAGATGGGAGTGCCCCAGACAGAAATAAATGGAGAAATAATAGTTGGTTTTAACAAACCCCGCATCAATCAGTTGTTAGGCATAAAAGATTAACTCTTTGAAAATTAGAAAAATAACTAAATAATCATTGTGTTTATAATAAAACTTATTTAAAATGAACGAATTACAACCTGTAAATCAAAATGTACTCCTTGAAATTGCTGATGATAAAAAGGAACAGAAAACAATCTCGGGTATAATAATTCCCGATTCCGCCGTAGAAAAACAATCCATAGGAAAAGTCGTCGCAATAAGTACCATTGAGAATATCGAAATTTCCGTCGGCGACCGGGTACTATATAAAGAGCATATTGGTACTGAGACTGAATTTGAAGGCAGGAAATACCTGTTTATTCCTTATGCTGAGATACTGGCAAAGATTGTCGAGACCGATAAAATTTGATATACCGGTTATCAATATTAATGAGATACTTCAGTATTCTCCCTTTAAATCCAACTCAAGGTGGCAGGAATTACCTTTGAAGACGAATGCGAAGAAATGAAATGGATTAACCGGAAGTAGAAGATATTATGCGGTTTATTAACCGTAAATTTGCATTGTTTTAATATAATTAAATTATGACAAAAGAAATTGTAAATACAAAATGGCTCAGTAACATGGCTTTTGAATCAGAAATTAATGGATATAAAATTATCATTGATGCTGACCCGCGTGTTGGAGGCGAAAACAGAGGACCACGGCCAAAGCCATTTATGCTGGCAGCTCTTGGAGGATGTACTGCTATGGATGTAATTTCAATTCTTCAGAAAATGAAGGTTGAAGTGGAAAAATTTAATGTAAGCGTGGAGGGTGACCTGACTGAAGAATTTCCAAAGCATTTCTTTAAAATGCATGTTATTTACGAATTTACCGGCAAAAACCTGCCAATGGATAAACTGAAGAAAGCAGTCGGATTATCAGAAGAGAAATACTGCGGCGTCAGCGCTGTGTATAAAAAAGCTATGGAACTTACCTCTGAGATAAAAGTAATTGAATCATAAAATAAGATATGGAAGATACTGATTTTACTGTTTTATATAATGAACATGATAAGAATATACTGAAAATTGCTGAAGATTCCCTCGACCCTTTCCTGGACAGGATTCAGGAAATAATTGAATATGCCGGCGAGTCTGGAATTAATAGGATCGGAATAGCCAATTGTACTATATTTAATAATGAAGCGGGGCACCTGGAAGAAATTCTGACAGCAGCCGGATTTACTGTTGAAAAAGTCAATTGTAAGTACGGAAAGGTACCATTCAACGATCTTGTTCCGGGATATAAAGGAATATCCTGCAATCCGGCAGGTCAGGCAAAATACCTTGAAGAAAAGAGTACAGAACTCAATATAATGATGGGATTATGCCTTGGTCACGATATGATCTTCAATTCAAAATCGAAAGCTCCGGTAACTCCCCTGGTTGTAAAAGACAGGGTGTTAAAACACAATACAATAGAAAGATTAAGACAGTAATGATAAGTCAGAGAAGTATTCAGATGCAGGTATCAGGCTGTTTAACAATTTATTGTAAGGAATTATGATGAACCAGGGAAAAATGGCTAATTTTTATTAGCTTCAATTCCGAAGGTAAATCCGGCTTTAACTCTTTCTATCAACTCGGGCAATATGTCGGTGTATTCGCCAACAATGCCAAAATCAGCATTATGAAAGATATGTGCTTTCGGGTTGTGATCAATGGCAATAATTATTTCAGATTCTTTCATGCCGGCTAAGTGCTGTATTGCTCCGGAGACGCCCACTGCAATATATACTTTAGGACGGATAGTCTTCCCGGTTTGACCTATCTGTCTGGCATATTCAACTATTCCATCATCAACGACAGGCCTGCTGCTGGCCCATTCGGCTTTAATTCCCTGGTATCTCAAGGCTTCAGTAAGTTCTTTAACTAATTTAAGATTATCGACTGTAGTCCCTCTTCCGCCGGAA
>WSSedB1CaDRAFT_10000446_pt1 | contig 18088 bp, 15 predicted proteins | sample WetSurSB1Cattail_FD_9460 | JGI IMG/M metagenome (IMG submission 9460)
CTGACTCAATGCGTTGTGACTGCGCATGGCGGTTGCAATGCCGGTCATCAGGTTGGCCACATAGTTCACCAGGTTGGCATTGGCATCGTTAAGCGGTGAGCAGGCGCCATTTCTGTCCTTGACTTTGTACTGGCCGGTAATGAACTTGCGGATATCCGAGATATCGTTGTCGTCGCACGGCTTCACGTAGGAGGCCTTGATCCTCCCGTCCGGCGCCCTGCTGACCCGGACATCGCCGATGGTTCCCCGCAGCATGTCTCCATAGCCGTTGAATCCGTACTTGTCCTCCAGGTTTGCCAGCACATAGGGAGAATTCCCCACGAAGATGGCCTTCAGATCGGCCGGGCAATTGGCAATGGAACCTGCCAGGGCGAAACTGGTGGGCTGGTCGTTGTTGGCCCGGGTGTTATCCGTGATGGTCTTGTACAGGTTGGACATGCCGGAAGACTGCATGAAATCGCTCTGGATGGCGGACAGTTTGGCCTCTTTCTCATCCGTATCAGCCATGGATTTCATGATCGTGGCGACCATGGCGCGGGACGCCTTGCAATCGTCCATCTGCAGGCCGTTCAGGGTGTCGGTGATGGCGGTGAAGGATTTGATGATCTTGCTGCACGGTTCGCACAGAACGTTCAGGGCCAGATCGAAAGCAACCGAGGGGGCCGAAGCCAGCACATTCTGGAGCTTCTTGACCAGGTAATCGAAATCCATGAACGATACGCCGCCGTTGAACAGATCGATGCCGCCGCAGCCCCCCTTGACCTTGGGCAGGGAAATATTCACCAACGGATCGACCGAGGTACCCCAGCGGGCGGAATAGCTCCCTCCGGTGAAATACCCCCGCTGCTGGCCCTGGTAGTACATGGGTCCGCCCCCGGCAGTGGCGCCGATCCAGTCGTCAACAAAGTTGGCCTCGACAGGTGAAACCGGCACTACACTTCCGGACAGGGTTGCCAGCAGGAACAACGTACAGATCAGCGGTAATGACTTCACGTATCTCTTCATCCCATTTTCCTTTCCGGCCTCAAGGAGCCTCTTCGCCAAAAGGACGATCGACATCGTAGGAGCCGCCCTTCTGGAATTCATACAGGGAGAAATTCCGGGGGGTGTTTTCTCTGGAGAGGAGCTTTATGCCCCGGTACAGCCTCTGTTCGATGTCGGCCAGAGACATGACTCCCGCTGAAACCGGGATATAATCCCGGCTGTTACGGTAGATCAGAACCGTTGACGGCGCGATAGTCATGTTCAGCCGTGAAGCCAGGCCGCTGGTCATTTCATACGCGCGGATCTCCCAGCCGTACTTTTCCTGGAAGTACCTCAGGATGCCATCCTGCGCCCTGCAGAATTCGCACTCCGGCGAATAGAAGTAGAGCAGCGCATAATCGTTCTTTGCCGCATGTATGCGCCGTTCCATTTCATCATTCCGCGTCCTGGTGGATGCGACCATCCCCGGCGTTGCCAGGGAATATTCAGGTACGCCGAGTTGCGGGTTTTTCTGCTGCACATAGGCTGCAACGTTTGCATAGGCGAGTGACCTCTTGCTGGCTATCTCCTGCATAACCAGGTATTCGTTGACGCTCTCCTCGGTCAACTGCATGACCGCCTTTTTCTGAAAATCCAGCAGCAGTTCCTGGAAGTCATCCGGGTGCATTTTCCAGAGCTGCTCCTGGCTGTAATCCTTCATGGACGGAATGCGGCGCGGCTTCTTTTCCGGTTTCGGCTCTTCCTTCTGCTCTTCCTTGGGCGGGTCTCGGTACCACCACCAGCCCTGTTTCACATCCCGGTAGTAATCGTACGCCCGGACCACTGCCGGAGCCAGGCACCCAAATAAGAAGGCAAAGAGAACGATTCCCAGGAGCCCCTCAACCGGAATAACTGAGTGTAATTTCGATTCGAAGCACATGAGCGACTTCCTCCAAAGACACAACAAACGGCAAAAACGTTTAGCCACAGAGCACACAGAGGTCTCAGAGAAAAACAAACCGTTGCAACCGATAACCATTTCATCAGCAACATGTTTCTGAACTACTGTTTTTTTCAGTTCCTCTGTGTTCTGTGGCAAAAAAAAGGTGTCAGCCTTACAACAGTGGCGTGGCCAATGCCTCCACCCTGCCCTGATCCAGAAAGCCCCAGTAGCGGGAATCAAAGCTGTCCCGGTGTTGACCGCTGACGAACAACATGCCCTCGGGAACCCTGCCGTTGAACACGAACAGCGGAAGCGTTGTTCCCTTGAGCGTGATCAGCTTGGCCATGCCCAGGTAGTTCCCGTTGCAGTATGAGAAACGGTTTTGAACATCCACACTCAACGTCTCCCCGGATGCGCAGGTTACCTCCTTGATGACCCTCTGCCTCTTCCCCTGCTCGAGCAGCGGCGATGAGAATTGGAATATCACGTAGTCCCCCTTCCGCGGCGCCCTGCCGGACCTGTCCAGTACGAAGACACGGTGGGAGAGTGATGGCGACAGGGAGAAAACCAGCCGTGAGCAGATCCAGTAACCGGCAAGCGAAAGAACCGCCACCAGGATCCACAGCCGCCGGTCCCTGAAAGGGGAATACCCGGTCAATGATCTCTGCAATTCTTGATACGATTCGGCCGCCCTACGGTATGATCTCTTCCACATTCTTCCTCACCAGCACGTCCCCAAGGATGATGACTTTGTTCTTCGGAACCTTTTCCTTCACCTTCTCCAGCCGGTCGAAGCTCTCCTTCAACTCGGCGTCAGTGATCTTGCCACCCAGGTAGAGATCCCGCTGTTCGGTGATATACCCCTTCACATCCAGGGCCACTATCTTCTGGGCAAAATAGTTATCATAGACTGCCATTAGCCCGACCATGGCCGCTACACTCAAGAACACGGAATACAAGACCGTCCAGAACTCGCTTCGACTTCCTTTTGCAGGTGCGACAAGCTCGGTTGAGCAATTCTCTGCCGTCTCGATCTCCTGATAACGATCAATCATTTCTTTACTCACGAAACACCCCTTTCATGCTGCACCACCTTGAAACAGCAGGGCCAGCTTCGACAAGCCTTTGGGCGTGATGCGCACTTGTGCAACGATCTTCTCGCTGCCATCACTGCGCGAAACAGTCGTGGTCTTGTGTTCCAGCAACTGCTGTTGCAGCTTGTCCTGATAACCTATCCAATGTTCACAACCAACACGGCGGTAAATCCATCTCTGCTCCTGCAAAACGGCAAACACCTTCCTGGGCTGAACTTGCAGAGTCTTGGCGGCATCCGTGATGCACAGCGAACCATCCGCCACTGCGATCCGATTGAGGGCTTCCGCCTTTGGAGCCAGCACAGCATTTTCAGCCTGGAGAGTCAGAACTTTTTCAGAGTAGGTAAGGAGAAGCCTGCGCATTATGAAAGGGTCGTTAAGTGCCTGCATGGGATCAAGAGCAGCCTTCTTCGACTGGCGCTCACATTCAATAAAATAGTCGCGGACTTCAAACCCCTTGTCGGTGCCGGACATCATGGCGATGTGTTTTCCAGCTTCGATGGTCAGGTGGTATTCTATAGACGATCTACCCCGCCCTGAATTTTCGCCCTTTTCGGCGAAAATTATAAAGTCCCGATTTTCCACAAGTCTTGCCCGTGCAATCTGGTCTTTGATCCAGTTGGAAAAATCTTTGCCCACACATAAAAAAGCGTGCAACTTGCGAGCATTAACGGTGGGAATCGTATCAGGGCCAATAAGACGGACTACTACAGGTATTAGCTCACTGTTCATGTTAGTATTCTCCCGTTCTGTCAGCTTAATTGCTCTGCCTTTTCAGTTTTATCAATGATAAAACCCCGCCTTCAGCTGAGAAATCAGGGTTTCCAGGGACCGGCTGCCGGTCTCTGATTGGAAGCGCTCCAAGGCATAGCTCAATGCCACATCACCCTGGATGGTGTAGGACTCCCCCGACGTCAGGTTCCTGTCCATCCCCTCGCTCATTCCGGGGTCGAGAACATTCAGGTTGCGGCCATAGACGATGGCCGGGACCTGGTCGATGCCGTAGCGCCTGAAGAGCAACGGATCCACATTCACACCTGCGGCATAGCGCTGACAACGACTCTTCTCCGGATCGCAAGCAGTGTCCTTGATGGTTATGCCACTGACGAAGCGCATGGTTGGATTGATATGGGTCACCCCGCCGACCAGTCCCTGCATGACCAGCCTTACATTAGGGTCCTTCAGTCTTGCCACATCCCGGACGTAGTTCCTGAGCGTCTCCCTTGGCATGGAGGAGGAGATGAAGATGTAGATCCGCTCGTTGACCGGGAGCTGGCCGGCCATTGCCGCAGCCGCCTCCGGCGCTCCCTGGTAGTATTCCTGGATCCGGCCGCCGAAGAGCTCTCGCTTGAGCCGTTCCTGTTCCGCCGTTACTTTCTTCTGGAATTCTTCCGACCTGAACAATGCGTCGGTCTCCTTTGCCCTGTCCGCCCCCTCCTTTTCGAAGGGATTTTTGGGGATGATCAGCGCCTTGGAGAGTTTGTCACCGCGAATGTGTAGATCTGCGATGCTGTCCAGGTCGAAGCGGGCAAGCGCCTGTTTCTTCCAGAACACACCGTTGACGAAGATCTCCAATTCACCTGAATTCTGTCCCGCCGGTACGGCCAGCTTACCCGGTGTCTTCGGGCACTCACCTTTCGTAACAAGATAGATCCGGTTTCCCTCTGTCTTCTCCACCCTGGAACAGAGGTCGGGAGTATCGATGTAAAAGTCCGCTCCGTTCGCCCGGAAGGTGGCTACAAGAAGTGTCATTCCGGCAACGAGTAACGCCACGGCAAATCTGTTCACCGTTTATCTCCCGTGCACCGCTCCCTGGCCAGGGTGATCAGGATCTCCCTGGTTACCGGTGGAGTGGCAATGAAATAGTCACTACACCAGCAGAGCGAACGGGCCTTGAGCCCTTCGTCCAAACCCAGGAAGTGTTCCGCATCGGCGCCCGACAGGTTGCAGCGTACCGCCAGTCCCCGGTCAAGCAGCAGTTGGCAGAGGATATCGTGGTCCTCCACATCCGCGTCAGGGTCACACCCGCACAGGTCGATGAAGCTCTTCAGCCCCTCGGCCCAGACGTTTCTGGTCTCCTCGTCCCAGAACGGGAAATACTCCTCGGTTATCAACAGTTCGTAATCACTCTTGGATTTACACGCCAAAGCCATATAACCCCCTTCACCGATTTAATTCTCAACTGCCGGACATGCAGCAATCCCGTTTCCTGGTGATGATCCAGAGGAAATTCCCCTCCGTGCCGCTTGATCCCGAGTAGGGCGGATTTTTCAGGTATTCCCAGAGCATGGCGGACCTCCCCAGCGGATGGCACATGAAGTCCGCCATTGGCCGGGCGATCTGGATGCGGTAGTTGTGTTTGACCCAGATGGGAGACTGCACGCAGTAGCAGTACCAGAGCCCGGGATCGCAGATCAGCTGCTGCCGGGAGAGTTTGTAGAGCAGCCTCCCCGCCACCGCGGCGTTGCCCTGAACGTAATCGTTGTCATTGATATGCCCGGTCAGGGGATAGGCAGAGCCCCAACTCCCCATGCACCAGAACAGGGGTGACAGGGGCAGATACTGGGATGCAACGGCGTCGGCGATACAGGCCAGTTGCGCCACCAGATTGGCGAACAACAGGGCCTCAACCTGAAAGATGGCGGACATTTCGTCGTCCTGCCAGTAGGGGTCAACTTCCGAGAGATAGGCCACATCGGTATCACTCTGCTCCATGCATTTCGAGTCCACCATAACCCCCATGATTGTCCAGAAGGGCATGATCCACCAGTGAGCCTGGGCGAACACCGATGCGTCCTGGGCCTCACCCCCCTTACCCTGGACATGGGAGTGGGTTCCTCGCAGGTAGGAGTTGTTGCCGTTGTTGGCCATGCTCATTCCCAGGGCCGGGAAACAGTAGGGGTCTTTGACCGTCTCGATCATCCTGGACGGTTCCCAGAGCGAGGCGGTGATTCCGTACCTGATATAGGGGGGAGACGGAAGCGGGCAGGTGCAATAGGACGCATCGGCGCTGGACGGCGCTTCCCCGTTCAAGACGTTTCCCTCCTCAATCGTCATCCCCGCAATCTTGATCGGGAAGATGCAATCCCAGCAAACGTCATTCTCCGGGTCCAGGGAATTGCCCTGGCAGATCGCATGGACTGTTTCCGGAACAAGAACCCACGGGGACAGTATTCCCAGGAACGCAATGAGTGTGATGAATCTACTGGACCGCATATTCCCTGACCTCCATCATGCGTCCTTTCTGCACAACCACAGACGGCACTACCTTGAGCCCCAGTTTTGTCACCATTAGCCGGTCGGCGTAGAAGACCGGCCGTTTGAGACGTTCTCCAAGCTTGAAGTAACTCCCATCAGTGAGCAGCAGCATGGCGTTCAGATCCTTGTTCCAGGGGGAGGTGCGGAACCATTCCACCTGTCTCTTGTCATTGCCGTTTATGATGACCAGTGTCCGCGTCAGCTTGATGTAATCCAGAGGGTTGAAGGTGTACCCCTTTGGGTAGAGAATCCCTCCCTTGCCGTCCGGGATGTCCATGTCAAGGGTATGGGACATATCCGCAAGAAACGTCCGCGCATGACGGGCAGCAGGGAGTTTCACCAGATCATGCGGCCGGTACTCCCTGACACCTCGGGTCATCTTTTCTCTGTTGAAGACCTTCTTCCAGTCGACCTGTGCTGCCCTGGCCCTGATCTCCTCCAGGGCATCCGGCTCGACAATCGGATAGACGGCCCCAAATCGCCCCAGGTCCATCGCTAAAACTGGCACAAAAATCATCAACAGAAACAGCAGGCTACTTAAAGTTGTTAAAGTAGTTCTGGACATTGTTTCTCATACCCTGCTGGATGGCAGCGTTTGTTTTGGTTTGAATGTCCGCAAAGAACTCGGACAGGTCCATCTTGCTGAAATCCAGGGCCTGGAATTCCTCCGGCGTAAAGCCTCTGCACAGGGGATTCTCGGGTGAACCCCAGTACGGGTTGCCGTTCGCGTCCTGAAATGCCTTGAGTTGCGCCCTCCCCTGCTCCTGGATGATCCGGCCCAGTTTCGAATGAAATACGCAGTGGGTTTGGGCGGTCTGCACGCAACCGACCAGGGGCCATTCATCCACGCAATACGACCCTACGTAATGGGTCAGTTTCGCGTACATGGCCTCGGATGTCTGGCGGTCGTTCGCACCGCAGGCCGCCTCCACGAACAGGAATGATCCGGGATCAGTGGTGCAGCACTGGAAGAAGCTGGTATCAACTCCCGGCTCCTTGCAGGTGCCCCCTTTGCCACCAAAGATGTGAATCTGGCCCAGACACTGGCTGCTGTTGGGATCGACCTGCCCATTGGAACAGACCATGTCCTTGCCGGCGTTTTCCAGCACGCTCATGATCGTGGCGGCCTCGGCAAACTCGTTGATCACCCGGCAGGTGGTAACGACCTGTTCTCCACTTGCGGCATCTATCGGGCAATTACCGTTGTCATCGCATCGTTTGTAGTAAAAGTCCCAACTATCCGGGTTGGAGAGGTACTGGGTGGCATTTCCGGAAATGACCGCGTCGGTCTTGCGTGACGGCTTTCTGGTCTTGCAGGCCAGGATCGGAGAGGAGTAGTCCACCCGGTTGCCCAGGGTAACCGACTTGTCTTCGCTGACCCAGGTACCATTGGAATCCTTTCGCAGATCCTGGTACGCCATGGTCAATCCGTTGTCCTGTGTCGTGTTGACCACACTGTCCAGCCGTTTCTTGGCATCGGAGAAATCCCAGGTCTGGCCACTGTCGCAGCGGTAGACCCTGCTCTTGCTCCACCAGTCGCGGCACTCAGTAAAGCTGCTGATCGCCCCGGTGAAGGTCCTGCAGGAGGGGAGCGGCGTGATGCCGGTCGGCATATAATTGCTGTAGGTGATGACACCATCAACGGTTTCCTGCTGGAGAAAACAGCTTTGGTTCTGTTCCTGACCGGCGCAACCGTTATTCACGTTTTCAGAATAAGTGTCTTCAGTCCACTCCAGGTCATAGCCCCAGCTGAAGGCGGGATACTGGGCGCCGGAGGCCGGACAGACGACGCCGGTATTGATGGCTGTGTCGAAACCGCTGAGCAGGCCGTTCAGCGAGGCGGACCCGCCGTAGCAGCCTGAGCCCTGGATGTTCTGCATTTGGAAGAGCGCCATGGTCAGCTGGTAGTTCCCGTTGGGGAGTTGCGGCACGGAAACCGTTGACAGCACATGCCAGTTATCAGCGCCTATGGGCGCCTCTCCGGGAAATGCGGCTCCGCAATTATGATGCTGACTCCCACCGGGCGAGGTATCCAGATACTGCAACTGATACGTCAAATCATCGATCCTGTGGATGCGCATGAAGACAAGGTGATCCGTGCAGAGCTGGCCGGCCGTGGGAGCCTGGTTGAATCGCCGGATATTGGTGGTAACCGAGCCGACCCGGTCAATGCTGCATGAAAGCAGTTGGGTAGGGTTCGCGGAGCGGGAATAAGATCTGCTTATCAGACTGTAGTAGCTGGTGGGATTGGCGGACTGGACCTGGGCTTCGGTTTCGCCGTCGCTTGCCATCAGCAGACCGGGCAGGCTTCCGCTTGTGCTGTAGTAGGCGGTGGGAAGGGTCGCGGGAACTGCCAGAGCGGAGCAACCGCCGGTGTCCTGGCCGTGATAGCTGATGGAGGTGCCGGAGATACTTGTCTGGGTGATGGCGAACTTCGGTGACACTCCTTGAATGGCGCCGGTCACGCCGCCCCCCACTGTACCCAGGATCTGCCCGATCCTGGTCATGAGCAGATTGTTTCCGCAGCTGCTGTTGATGCAGTAACAGCCGCCCAGATCGCTGATGGAGACATCTGCAAGGCTCACCTGTCCGGCTGCGTTGGCGACCCATTTGTACCCCCGGCAGTTGTTCCAGCTGCCGGGGTTGCAGGAGATCAGGCCATTGGCGCAGACCCCGGAGGCTGCAACCGATGCGCTGTAGCTGTACTCAACTGTCCCATCCAGATCCAGGTCTTCTCCCACGATCACGTTGGCATCTCCTCCCGCTGTCGGTGTCAGCAGAACGGTCAGGAACTCCTTGGACGAGGGGCACTGGATCTGGCCGCTGAACGACGTGCTCCCGTCCAAGCTCTTCATGGGCGTGGCGCTGGAGGTGAGCGGGGTATAGGCGTTGTTCCTGATCCCCTCCATCGAGCCGTAGTGACCCAAGGCGCTGTTCCCCGCCGTGTTCCCGGCCGTCTCGGCCGGACCCGCTTTGCTCGTGATTGGCAACAGACAGCTAAATGCCACTGCCAGAGCGATAGGTGCTGACCATTGTGCGGATGGCCGCGTCATAACTCATGCCTCCGTCAACCATCTTCTCGATCTCGGCCACCTCGTCACCCGAGGAGGTGTAGACGTAGTAGGAATAGGGATCCACTGAAAGCCTGGCCACTCCCCTGCCAAAGGGGGCGTCGATAAACAGCTCTGAATACTTCGGTCGCATGGATTTCAGCGAACAGAGCAGTTTCATGGTGAAATCATCGTAATCGATCAGCCCTTCCTGGCGGCCCTTCTGAAAGTCGGGCGCTTCCAGGAAGATCTTGAAGGCGGAACTGGCCCGGATCACGTCCCCCACGGAGCCGAACTGCTTCAGGTCCAGGATCGACTGGGTCACGATGGCGATGGAAGCGTTGTGCTTCCTGGACATACGGTAGGCGGCCTCGATGGATTCCTTGAGCTGCACTCCCTCGCGCATGAACTGCCAGACCTCGTCGAACACGTTCAGTTTCTTCACATCCCTGGGTGACAGGTACATGTCGTGGGTAATGGCGTTGATCACCTGCAGGGTAACCACCTTGAACAGCTCCGGCTTGGGACGCAGGTGCATCAGTTCCAGCACCACGAACTCGTCACGTGAAATGTCGAAGTCGCTCCTGCCGTTAAACCAGCGGCCGTAACTATGTCCTGTGGTGAACTCAGTCAGGTTGAAAGCCAGCATCTTGGCCAGCAGCGACAGCTCACCCACGTCGGTGAATTCCCGGCCATGGGTCTCGAAATTGGTCAGGAATTCGTAGACCCGGTCGATGCAGGCCTCCGGGCCGTAGTTTCTCCAGGCCCAGCTCACCGCCAGCCTGACCAGAGTGGACGCGCTTTCCGCCCTGTCAGCCGGGATCACGTCGGTGGCAGAAAAACACATTTGCATGACCACGGCGCTAATCAGGCAGAGGGTGTTTTCCAGGTACTCGTTCTGCTCCGACTCCCCCAACTTCACCTCGTCGATGCTGCTGAACGGATTGAGACAGATGCGGGAGTGCTCGTCAAAGTCCAGGAACCTGGCCCCGTGCATTCTGGTCATCTTCTGATACGACCTGCCCACGTCCACGATGCGGATCTTGGCGCCGGCAGCAAAATAGTTGGAAACCAGGTAGTTTACGAAGAACGACTTCCCTGCTCCAGGGGATGCGGCAATAAACATGTTGTAGTTGATCGCCTCCCTGGCAAAGATGTCCAGGGTGACGATTTGCCCCTTTCTTCCGGTGGCCAGCAGCACCGGCTCACCACCTCCGGTGAAGTCGGACTGGACCGGCAACAGCAGGGTGACCGCGTCGGAGGGGGCCGGCGCGTCCCTGTTGATGATGTCGATGTTTTTACCTATGTCGTAGAGACCGAACGGCAGGGCTGCAATGAAGAGGCTGTCCAGGATCCAGCGGTCGTACTGCATGATGTAGCCGTGGGATTCCCAGACCCGGATGGCACGGGTGAGCGATTCGTGGGCCAGTTGGTCGTTTGCTGCCCAGACCCACAAGATCGGCATGACCCGGACAAACGGTATCCCCCGCTCGATCTTGTCCGTGGCTTCCAGGTTCTCCTCCTTCTTCCGGGCCAGGGACGGCGCAAAGGAACCGAAAGCCTCCTGGGAGAGGACCAGGTTGCATTTGGCGTGAAGACGATTACCAGCGGAATCGACCGAAGTGCCCCAGCGGGTTATGTGGTGTGGTTATATTTCGGAGTGAGAGTACTACGGATGGATTTGGCGTATTTGCGTGGGAGATATGGACTGGGAAAGAGTGACTTGCCCCGATTCAAAGAAGAAAACAGTTCTGAGTTCCGTAGGTAAAAGCAGCGCTTAGTTTGAGGGGAGAATGAATGTAATGATGAAACGAGCATGGCTGACAACCCGCCAGCCCGGTCTTTTCGGGCGGGCGGCGACTGTTTTTTGTTGGAGTTTCATTTGTGCAGAAATGTGATTTGACAGCACCCTTTTAATGGGCGCCTCTTTGTTTCTCCTCCCGTCATCGCTGATATATGGGAATTTTTGATTTTAAACGTTCCATCAATCCGTGCTCAACAAAGCTAAAGTATTTTTTGTTGCCTATTATGATATGGTCGAAAAATTTCAGGCCAAGAGATGTTGTATTGATCAGCAGGTTGAAGGTAAATTCCTCATCTTCAAGGCCAGGTTCGGGATCTCCTGACGGATGATTGTGTACAACTATAATTCCATAAGGATTCAATGGGATGGCGGCCCGCAGAACTTCGATGGGGCGAGCATGGATAGCATTAACGGCACCGATAGCGACAACTTCGAAGCATAATAACTTCAGCTTTGCATCCAGGCTTATCGTTATAAGCTTTTCCTTTGCCTCATTTTGGAGATCGGAAAACAATTCAAAAACTCTCCTCGCATCCGTAAGAGGCACATTGACGGGAGCATTCGATTTAACCCGATGTTTTTTATAACGAAGTTCAACTTCTCGAATGTACGTTGGGCTCTTTTTTTCACTGCTCACTTTCGTCCTCCTGTCGACGTCAGCCTATCCATGCTTATGCTCACTCAGGAGGCGCGTCTCAACTCCCGGCAAGTGGCAAGTATTGAGATGCGGCCCCTTTATTTCTCTTGTCTGTGGAATTTTACATGATGTTGCTACTTATCTGGCAAAATTCATGTAGGGCAGAGGCATATGAATGGTACGGAAATGCCTGAATCTTTATGTGGTTAGCAAGTGTGACAAGCAAATTCGAGATATCAGCCTCTGAGTTAGACGATACGGCGTTAAGAGACGCCAACGGCTGTTGCAACGAGTTTACAGAGGCTCCACGGACAAGAACAGGAGCAAGGAATCGCTGAGCTCCCCAACGCGCTCCAAGCTCGAACAGCGTGAAAACTGATTGAAGACTTGCAGGGCTAAGCAATGCAACCAAAGTAATCGATTCAAAAACTTCCGCCCTCAACTGCTCATTAAAGCTAGCCCCGGCGGGAAGGCGGTGACCGTCGACACTGGTGCAACGGATTCGGTCTGGATCGAGTGGCAGTGCTAATCGCAGTAAAGAGATGAAGCTCGCTGCAATAGCTTGATCTTCGCTGCTGTGGCTAATAAAAATGTCCAAGGAGTTCTCGCTTTCTATAGTGAATTTCGGTGGTTTTGAAGAGTTAGATTCAAGATACTTTTCGCCCTGAAACGTCAATCCCCCAACAACTATTGCAATATCAGAGTACTGCTGCCCCCGGCTACTGTCTTTATGGATTTGGACATCGTGAATGAGATTATTTTGCTTAGCTTCCATCAGCCGATTCGCTACCTTTTGGAAACTCCTGATATCTTCTTCGGAATTACTCGCAGGGATGAACTTCGTCTCACCGGACCAAACACGTTCAAGAATGTCTTTAAGGAGTTCCATGGGTTGCTTGTTCTTTCTAACTGGATGCCCGGTTGACCGGCCATCAGGCCGCATCTAACCGGTTGGGGTTCGCATTTCAGATTATTCCACTTTTAAGGCAAGCCCCCTCAGGGGGCACTAATTGCCGTTGTCCGGTCTCTCATTGTGGGCCTTTTGCAGATTTTCTTGCGGACCAGACCGTTTTCCCTGTGCTTGGTGTTCAGAATAATCATGTTTTTCGGTTTTTTCTTCTTGATGATCTCCCCCGGAACCTCCAGCGCTGCTTTTGGGATTGTCGCGGCATTTCCGATTTTCAACAATCTTTTTCCTGATGATCTTTTTTAATGTTGTTTTTCCGGAATCACTGGTGTGATTGCAACTTGCTGGTTTGTATTGCCCATCCGCAGCACGACAGAACGCTTTACCTTGCCTATCCTCACTCTGACAAATAAAGCTGTCCTCTCTATTTGCTGAACATCGGTCGTCACCATAGAAGTATCCATCGTCCCAAATTAAATCATCGACAAGCGAACACCATACGGCCTCTTCGCGAGGATTGTATAGCCGGATGCGCTTATCGCGAAATTGATTTTGCATTGTGCGGTCTCGAACAAGAAAGGGCTTGTCCCTGACCTGCTCACCGGTAAAACCTTTTTGTATACAAAAATCGTCTTTCGAAACACATGGTGTATCCAGCCATGACCATCTATCTTGAAGCGGGGAGGGAGGCGGATCTTCGCTGTTTTTTTTGTTCTTTTGTTTTTTCTGAAACTTCGTCCTATCGGCAACAAAAACCAACCTTGGAAGACGCGAGAAACGAGACTTTTCATACATCGTGGACAAGGAGGCAACTGCGGCAGCCACCCCTAGATGCCCCGTACCATGTAAAAAACGATCTTTCTGAATGCCGTTCACTCCCATCATGACCAGGTCAACCATTGGCTCGTGAGATTTTTCAGAATCATTAGGGGTGATAATAGTGTCATGTCCACATCGGCAGCGATGGAGCAAGTTACCGACACCGGCAATATCGGTTACTATTATTATGTTGGAAAATCCATGATCTCCCAAGGCTTCCGCATACTGCCTGCCATCGTGAAAACTCAATTGTCCTGTCGATGAATTGGTTTGGGTTTTAGGTTCTCCGGCCATGACAAAAAGACGGAAGTGGTCTGATGCAATTTGCTCAAGATTAACTTGATGAAGTGGTTGCTGCATATCTTTCGGCTGCAATCTGACATTATGAGGGAAATGAGTAGACAAGTCAGAGCCATTTTCCAGCTCCTCCAAGTATCTTTTGAGAACCGACATCAGCACCCTGTCACGAAAGCCGCATAGCGCTTTAATTACGAGTTCACTGTATCCAAACAGCATGATAGTGATTGGGTAGGCGGAAACCAGCGGTTCTTTTGAATCAGTATTTGTTTTTTTAATCTGATCAAGAAAGTAATGAAAATAACTTTGTGCTACGTGACGAATCGCGCGCCGCATTTTTTCTCTCTCGCGAATCTCCTCTCCGATATACTCCACGAGCTTGTTGCTGTATTGCTTTGATGTATTGTTATCACTTGAAGTTGAACTGGAGCTATTAGAACATTGCGCCGCAGATGCCGGGCACGACAGGCAAGATTCGCCCCTCTCACTCTCTTCAGTATTTTTACGTCCTAATTCTTGAATGACGTCTTCGGCTTTCTGTCGAATACGCTCAACCAAGTCTTTTAAAGCCAAGTGACACGGACGCTCTTCGAGCACTCCCCGATTGATATCCCGCAATGCATCAAGAACGTTGTTGCAACGGACAATTTGCTCTGATATTGAAACGGTCTTCTCGATTGCATCCCCATTATCGTTCAGGTTGAGGATATCCGCGACAGTGCGGAGCATGAGTTGTGACAAGCGAGACGAACTCGGGTTAGCCATAAAATCCCGATTATTGGCAATTTGTTTTAAATCCCTAAGCACTTGATCGTCCAAATGCATTGGGATTACCTGCTTTTCGACTTTCAAAAAATATGAAATGCCGCCAAGAAAGAGTTCGGTTTTCACCATCTCCAGGTTGCGCGATACTTCATTTACAACAACATCGTGAATTCGACTAATCTTGTTTCTGTCCACACCCTGCTCATGCAGGTCGTTGTTGAACTGTGACTGTATTGGTTCTTTGAATTGAAGTACGATTCTTTTTTTAACTACATCAATATCTATGCCGCTTACGAAACGGCTTTTAATCCAATGGATCTTGGTAGAAATCGGGACGTTATATGCCAGACAAATGGCATAAAGGTCTGCAGGGGATCGGGAAGCATCTATGTGAAGAGCGTCAGCAAGACACAAATAAGCAGCCAAAAGACGAATACGAACGCTTTCGCCGCCTACTGCCAGCCGCTCCTCTACACTGTCGAGTGAGGTACCATGCAATCGTACGAGCACACCTAGTGCTTGAGCATCGCTTTCATCAACACCGCAACGAGCAGGGTGGTTGACAATAAACCTTTCAGCGCGTTCATGATGAGTCGCGCGAATGTTTTCATCGCTTTGCTCTTCATCTTTTTTTCCCATAAGACCACGCTGCATTCCGATATCATGAAGCCATGCCGATGCTAAAAGCAGGAATCGTTCGTATTCACGCAGGCCACGGAATAGCGTCTCTGGAATCAGATGATGAATAAGGTTCTCAACTGCTTGGCAATGACTGACAGCGTGAGGGGTGAATCCACGAAGTGGCGGGATATTACGATGATCACCAAATATCTGAGTAACTGAATCACGAATATGAGAAAGCCGCCCGCCAAACTTAGGGCCAAGCCAGCTTATCCAGTTCATTTTCTCTTCTTCCTCAAGTGCGTATTCATCCTTATATTGAGAAGCTTGGAGTGGTGGTAATTTATCTGTGGGTTGAACCATGGTAATCCTCCTAACCCGGATAAACCGGAATCAAATTGCATTCAAAAAAACTTGGACTTTTGAAAAGCAGTTGAATAAGGCGCCAAAGATACTGAACTTCAGTACATTTCGCTATTTTACCTCCAATCCTCGCCTTCAGTGCGCTTAAAAGGTCAGAATTCCGGACGTCCGGAATTTTGAGCTAACCAGTTGATTTATAACAATTCAGCCCAAAAAAACGCCCATTTTTTTTCGATGGCGCAATTCAGCCATTTTCAATAATAACATGCTGATATATTGAGACTATTTCTTTAATTGCTTCAACTTCTGGTACGCCATGCTGCGGAGTTGAACCAGGGTGGTATCGAGCGCGGTTTTCTGCTCGGCGCTCAATGTGGTGACATCCAGCAAATCGAGCCGATTGTAAAACTGATCCACGAACGCCAGGTCTACCGGCGCATCCGCCGGTTTGGGTTTGGCGCTTTTCTTCTTGATCTCGCCGCAGGTGAGGCCGCTCTCCTTGTATTTGGTGTAGAGCGCGGTCATCTTATCCGTCGTCTTCTGCCGGGCGATAAGCGCAAGAATACTTTTCAGCGCTTTGGGATCATTGCGACAGTCGTTCTTTACGTCATCAGGCAGTTTGGTTAGGGATAGGATTTCGGAAAGGGTGGAATCGGATTTGCCCAGCACAGCTGACAAATCGCTGAGCAGATAGTTGTGCTGCGTCCTCAGCCGGTCAATGGCCTCGGCTTCCTCGATGGCGGTCAAGTTTTCCCGCAGCAGGTTCTCAACAATGGAAATTTCAGCCGGTTCGCCGTCGGTAAACACCGCCGGAATGGTCTCGCGCCCCGCCAGCCTGGAAGCCTGGAAACGCCGCTCTCCAGACACCAGCAGCAACGCGCCGTCCGGACCCTGCCGCACCAGCACCGGCTGCAGCACGCCATGTTTCTCAATCGAGGCCTTCAGCTCGCCCAATGCCTGTTCATCAAAATACTTGCGCGGTTGCTCCGGGTCGGGCTGGACATCGGCAATGTTCAGGTCGTACAGTTTTCCTTTTTCGTAGGTGATTTGTGCGGATTTGGCCATGTAACCTCCTGCTTGAAGCGAATGTTTCGTGGGAATGTAATACAGCCCTTTGACAAAACCGGTTGATTGTATCCAAACGATTACTCAGGAGCAAGGTTTAATGTATTAGTATTTTAGATTCATTGTCTATTCCCTGTCCGGCGCAAATACCCGACCACGGCTTGCAGCACCTGGTCAAGGTAGTGGCATTTCATGACACCCGTTCCAACTCCTCTTTCTTTTGGTTAAAGAATGGTTAAAAGAAGGTTATGGGCCTGCGGATAACGTTGTAACTATTCGTTTTATCAGTACAATCCGAAACACCCCGGTCGGTCAAAGGTCAATAGTTCCGCCGGTCAAAGGTCAACACTTCTGCCGGTCTAAGGTCAATACCTGCCGGCCAAAGGTCAATAGTGCGCCGGTCAAAGGTCAATAGTTGGTCGGTCTAAGGTCAATACCTCCTCCTGACCGTCAGTGTGTCGTCCTGTAATTTCCAGGTCTCCAGGAAACCGGCCTCCTGCAGCAGTCGGAGAGAGATTTTCAGTTCCTCCCTGAAGTGCCTCGGTGACATTTCCGACCCACAGAGTCTCTTCAATGTGGAGATCTTTACCGGGAACGGTTCCCGGTGACTGGCCCAGTATCCGAACAGCTTTGACGCGATGCCGTCCGGAAGGGACTTCCTGATTTCCCAGTTAACTCTGGTGAGGAATTCCTCGTCGAACAGCAGAAGCATCTCCTTGCAGAGCCATACCTGCCAGCGGGAGAGGTTCTCCATCTGATCGTCCCTCGACCTGAACATCTGAATCAGGGAGACGCTGATGAAACACCCCAGCCGTTTCGACTGGATCCGGATCGCCGTAGCCTGCATGCGGCTCAGGCAGATCCGCAGCCGCTCGTAGCTTTGACCTTTGACCGGCCAACCGAGCGCCCTGATGAATGAGTACGGAGTGAATTCAACACATTCACCGAGAGGACTCTTCTTCAGCAGGTGCACGAGATGCAGCCAGACCAGTTCGTCGTCCTGGCGCAGTTCCTCCCCCCGGTACATGATCCGGCCATCGCCTATTACCGCGATTTCTACATCCTTCATGTACTGCCGGGGCTGATTGCGGTTGCGGCAGTTGAACAGGGCCGAGCGAAGGATCTCGTTCGGCATGGCCCGCTGTGCCTCCGGCCATTCCGGGAGGTATTTCGGTTTTGCTGCCAGGCCGGTAAGGATGTCCTTGAACATTTCCGGGAACGGATCAGAACCATTATCAGGAAGCTGGAGATCTTTCTCCGGATTATCCGCGGTTGAACCGCGCACCCCAAAGTCTTCAGATTCCTTTGACATCACACGTGATATTTCAGCATTCTGGCGATACTTCAGTGACCGACTGATCCCGTCTCGTGCTGAGCCATGACTCCAACTCCTCTTGGCGCCACCGCTTCAGCCCCATCAGGATTACCGGCCTGGGAAAATCATCGAGTTGTGTCAGCCTCCAGAGTGTTGACCGGGAAATATTCATGAATTCCATCAGGTC
>WSSedB1CaDRAFT_10000447_pt1 | contig 18037 bp, 15 predicted proteins | sample WetSurSB1Cattail_FD_9460 | JGI IMG/M metagenome (IMG submission 9460)
CCCCCCCTTCAGGGGGTAATTTCCTATATATTGGCAAAATGATTATATTATAGGAAAAAAAATGACATGGAATTAATCAAAATGATAGAGAAGTATAACACAAAGGGCAAATGTATCGCCTATCTTGAGAAACAAAGATGGTCTAATAAATCTGTTTGTCCTTACTGTGGTTCAACCAGGAGCTCTAAAAAGACCCAGGAGTTTAGGCATACATGCCATAATTGCAGAAGATCCTATAGTGTATTAGTTGGAACAATTTTTGAATCAACAAAGCTTCCAATAAATAAATGGTTTGCGGCTATGTGCTTAATATTAAATGCAAAGAAAGGGATATCGTCATTGCAGTTAGCCAGAGACTTGCATGTTAATAAAAACACTGCGTGGTACTTACAGAAGCGAATACGTAAAGCTATGCAGGATAACGATTGTATATTAAAAGGGATTGTAGAGATTGATGAGACTTATGTTGGTGGAAGTCTGTCTAACAAACATTATTATACAAAACTGGAATCAGGAAAATATCCTGGGGCAGGAATGGAACATATGGTCCCTGTGCTTGGAATGATTGAACGAGAAGGTAGAATAATACTAAAAGTTATAGAAAAAGCATGTGGTAAAGAAATAAAGCCAATCATAAAATCCAAGGTTACTCAGGAAAGTACAATTATAACTGATGGGTTTGGTGGATATTTTGGATTAGGTGATCATTTTAAAAGACATATTGTACTCAATAATACTCAAAACATAAGAAACATCAGCCAATATAATACATGCACTCTTGAAGGATTTTGGACATTAGTAAAAAGATCATTCATAGGACAGTATCATAAAATCACAAAAGAACATTTACAAGAATATTTAAATGAACTCTCGTTTAAATACAATCATAAAAAAACAAATATGTTTAATCTATTGCTAAACAATTTATTACAACCAAAATATGCCTGTACCTAGGAAATTACCCCTAAAGGGGGGGTAAACTTCGATTCTTAATTTTAAATTTCTATTTGATTGAAAACTAGTTACTTCAAAAGCAGGTTAAGCTTCAATTTTTAAGTGTAATTTTCTAGCAGATCGGGAATTTACCCCCCTTTAGGGGGGCAGGGGGGCACAAAGTTAATGAAGATATACCTATGTAACTCTGTGTTAGTTCTTATAACATTTTAATAAAAAAAAACTGTTCAAATTGAACAGCCTTTTACATCAATAAAGTTTCCTTTAAAATTTCTTTTCGCGAATACGAGCCTTTTTACCTGTAAGATCACGAAGGTAAAATATTCTTGCCCTGCGGACTTTTCCATGTTTATTGACTTCAATCTTGTCAATAAATGGGGAAGCAATCGGAAATATTCTTTCAACGCCAATATTCCCTGACATTTTCCTGACTGTAAAAGTTTCAGTATGCATTTCACCGCTTCTCTGAATTACCACACCACGGTATTGCTGGATTCTCTCTTTATTACCCTCTTTAATTTTATAATGGACGGTAACGGTATCTCCTGCACCGAATTTTGGAAATTCATTTTTTACTGCAAATTCTTTCTCAACAACATTCATTAAATTCATCTCGCAAAGTATTTTGTGTTCTCAGTTTCTTTTCAAAAATCAGGTCGCAAATTTACAAATAAAATTTTGATAATCCGCATCCTTACATAAAAAGATTTCAACAATAATCCGTTAAGGATGAGGTAGAGCTTGAAGATAAGGGCATGGATCATTTATAAACCGCTGACACTCTCTTAACCTTTGACTTAGCCATAACCTCATCTGATGGCTAATGATCAGCTTTTGCCGGTTCAAGCAACTTATCTCCGGTTTCTTCAACAACTGATTTTTTCCATGCTTCTGAGTATCCTGGCTGCAATGGCATTACAGGATTACCCCATTTGTTTCTTTCAAATTTTCCGTCTTTTTCTTTTTTGATGTTGCCATCAATATATTTTACAAGAAGATATTCACTCAGTGTTTTCCATTTGTTGAATGTATTCTGAGCCATCTCTCCTGAATACTTTGTAAGATACTCCCTGGCTGAATTCATATCTTTGTCAGATAATTTTAGAGCTTCAGCATCAACTGAATCAGTATTAGCAATATATTTTGTTTCCAGTTGTTTCTGTACTTTCTGTGCATCAGCACTCATTAAATCATAACGTGAGTAACAGAAATTTGCAACCATATTAAACAGCCAGAAAGCTGAAGTTGGAGAATAAGTAAGCATATCTCCATTTCCTACCTTGAAACATTCAGGGATTTGGGTTATACCGCAATATATCGGATTGAAAACGGTAGTAGCTGCATCATCAACACCAAACCAGAAAATACCTCCGACAGGATCAGGCAACCAGTTGCGGCATTCAGCTACAAATACGAAACCTGTTTGTTGTGTGGCAGTGGTCCTTTCATTGCAATATACGGGGGCATTGGCACTGTCAGATAGTTTCCAGTCCAAAGGACGCCAGCGATAGGGAAGTCCGAATGGACCAGCTCCAATATCTTTTCTCATATCAAGAGGTGTTCCTTCCAGATGATCCCGCATGAAATTCATCAGATCATGATCGGAAATTTTACGGTCGGGTTTAATCCAGAGAGGCATACGCCTGGTCAAATCATGTCCTGAGATATAGTTGAAATACTGATACATATCACTGTTAACCGATTTGAAGAAAGACCATACCCTGGCTTCACAAAAGCGGGCACCTGAAAAGGTGATAGGGTTATAAGTATCAGAGAAACTGAAATCTGCATCTTTCCCACTAAAAAGATTTTTGCTTCTGGCAAAGTCGATTACATCATAAGCGTATACACATTCAATATTTGGTTCTGAAACTCTGTTAAGTTCCTTTGATGTGATAGCAATACTATTCTTTTTTCCGGTTGCCAGGGGAAAAGTCTGTATTCTTGCCTGGTTTGCATGACCGGAAATATAGCCGTCAGGAATACGACGAGCTACCCATACTGCACCTCTGTTATTTGGTCCTTTGCCAATAATTTCAAATATCCAGGCTTCATTAGGATCTGCAAACGAAAATGATTCGCCTTCGCTCGCATAGCCATATTCAGATACAAGGTCAGACATAACTTTTATAGCTTCCCTGGCATTTTTAGCCCTTTGCAGAGTAAGATAGATAAGACTTCCATAATCGACGATTGCTGTTGTATCAACAAGGCTCTCAATGCCTCCATACGTAGTTTCACCTATAGCCAGCTGATGCTCGTTCATATTTCCGACAACTGAGTATGTGTGAGCCACCTGGCTTATTTTTCCCATATACCTGCGTGTGTCCCACTCTATTACATCAACCATACTGCCCTGAGGATAGTCTCTAGCCGGCCAATAATATAATTCTCCATATAACTGATGCGAGTCTGCTGCATATGTTATCATCGTAGATCCTTTTACAGAAGCTCCCTTAGTTACCAGAAAATTTGTACAGGCATTTGCTTTCGGTACAGAAAGAAAACCTGAAACCAGTATTACCATTAATAAAGAAAATATTTTTTTCATACTGAAAAATTAAATTTATTGTTAATGTTTATTGTTTATAAAATTGAATTCGGTATTTAATTTAAGCCTTCAAAGATATCAGCTTTATATTAAACTCCAAAATTCCTAATTGAGCATAAAGCTGCAGTTAATCAGCCATATAAATGAATGACCTCTGGCAGGAGTATGTTAAAAACAGTTAATAATCACATGTTTTGGATTTGGATTGCCGTTTCACAACTATTAATTACAGGTCGCGGAGGATTCTGATTATGTTTTTTATTTTATCGGGATCGGCAATTTTTCTTGAAAATTCATCATAGCCCTGTGTACCATTCATCGAAATATTTTGTCTTCTAAAGATCATTTCACTTTCAATAATTTTCCGGCCTGTAAGATGAAATTCTTTTGCACCTGTATTTTTGGCAATATGAACTATATTCGATTCATTAATACCCGATCCTGGCATTATAATCATCCTTTTACCTGCCTGAAGTATCAGCTGACAAATCAGTTCAGTACCCTCATTGGCATTATTCATCTGACCCGATGTCAGAAGCCTGTCGGCTCCTGTTTTTATTACATCTTCAAGGCCCTTAAAAGGATCTTTGCACATATCAAATGCCCTGTGAAAGGTTACTGACATCGGACGTGCAATTTCTATAAGTTTTGCTGTACGCTGAATGTCGATATTGCCATCGGGTTTAAGCATTCCAATAACAATCCCGTCCACTCCACATGCACCGCAGGTATCTATATCCCTTTTCATTATTTCAAACTCAAGATCAGAGTAAAGGAAATCGCCTCCCCTGGGCCTGATAATTACATGCAATCCTATATCCAGGTTATTCCTTGCCGAGGATATAGTACCGAATCCAGGCGTTGTACCTCCGTCCGCAAGACAATTGCACAACTCTACCCTGGTGGCACCCGCATTTTGAGCCGCTATTGCTGATTCAAGATTATCAACGCATATTTCAAGACTGAAAATCATTTTTTTGTATTTATGGGTCAAGCATTATTATAAAAGTAAATATTTTTTCTGTATAATTGTATAAACAAAAAAAATATGACTATGAAACCAACACTATTAGTTCTGGCTGCAGGTATGGGAACCCGCTATGGTGGCAATAAACAACTTGATGAAGTAGGACCTTCCGGTGAAACGATAATTGACTATTCAATTTATGATGCCATCCGTGCTGGTTTTGGTAAGATTGTATTTGTAATCAGACGTGATATTGAGGATCAGGTTAAAGAGCGTTTTGTAAAGAGGCTAAAAGGTAAAATTGAGGTTGATTATGTTTTTCAGGAGATTACAAATCTTCCTGATGGATCAAAAGTCTCATCTGAAAGACAAAAACCTTGGGGAACAAGTCACGCGATACTTGTTACGGAAAAAAAGATCAATGAACCTTTTGGAGTCATAAATGCTGATGACTACTATGGTGTAGAATCATTTAAAATCCTGCATGATTTTCTTGTTAATGATACAGATCCTAATTGCTATTGTATCGTCGGATATAAGATGGGAAATACTTTGTCGGATCATGGGAATGTAAACAGAGGAGTGTGTGGGGTAGGAGCAGACGGACTTTTGAAAAACATTGTTGAAACACGGCAGATAGAGAAGACACCTGAGGGCGCAAAGGCTCCACTACCCGATGGGACATTTCAAATGTTTTCCGGAAATGAAGTGGTTTCAATGAACCTGTGGGGATTTAAACCTTCATGCTACCGATTCCTTGGTGATGAATTTAAAAGCTTTATTGATAAAAATGGAATGGATCTTAAGTCAGAACTTGACATTCCTACATCAATTGATAAATTTGTTAAAAATGGCGAGATCACCATTAAGATTCTGATGAGCAATGAAAGATGGTTCGGTGTAACTTACCGGGAAGATAAACCATTTGTAGTTGATAGTATCAATAAGATGATCAGCCACAAGGTTTATCCGTCTGAATTATATTAAGTTTCAATGTATAAAGCCTTGATAGCTATTAGCTTACAACTACTTTTTTAGGTGTAAGAAGTACCTTGCCCTTGGCATCCTGTCTGGCCCAGTAACGGCTTCTTGCTTCTTCGGGATCTGCATCAACTGCTATATAAATCTTTGTTCTGGCATTTATTACTACTTCCTGCATTCTTGTTATATCAGGAGTTTTGAAAACTGTTTGTTTTTTTTCTTGCATGATTTTGTCCTATTCAATTAATTAATAATAATTTACAGTAACCATTCTACTTTTAAAGATAACCTTAATTGCATAATAAAAACATTCGAAAATGTTTCCATCCATCGTAATCTATATAAATGTATTTGAAATGTTAAGAGACACACCTCGTTCGTTGTGAATTACTTACGAACTTTTCAAATAGGATTTATTCTGCCTGATATCTTAACTGAGGTACAAATAATATGGACTAGAACTTAACTATGTTAACAATTAAAAGACATTAATGTTTACATAATGGTCCAAAGATAATCAAATTTTCAAGGTTTTCCGGCTTTTAGGAATATTTAACATTCTTTCATATGTGTCAGAATTATTGATTAAATGGAGTGCTCCTTGTGGCCCTTTGCGAAATCACTGGTGATCCTTTGCAGTAAAAAATAATGTATTTAACCACAAAAAGACATGAAGCAATAATTACAGTAACACAAATGAAAAATAATGTTTTATAGAAATGAGGTATGGATCTACCATATGAAACTACATTTATAGTAGCTGCTATTATCTTTATTGTCAGTAACTTTCAGCGACAGGATGTGTTTCGATCCTTTCTTGATCCTGGTTTCATCGAATTTATAAATCAGCATATCGTTTTTCTGATCATATTCAAAGAGGGCCCAGTTTCCATCTATTAATGGTTCATATGCCTTTATTCCTGATAAGTCATCAGTAATTCTGATCCTGATTTCTTTTGTTCCTCTGAGATTCGAACCATTAATCAGTCCAATGGCTGAGATAGCTGGTGCAATAGTATCTATACCGATATAGTATCTTCCAAATGACAGAACATCCTGTTTCAAATACCCATTATCCCATTGACCGTTCAGACCTGTTTTTTTCTGATCCTTATCCAGCCTGACAATCAGTAACTTTGATTTCTTCCCTTCAGGGATTGATGTCGGTTTTATTGATAGAGTATAAGCTTTATGGACTGGTGTCAGTTCGTTATGAACACAATGCAGGTCAGAGAACATCTCACTGCTTCCCCTTTCTTTTTTGTATGAAAATAAAAGTGTGTCGTAGAGTGCACCTTCAGGAATACTTATTGAAATATTTTCTGTTGAGTACCTGTTCCTTTCTTCATAGGGCATCACGTTTATGCCTTTATCAGGAACATTAATCGTATTTGATTTTTCAGATTGAGCTTTAATCTTAAATGTTAATAGTGATCTGTTATTACTGGCATCGGTTACGATAATTTCAGCCTGATGAATTTTGTTGTCATTAAAATTGAATAAACCTCTGTTTATAACATTTTTATAAACACTAAGCTTATCATTTGGCAGTAAAAATGCTCTTTCAATATATACGTTTTCCTTCATGTAGGTCTCATAGTCAATGTGACTATTAACATATCTAGATTCATCGAATGAAAAACCGTTCATTACATACTTAAAAACAGAAGTACTGTCAATTACCAGTTCAATTGAATATACTGCACATTTATTCGGACTATTATTAAGCTTGTCGTATGCTTTAATACCGAATCCTGCGAGGCCGCTTACCGGTATAGCGTTTCCAGGATAGAGCGTATAAACACCATTTCCCCCTGTGACATTTATTACTTTCTCTGAATTTTGATTATTAATAAGCGTATGCCTGTTGATGGGATATATGACAAGCTTTTCAATAACAGGTTTGATATTATCTGTCATGTCAAAATTAAAAAGTAGAGGATTGATAGGTTTTTCACTGTCTGATTTTCTTATTTCAAAATGAAGGTGAGGACCACCTGATCCCCCTGAATTTCCAGAATATGCAATGAGATCGCCCTGTTTAACCGGGAACTTTTCTTTTGAAAGAAACAACGTTACCTGAAAACTTTTCCTTTCGTATTGCTGATCTCTTACATACTTCTCTATTTCAGGAGTAAATCTATCGAGATGTCCGTAAACAGTTGAGTATCCGGAAGGATGTCTGATATAAAGTGCATTACCGAATCCTCCCGGAGTAATGCTTATCCTGTAGATATATCCATCAGCCGCAGCAACTACCTCTTTGCCGGTAACACCCTGAGTTTTAATATCTAATCCCGAATGAAAATGGTCAATTCTTAATTCGCCAAAGTTCGCGGATAATAATTGAGGAATCTTTAAAGGTGATATAAAAATGGATTTATCTTTAGGAACATCATCTAAGGTACTAAAATACAATATACTAAAAATGAAAAATCGGATCAGAATCATAATGCTAATTATTTTTAAACTCAGAGGTGCAAAGCTATGTTTCTGGTTGGTTAAGGCAAACTATTTCAGTCAATTTTTTGAAAATATCATTAACAATGTTAATTTTGTACTAAAGATTTTATTATGTCTGGTCAGGGTTACGAAGAATTAATAACATTAAACAGAAGACTCGATGAATTGTTAGACCGGTATAATAATCTGAGAAATGAAGTACAGGAACTTAAAAGCGGGAATGAAGTATTAAAAGGCCAGCTTCATGACAAGGAAGATAAATTGAAAGAATTGGAAATTAAATACGAGCGAATTAAATTATCAGGAGCATTGTTAGGTGAGGGTGAAAACGCTTTGGAAGCGAAGAAAAAAATTACCGAACTGGTGCGGGAAATTGACAGATGTGTTGCTCTTTTAAACAGATAATATATAACAATGGATGATAAGCTTTCAATCAGGGTTAATGTGGCGGACAGATATTATCCATTGAAGGTAGAAAGGGAGAATGAGGAGAAGATCAGAAAAGCAGCCAGGATGATAAACGAGAAAGTGCTGCAGTACAAACAGAGGTACACTGATAAGGATGTGCAGGATTTTTTAGCTATGGCTTCCCTGCAATATGTGATTAAACTCACAGAAGATGAAGAAAAGCTTGAAAAAGATTATCTTCCCGATGCCTTGAAAGAACTGATACAAAAGATTGATTCAGTTCTTGATATAAAAGAGTAACAGCGTTCTTTAAAATAGAAAATTGAATTGCCCGCATTGTTTCTTCATTCATTTTTGAAACTCAACAGTTAAAACTTTGGAGCGACTCTTAGTTCAGGTAGAACAGGCCTCATCCCGATTCGTCGGGATCCCGCGAAAGCGGGACAGTGGAAGTTCAAACTGAATTAGTAGCTCCAGCCATTCAGACATGGGGTTTTATAAAATCTGGAGGAACTTTGCGGGTTTTTTATTAATATATATATATAAAATACAATTTATGATGACATTAATAATAGGAAATCTGACTACCGGGCTGTTGGTCGTTACAGCCCTTGTTTTAGGCTTTGGTGCCTCATACTTTATCTGGCAATTGGCGCTTAGAAATAAAAGCAAAAAGATAATAAGTGAAGCTGAAGCTGAAGCAGAAGTTATACGCAAAGAGAAAATTCTGCAGGCAAAGGAGAGATTTCTTCAGCTTAAAACTGAACATGAGAAAGTTATAAATGAAAAAAACAGTAAGATAAGCCAGGCAGAAAACAGGATTGCACAGAAAGAGCAGTCTTTGTCGCAAAAAATTGAAGAGGCTCAGCGTAAAAAAAATGAAATTGATGCTATAAGGGGAAACCTCACTTCACAACTTGAACTGATTGATAAAAAATCAGAAGAACTTGCTCGTCTTCATAAACAACAGGTTGAACAACTTGAGTCAATTTCCGGATTTTCGGCGGAAGAAGCAAAAAACCATCTTATTGAATCACTTAAGGAGGAAGCAAAAACTGGTGCAATGTCATACGTCAATGAGATTCTTGATGAAGCAAAAATGACTGCCAACAAGGAAGCTAAAAGAATTGTTGTTCAGACAATTCAGAGGGTTGCAGCTGAGAATGCCATAGAGAATGCCGTGACGGTATTTCATATAGAGTCAGACGAAATGAAAGGTCGTATAATCGGCCGCGAAGGTCGAAATATCCGTGCCCTCGAAGCCGCAACCGGTGTTGAGATTATTGTTGACGATACACCGGAAGCTATTGTCCTTTCTGCTTTTGACCCAATCAGGAGGGAAGTTGCACGACTTGCACTGCATCAACTCGTTACCGATGGTAGGATTCACCCTGCAAGAATTGAAGAAATGGTTGAGAAGACACGTAAACAAGTAGAGGAAGAAATTCTTGAGGTGGGAAAAAGAACTACAATTGATCTGGGGATACATGGATTACATCCCGAACTTATAAGGTTAATTGGTAAAATGAAATACCGTTCGTCATATGGTCAGAACCTGCTTATGCATTCACGTGAAGTAGCAAACCTTTGTTCTATTATGGCTGCTGAACTAGGATTGAATGCCAAGCTGGCAAAGAGAGCTGGTCTTCTTCATGATATTGGCAAAGTTCCTGATGACGAACCTGAATTGCCACATGCAATTTTAGGAATGAAGATGGCAGAAAAGTACAAGGAGAAACCTGAAATATGTAACGCTATTGGTTCTCATCACGACGAGACAGAAATGACAACACTAATTGCCCCTATTGTTCAGGTTTGTGATGCAATTTCCGGAGCTCGTCCTGGAGCCAGGCGCGAGGTGGTAGAATCATATATTAAGAGATTAAAGGAACTTGAATCACTGGCACTCCAGTATCCGGGTGTAATGAAGACTTATGCAATACAGGCAGGAAGGGAGCTGCGTGTTATTGTAGGAGCTGAAAAAGTGACTGATAAAGAAGCTGAAGGTCTCTCTTTTGAAATCGCCCGTAAAATACAGAATGAGATGACATATCCCGGACAAATAAAAATTACAGTCATTCGCGAGACAAGAGCAGTGAATTACGCAAAATAAAAATTTGTTCAATATAATGAGCATATAGATGGGGTGTCTGCACATTTAGACACCCTATCTGCATTATATCACTTTGATTGAGCAATTCTTTTTTTATCTTTGGAGCCTGATAAAACCTGAAGATTCAATGCCGAAAATAAAACTTATTAATATAGTAGGAGCCAGACCGCAAATAATAAAAGCTTCCGCTATCAGCAGGGCCATTAGGGTTCATTTCTCAAACGATATTTCCGAAATTATTGTACACACAGGTCAGCACTATGATAAAGAGATGTCGGAAGTCTTTTTCGATGAACTTGAAATTCAAAAGCCTCAATATAATTTAGGTGTAGGTTCTGCTGGTCATGGGCGACAGACGTCGCTTATGATTGCAGGCATTGAAGAGATACTGCTGAAAGAGAAGCCCGATTGTGTTTTACTTTATGGTGATACAAACTCGACGCTGGCAGGAGCATTAGCTGCAGCTAAACTGCATTTCCCGGTAATTCATATAGAAGCGGGACTAAGATCGTTCAATAAATTAATGCCTGAAGAATTAAACAGAATTGTGAGTGATCATTCATCAACTCTTCTTTTCGCTCCTACAAATGCTGCTTTAAAAAACCTGATGTCCGAAGGTTTCAGACCTGAAAATGCTCCTCCATATACCATAAATAATCCTAAAATCTATCTTACAGGAGACATAATGTACGATAATACATTGTTTTTTGCAGAACTGGCTGAAAAAAAGAAAGCAGGATTTCTAAATGAATCCGGACTTGTAAAAAATAATTATGTCCTGGCAACAATACACAGAGATACAAATACAGATGATATAGAACGTCTTAAAGAAATACTCCTTACACTTAAAGAACTGGCAGAGGAAAAGGATATAGTTGTTATAATGCCATTACATCCAAGGACTGTTAATACACTAAAAACCAGGCTCAAGGACTTTTATGATGACCTAAAACACTGTTCGCATGTTAAAATCATTCTTCCTGTGTCATTTCTTGAAATGACGCTTCTGGAGAAAAATTGCAGGATAATTGTGACTGATTCGGGAGGAGTGCAAAAAGAATCACATTTCTTTAAGAAGCCTTGCCTTGTACTGAGGGAGGAAACTGAATGGATTGAACTGGTGAATAATGGAACGGCAAAACTTGTTGGCGCTGCATCAGCCAGGATAAGAAAGGAGTTTCTGAATTTTATGGACTCTGATACAGATTTTAAATATCCTGGGTTTTACGGCGATGGGAAAGCCGCCGAATTTATTTTGAGTGAAATACTCCGGTTGTTTTAAATTGGGCAATTTTCATGACTGTAAATTCTGTTAAAATTTGTAATATTGTTTTTTCAATTACTGATGGAAAGAGTCTTAAAGGATAAAAGAGTGTTGATTACCGGCGGTGCAGGTTTTATAGGTTCAAATCTTGTAGAGTCCTTTTTGCTATCTGAAAATACAGTTATTTGTCTTGATAATTTTTCGACAGGAAAGAGGGAGAACCTGAAAACATTTTCTGATAATCCTCACTTTAAGCTTGTTGAAGGAGATATCCGCAATTATGATGACTGTCTGAAAGCAGTTGAAAATATTGATATTGTGTTCCATCAGGCAGCATTAGGCTCAGTGCCCCGGTCTATTAAAGATCCTATAACAACAACCGATGTAAATATAGGTGGGTTTGTTAAAATGCTTTTTGCAGCTAAGGAATCGGGAGTTAAAAGATTTATATATGCTGCAAGTTCCTCAACATATGGAGATCATCCTGATTTACCAAAGGTTGAAGATAAAATTGGCTCTCCTCTGTCTCCTTATGCCATAACCAAATATGTCGATGAGCTTTTTGCAACAAATTTTGCAAATATATACGGTATTGATGTTATAGGGTTACGATATTTTAATGTTTTTGGGAGACGGCAGGATCCTGAGGGAGCCTATGCAGCTGTTATTCCTAAATTCATGAAATCGCTTATGAAGCATGAAGTACCTAAAATAAATGGTGACGGATCGTTTACACGCGACTTCACTTATATTGATAATGTTATTCAGGCAAACCATCTGGCTGCTGTTATACATGATAAAAATGCCTTGAACCAGGTTTTTAATGTGGCTTTTGGTGAAATGATCTCAATTAATCAACTTTTCGCGTTTATTCGTGATCGGGCTTCGGAGTTCGATAAACATATTATGACAATCGAACCGGTTTACGGACCTGCAAGGGAAGGGGATATCCCGCATTCACTTGCATCAATTGAAAAAGCTAAAAAACTTTTAAATTATTCACCGGAATTCAGTGTTGAAAAGGGCCTTAAAGAGGCAGTTAAATGGTATTGGGAAAATTTGTAACAATTGTTACAACATGTATCTGAAGAAACACATAGTCAGACATATACAAGTATCAGTTATGGGACTGACGGTGCGATAGCTTTATAACAGATTCAAATTTTGTTATTATTTAAAGATTTTCATCATATTATGATCTTAAAATGATAGAAACTTTTAAAAGAAATATTACAAGGGTTTTTAAAAATCATTCTCTGCCGAGATGGTTAGTTTTTCTGATTGATTCAGGTACTGTATATTTTTCCTTTCTCATCGCCTATATGCTGAGATACAATTTTGAAGTCTATACTTTTGACATTTCAACAGTATTCAGACAGGCATTTGTTGTCCTGGTTATATATTCAATTTTCATCTTGGTTTTCAAGTCTTATTCTGGAATGATAAGACATACAACAATAAGGGATACTTATAAAATTATCATATCAAACTTTAGTGCACTCATTGTCCTGATTTTTATTACCCTTCTCAGCCGTAAATATAATTGGAACAATCTTTTAAACATCCCACTTTCAATTCTTCTCATTCATTCAGGAGCTGTCACAATCATGCTTTTCTTTTTCAGGGTGTTTGTTAAAATCTTCTACGAATTTGCATCATCCTCTACACTGAGTCGAAAGAATGTTCTGATTTATGGCTCAGGTGAAATGGGTATTCTGGTTAAAAGACTTATTGAAGGTGACCCAAAAAACGTGTACAGACTCAGGGGATTCATCGACGACGATAAAAAACTGCAGGGAAAAAAAGTAGATGGATATCAGGTCTTTTCAAGACAGATACTCAACAAGGATTTTATTAAGAATGAAGATGTTAAGGTTTTTATTATTGCCATAAATAAAATTCTGCCTGCGAAAAAGAAGGAAGTAATTGAATCAATGATCGAGTTTGGTTGTGAAATACTCGATACTCCTTCATTTGATTCGTGGATGAATGGTAAGCTGGAAGTTAAAAACCTGACGAAAGTTAAATTTGAAGATCTTCTTGGCAGAGACCCCATTATTCTGGATCAGAAAAAAATACAGAACGGACTTATCGGGAAAACAATATTAGTTACCGGAGGTGCAGGATCAATTGGTTCTGAGATAGCCCGACAGCTGACTCATTTTAAAACAAAGCAATTGATTATCGTAGATCAGGCTGAAACTCCCTCGTTTTACCTTGGTGAAGAATTAAAAAATAAGGTGCCTGATTGTAATTTTAGGATAATAATAGGTGATGTGACCCGATCTGATGATATGGAGGATATATTTAAAAAATACAGGCCTGAAATAGTTTTTCATGCTGCTGCATATAAACATGTACCCATGATGGAATTGCATCCTCACCAGGCGTTCAGGGTAAATGTTGGCGGAACAAAGATCATTTCTGAGCTGGCAATTAAATATAATGCGGAAAAATTCGTAATGATTTCTTCTGATAAAGCCGTGAATCCAACAAATGTTATGGGTGCGACCAAGAAGATTTGTGAATTGCTGGTTCATTCTTTGTCAGGCAAAAAAGAAATCAACACACAATTCATAATAACCCGTTTCGGAAATGTCCTGGGCTCAAATGGTTCTGTTATTCCTCTGTTTAATAAACAGATTGCTGATGGCGGACCTGTAACTATCACTCATCCTCAGATAACACGTTTTTTCATGACTATACCTGAGGCATGCCAGCTGGTGCTGGAGGCCGGCTTTATGGGCAAAGGCGGTGAAATATATATTTTTGATATGGGTGAACCGGTTAAAGTTCTGGATGTAGCAATAAACCTTATACGTTTGTCAGGATTGGAACCTTATAAGGATATTAAAATAAAATATGTGGGTTTGAGGCCAGGAGAAAAGCTGTATGAAGAACTTTTTTCAAAAGACGAACCTATGATCTCCACACACCATCCCAAGATAAGTATAGCTCAGGTCGCTGATTCTGATTTTGAAACTATTAACCATAAAATTGACAGAATACTTGGTTCCCTGAACATTATGTCAGATGCAATGGTGATCGAAGAGATGCTGGATATTGTCCCCGGATACACTTCAACCTATATATCCGCTATCTGAAACATTCCGAATGTAAACAATCCTTAACTATCACGTGTTTAAGAAGTATTTACTTATCTGCCACAAACTATGAAGAACATAAACACATTCCTTCCGGAATTGATATTGATGCTCATGTCTTTACATGTTACTCAAAATCCATATAAACTATTTTTTTACTTATGACTTTTTACTTTTATATTTTATCTTTTAAAAATTGATATATAAAAAGAAATAATTGATCATGTCTGAGAAAAAACGGAAGAAAATCTTTGTAAGTGGTTGTTTTGACATTCTTCATTCCGGCCATATTGCGTTTTTAAAAGAGGCTGCCCAGTTTGGGGACCTGTATGTTGGATTAGGTTCTGATAAGACAATAAACGAATTGAAAGGCCGGAAAACTATTAATTCCGAGGATGAAAGATTATTTATGCTTGAAGCATTGTCGTGCGTACATAAGGTCGGAATTAACAGGGGTAACGGTATCCTTGATTTTCTTGGCGATATGAAAGATCTTCTTCCAGATGTGTTTATTGTTAATGAAGATGGCCATACTCCTGAGAAAGAGCAGATATGTAAAGATTTAGGAATTGAATATAAAGTTCTGAAGCGTATCCCTTATGCAAATCTGCCGGTAAGATCTTCAACATCTTTGAGGAGAGAAACGCCAATACCTTACCGGATTGATATTGCGGGAACCTGGATTGACCAGCCCTATGTCTCAAAATTCTGTTCAGGCTGGGCAATAACTGCATCCATTGAACCTACTATTGAATTCAATGAGCGCTCAGGGATGGCCACATCAACAAGGAAGAAAGCAATCGAATTATGGAACGATAATCTTCCAATGGAAAATCCTGAAAAACTTGCAAAGATCCTTTTCAGATATGATAACGATCCAGGGATAAAAGATGTCAGCGGATCACAGGATTCAATCGGTATTACAATGCCAGGTATAAACAGGTTTTTTTATGAAAAGGAAAAGTACTGGCCGTCAAAATTTGAGACAATATCTGATCCTTCTGTTATAAAGTGGCTTGAAGATCGATTGTATATGGTAACACTTTGGCCAAGACCTGCTGACTTTGTTGTTCTTGAAAATACAAATATCTCAGCTCCGAATGTTAAAAGTCTGACCGATGCAGCTGAGATGGCCTGGAATGGATTAATTGCAAAGGATATCAACCTGTTTACCAAAGGATTCTCTTCCTCTTTTAATTCCCAGGTAAAAATGTTCCCAAAGATGATGAATGATAAGATTGAAAAAGTCATTGACAGCCATAGAGACAAAGCTCTTGCCTGGAAACTTTCNGGGGCTGGCGGAGGCGGATATCTGATTCTTATAAGTGAAGAAGAAATACCGAGCGCAATCAAAATAAAGATCCGGTTAAAAGACTATTGGATATAATTTTTAGACATGTAAAAGTAAATATTTTGATATGAAAAAAGTTGCATTAATATCAGGGATAACGGGGCAAGATGGCTCTTATCTTACGGAATTACTCCTGGAAAAAGGATATATTGTCCACGGGATTATCAGAAGATCAAGTTCATTCAATACTTTTAGGATTGATCATATTTATAATAATCCTGAGATTATAAATAAAAGTTTTTTTCTTCATTACGGTGATCTGACAGATTCAAGTAATCTTAACCGTTTAGTGGAGAAAATTCAACCCACAGAGATATACAATCTGGGAGCACAATCACATGTTCAGGTATCTTTTGAAGTTCCTGAGTACACTGCCGAGGTCGATGGTGTCGGAACTCTTCGTTTTCTTGATGCCATTAAAGAAACAGGATTAAAAACCCGTTTTTACCAGGCATCAACATCTGAACTTTACGGAAAGGTGCAGGAAATACCCCAGACGGAAAAAACTCCCTTCTATCCAAGGAGTCCATATGCAGCCGCTAAATTATATGCCTATTGGATTGTAGTTAATTACAGGGAAGCTTATAATGTCTTTGCCTGTAACGGAATACTTTTTAACCATGAAAGTGAACGAAGAGGAAAAACATTTGTTACAAGAAAGATAACTGTTGCTGCTTCAAAGATTATGCTGGGACAACTGGATAAGATATTGTTAGGAAATCTTGATTCTAAAAGAGACTGGGGATACGCACCTGAATATGTTGAAGGCATGTGGCGTATACTCCAGGCGGATAAGCCGGATGATTTTGTTTTAGCGACAAATGAAACTCATTCAATACGTGAATTTGTTGAAGAAACATTTAAAGTACTTGGAGAAGAAATTGAGTGGAAAGGGAAAGGGGTAAATGAGACTGGAAAATTGAAATCATCGGGGAAAGAGGTCGTAAGTATTGATCCACGCTATTTCAGGCCTACTGAGGTTGACCTGTTGATAGGAGATCCTTCAAAGGCAAAAGAAAAGCTCGGATGGGTACCAAAAACCACTTTTAAAGACCTGGTCAAACTAATGGTTTTATCGGATTTTAATAAGGCAAAAAAACGTCAGGACTAAATAGCAGAAATAATGAAAAAGGGAAGCAAGATATATATCGCCGGTCATAATGGACTGGTTGGCAGTGCAATTTGCAGGAATCTTGAACTAAAAGGATATTCCAATCAGGTGTTCACTCCGTTTCCTCCATATGATCTTACCAATCAAAAAATAGTAACTGATTTTTTTGAAAGAGAAAAGCCTGAATACGTTTTTCTGGCTGCTGCAAAAGTTGGGGGTATATTATCGAATAATACCTATCGGGCCCAGTTTTTGTATGAGAACCTCATGATACAGAATAACATAATTCATCAAAGCTATAAACATGGAGTTAAGAAGTTACTGTTTCTTGGCAGTTCATGCATCTATCCAGGAAATTGTCCGCAGCCTATCAAAGAAGAATATTTACTGACAGGGGAGTTGGAGTATACCAACGAACCTTATGCAATAGCCAAGATCTCAGGAATTAAGATGTGTGAATCGTACAATATCCAATATAAAACGAATTTTATTTCCGTAATGCCGACCAACCTTTATGGTCCCAATGATAATTATAACCTTGAAACGTCTCACGTTCTTCCTGCTTTGATCCGTAAGATGCATTTAGGCAAATGTCTTGAAAAAAATGACTGGGAATCGATCAGAAAAGATTTTAATAAATTTCCTGTTGAAGGAGTAAATGGTAATGCAACTGAAAGTGAGATACTTGAGAAATTTTCAAAATATGGAATCAAGTTCTCTGATAAATTTCAACCAGAAACCAGCAACAAGCAACCAGTAACAATCTCTTT
>WSSedB1CaDRAFT_10000448_pt1 | contig 17994 bp, 18 predicted proteins | sample WetSurSB1Cattail_FD_9460 | JGI IMG/M metagenome (IMG submission 9460)
AGCTACCAAGGGTATTGGTTCCACGGCACCTCCCTTTATGCGAGAAGTTTGCCGTAAAATTATATCCCAGGTGGCGCTAACCGACTACCCCCCTTTAATTGAATATATCTTCGCGACAACACCTCGCGCGATCCGCTGCGTGAGGTGTTGGTATAAACTACCACAAATCCATTCGAAATCACTCTACAAAACTCTTGAGTTTCTTACTGCGACTTGGGTGCCGCAATTTGCGCAAGGCCTTGGCTTCGATCTGGCGAATTCGCTCACGTGTTACGGCAAAGTCTTGACCGACCTCCTCAAGAGTGTGGTCACTCTTTTCGCCAATACCAAAACGCATGCGCAGCACCTTTTCTTCACGAGGGGTCAGGGTTGAGAGAACCCGCGATGTCTGCTCGGAAAGGTTGGCTTTTATTACCGCTTCAATGGGTGAAATGACAGCTTTATCTTCTATAAAGTCCCCCAAATGTGAATCTTCTTCCTCACCAATAGGAGTTTCTAGTGAAATAGGTTCCTTTGCAATTTTGAGAACCTTTCTCACCTTGTCCAGTGGTAGCTGCATCCGCTCCGCAATCTCCTCTGGAGAAGGTTCACGGCCATTTTCCTGCACCAATTGACGGCTGGTGCGGATAAGCTTGTTGATGGTCTCGATCATATGAACCGGAATACGAATTGTTCTAGCTTGGTCAGCAATTGCACGTGTAATGGCTTGGCGGATCCACCAGGTTGCGTAAGTGGAAAATTTGTAACCACGCTGATATTCGAATTTATCCACGGCCTTCATCAGACCTATATTCCCTTCTTGAATCAGATCCAGGAACTGAAGTCCACGATTGGTGTATTTTTTTGCGATTGAAACCACCAATCGCAGATTCGCTTCGATTAATTCTGATTTTGCAATACGTGCCTTACACTCACCTTCTTCAATTGCCTGTAACGCAGTTGACAATTCACTGGCCTTAAAACCCGATTCATGTTCAATTTTTTGAAGCTTGCGCGCCGTAGCAAGCATTCGCTTGTCCAGGTTATCAACCTCGTCTGGGGTCAGCCTAAGTTTTTTAAGTTCAAGCACTGCCTTGTCTTCATCTTTCTGATATTTGTCCATAAGTATTTTCAGCTTATCGGATGGAATCAGCTCGTCCAGATCAGACAATTCCTTCATAAGCCTATCAACTCTGAAAGACAATTCTTTCAGACGTTCAGAAATTTTATTGATGTGCCGGTCCTTCAGACGCAAAGAGATGAGCAGTTTTGCTTGATGTTCCTTGGCCTCGAGAGTTCTCTTTTCGAGTTCTTTCTTCTTGGTGGTAGAAGAAGTTTTTTCCAACTCCTCCGCAAGGCTAGACAGTTCAACGTCACCAGCAGCAATAGCATCAATAATCTCAAGAATACGAGATTTTGGAACATCTTCTTCATCCTCTTCCAAAGCCTCTTCTTCAACTTCCTTGCTGATTTCAGATGCACTCAACTGAAATTTGCAAAGTTTTTCGCCAAGATGCAAAACCTCTTTAATGGTAATGGGCGTATTGAGGATGACACTTGCAACATCACGCTCACCATCTTCTATGCGTTTGGCAATTTCAACTTCGCCCTCGCGACTCAGCAACGAAACTGAACCCATTTCGCGCAGGTACATACGCACTGGATCACTTGTACGGCCGATGGAGCCCGGCTCAAACTCGACCTCTTCAGCCTCACCCTCGGCCTCCTCATCCTCCTCCATTTCAATCTTCAGTTTTGGAATTTTAACCTTCTGGGCTGAGTCAACAATTTCAATATCCAGATCACCAAACATGCCCATGACATCGTCAATCTGTTCGGTGGCAATATCGGGGGGTAGGATGTCATTAACCTCTTCAAAGGTCAGGAAGCCCTTTTCTTTACCGAGATCAATGAGTTGTTTAACACCATCCATATTTTTCTTTACCATTCGTTCACCTCAAACGTAGTCATGTGACTACAGTTTTGATTTTCTTGTGCGCAGCACATCCGCCTGTTGGAGAAGCGCCGCGTATTCTTCACTGTCAGGCTCAATTACAGCCAAACGAGCAGCAACATCTTTATTACTAAAACGGATTGCTTTTTCCTCTCTGCCTCGCTGACAGCTATCAAAAACTTCTCGCCAGTTAACATTTTCCAGGTGACCATCTGAAACAAAAAGACGGGAAAGAACAACCTTCTGCTCCGGCATTTCAGCCTTCTCCAGCAAGTGACTCAGCGCCTGTGTATCCTCGTTGCTCGTAATTTCGTCAAGTATAAGACGTACCAGCCCCAAGTATATGCCAGTAAAGAGTTTTTCAACTCCGAAGTTGATAATTTCAGTACGTGCTTCGGCATACCTCCACATCAGAGCCAACAGCGTTTCCTGTCGTGTATCACCCAATTGCGTGTGAGAAGCCTGACCACCGGGCAGGTCTCGAGCAGAAACGCTTAAACCTCCCAGTCGCTTGCGAAAGGCATGGCTGGTAATACCCAACAACCGGCAGATTTCCTTTTCATACAGTTCTCGCTCCAGTGGGTCGACAATCTTGCGGAAACGTGGAGTCAATTCATCAATAATCCGCACCTTGCTATCAATACTATCAGCAGGAATCTGAGACAACAGTGACNGGACAAAATACTCGAAAGCGGGTTTGGCTTTTTCCTGGCAAGCACGAAAANCTTCAAGGGAATTTCTTTCAAGAAAACTATCCGGATCATCCCCAGCCGGCAATGCAATGACATAAACCGGCACCCTCTGTTCCAAAAACAATTCCATGGAGCGTATGGTTGCCTTTTGACCAGCAGCATCGCTGTCAAACAGGGAGTAAATCTTGGCCACATGGCGTTTTAGTAGGCTTACATGGTCCGGTGTCAGCGCAGTGCCACATGTGGCTGCTACATTACGGACACCAGCACGATATAGAGCAAGGTGATCAAAATATCCCTCAACAATGATAATATTCTTTTCTGTGCGGACTGACGGCAACGCGAGGTCAAGGCCGTATAGCACCGAGCTTTTATGATACAGTGGTGACTCTGGTGAATTTATATACTTTGGTAATGAACCATCCAATACTCGCCCGGCGAAAGCAATCACTTCGCCCCTAGGTGCCCGTATGGGAAAGATGAGCCGATTGCGAAACAGATCATACCAGCCACCCTCATTCCTGCGAACAATCCCCAGCTTATTCGCAACATCTAAATCAACGCCCAATACCTTGAGGTGCTGTACCAAACCATCGCGCCGATCAGGAGCAAAGCCAAGGCCATAAGCCTCTGCAACCTCACCCAGAGCATTACGCTTTTCAAGATAAGCTCTGGCTGCCGCAGCTTCAGGTTTTTGCTTCAACACTGATCGGTAATAGTCACCAGCGATATCGTTTATCCGCAGCAAAACCTGTCGCTCGCCCTGTGCCTTCTTTTCTGCTGGCGTGAGCAAGCGTTCTTCTATCTCGATTCCTGCCTTACGTGCAAGAGACTTAACCGCTTCAGGAAAACTTATCCCCTCAATTTTCATGACAAACGAAAAGACATTCCCGCCGGTACCGCATCCGAAACAGTGAAAAATTTCGCGGGCCGGATTAACATTGAAGGAAGGTGTTTTTTCTGCGTGAAAAGGACAAAGCCCCAGGTAATTGGCTCCGGAACGCCGCAATTGAATGTACTCAGAAACAACTTCAACAATCGAAGTTCGTTCCAACACCTCACGTACTTTTTGCTCAGGAATCATAACTGATTGCCGGGCCTTCCTCGCCACGTCACTAGAATTCTATCACCAAATTTGGCAAACATATTGGCTGATTCGGTCAATCGTATTTTCTGTTTTAATTTCGCTGGCATAACATCCGCTGAAGCGATACAGAACAACATGCTAAGCAGCAATGCGCCTTCAGCAAATCCAATCACCACTCCCCCCAAACGGTTGAGACTCCCAAGCATGACAACTCGCAGTGCGGTGGTGATAATGTTGCCGAGAATGTGGGCAATAACCCCGGTCAACACCAGGAGAAGCATAAATGCCAGAAATGCCGCAATGTGTTCTGGAATATGGAGGATGTTTTTGAGCGGAATTGAGAAGGTTGGGTAGTACCGATATGCAAGCCACCCTCCCAAAACAAGACCAGCAAGAGAAGATGCCTCATTGACAAAGCCACGAAACAGGCCTTTGAGCGCAAAGAAAGACAGCACTATCAGAATGATGATGTCAAAAAGATTCATCGGAGAGCCTTGCGACGACTACAAAGAAGGGGCAATCAGATTGATAGCCCCTTCGCAAGTTCAAGTAAGCGGCACCGTGTGCCGGAATCCGGTACGCAACAACTCAGGATAACTGCTGCCTGACAATGTCACTGACCGCTTTTCCGTCAGCTCTACCTGCCGTCATGGACGTAAGCAATTTCATTACCCGCCCCATGTCCTTTATGCTCGTAGCACCGGTTTCCCGGATAACACCTGCAACAAGTTCGGAAATCGCCGCGGCATCCAACTGCGCCGGCAGAAAATCGATCAATATCGCCAGTTCCGCCTCTTCCTTCTCAACCAGATCCGCCCGGTTACCTTCAAGAAAGAGGCGAATTGAATCACGGCGCTGTTTGACCAGGGTTGAAATAACCTCACGGACTCCCTGGTCATCCAGTTCACATTTCTGTCCAATTTCACGATTCTGTATCGCCGAGCGGATCATGCGCACAGCAGAAAGACGCAGACTGTCGTGTGCCTTCATGGCCCGTTTCATTGCGTCGTTAAGCTGTTCTTTAAGTGTCATGATTGTTAATCCATCATCTTACGCTGTTTTTTTAGCGCCCGCTTGCGAGCCGCAATGGCTTTTTTCTTGCGTTTGATACTTGGTTTCTCAAAGTGTTCCCGCTTACGAACTTCAGAAAGAATTCCAGCTTTTTCACACTGTTTTTTAAACTTTTTCAGGGCGAGTTCAAACGGTTCGCTATCTTTAACTTTTACTCCCGGCATTTAGTATCCCTCCCCCCATTATGAAATAGCTACAAAGCTCTCTTTTATCACATAAACAAAACAGAGAGCTTAATAAAATAGCAGATAAATTATTCTTGTCAATAGAAAACCGCGGGGCTCAGGAGTGCCTGGCATTTTTTTCCTCTATTCCGGAGACACCAAAACGGCGGCGCAGTTCATCATAGACCTTCGCTGGCTGAATATCATGATAACTCAACAGCACCAGTGTATGAAAAAAAAGGTCCGCCGTCTCGTACACGATTTCTTCCGTAATCGCACCTTTACCGGCAATCACTAGCTCGGTGGCTTCTTCTCCAACTTTCTTGAGAACCGCATCAATCCCCTTCCGCATCAAAGACGCTGTATAGGAATTCTCCGAGGGATTTGCCTTGCGTTCCTGAATAATCTGATACACGGCATCAAGTATGTGATTCTGCTGACTCATAGGCGGACCGCCACCCCTCTGTCGTTGAGGTACTGCTTAGCTTCTCCAATTGAATATTCACGATAGTGAAAAATGGAAGCAGCCAGGCAGGCGCTTGCGCCTCCTTTCGTGAAACCGTCGTAGAGGTGTTCAAGATTACCGACGCCGCCCGAGGCGATCACCGGTATGGACACAGCATCCACAACGGCTCGCGTTAACTCAAGGTCATAGCCATCCTTGGTACCGTCGCAATCCATGCTGGTCAGCAGAATCTCCCCCGAACCATATGTTTCCATTTTAACTGCCCATTCGACAGCATCGATACCGGTAGGGTTTCGTCCGCCGTGGGTATACACCTCCCAACGGTTTTCGCCAGGTACTCGCCTGGCGTCAATGGCCACCACCGTACACTGGGAGCCGAAACGCTCGGCGGCTTCGCTGACAAATTCAGGGCGATGCACAGCTGCCGTGTTAATGGAGGTCTTGTCAGCTCCGGCATTCAACAGTCGCCTGATATCCTGGACGGTGCGGATGCCCCCTCCGACGGTCAGCGGCATAAAGACCCGTTCGGCGGTGCGTCGCACGACATCGATAATAATATCACGCTCATCGCTTGAGGCGGTGATATCCAGAAATGTCAGCTCATCGGCACCCTGGCTGTCGTAGATTTCGGCAACCTCCACCGGATCTCCTGCATCGCGCAGCTCCAGGAACTGAACTCCCTTGACAACGCGCCCACCCTTGACATCCAGGCAGGGAATGATTCTTTTCGTAAGCATAGGTTATCCCTGATTGCCGTGTTTTGTGAGCGCAATAGCCTCACTCAGCTTGATAGCGCCGGTATATATCGCCCTACCGGTTATCACGCCGGTAACACCGCTCAGTTCGATGGTCATAAGCCTTTCAATGTCCTTCAGACTCGATACACCTCCCGATGCAATCACCGGAATGGCAACCGATTCGGCCAGTGCCTGGGTCGCATCAAGATTGGGTCCCTGAAGCATGCCGTCACGACTGATATCGGTATACACAATGGCCGCCACTCCGCAATCCTCAAACTTCCGCGCCAACTCAACGGCGGTGATGTCGGTCATTTCAGCCCACCCCTGAACAGCGACCATGCCGTTTTTGGCGTCGATGCCCACCACAATCCTGCCGGGAAACTTTGAACACGCTTCCCGCACCAGTTCCGGATTACGCTGGGCAGCAGTTCCAATGATGATTCGAGACAGTCCCAAGGAAAGGTAGGATTCAATAGTTGCAAGATCCCGGACACCTCCACCAAGCTGGGCCGGCATGGCGATGGACTTCACAATGGCTTCAATGGCGGCCCTATTTCTCGGCTTTCCGGCAAAAGCACCGTCAAGGTCAACAATGTGCAGCAGTTCAGCGCCTTGGCTCTGCCATTTCAGGGCCTGGGCAGCAGGATTATCATTAAATACGGTATCCCTATCCATTAGTCCTTGCTCAAGGCGGACACAGACACCATCTTTCAGGTCAATCGCAGGAATTACAAGCATGTAGCACCTTTCAAATCATTTTTGCGATGCAAAATTCTTCAAAATCCGCAATCCGGCATGCTGGGACTTCTCCGGATGGAACTGGGTGGCAACGATATTATCCTTCCAGATAGCAGAACAGAATTCGATGCCATAGCTTGTGGTGGTGGCAATGATCGCATTATCATCCGGCTTGACATAGTAGGAATGGACGAAATAAACATTGGTTCCCTCATCGATACCCTCAAAGACAGCCGGCTTCCGTTTGAAGTTGAGCTGGTTCCAGCCCATGTGCGGAACTTTTAAATCCTCGGCACCTTCCCGCATCCCCTCGGGAAAGCGAAGAACATGGCCGGGAATCAGGTCCAGGCCCCTATACAGACCAAACTCCACGCTGTCGCTGAAGAGCAGCTGCATACCGACACAAATCCCGAGGAAAGGACGCCCGTCGGAGATTACCTTCAAGATTGGCTCAACAAAACCGGCCTGCTCCAAGTTGCGCATGCAGTCACTAAAGGCTCCCACGCCAGGAAGCACAATTTTATCGGCTTCCAAAACAACCCGCGGATCAGCAGTAACAACCGCATCTGCTCCGACCTTCTCAAAGCCTTTTTGCACGGAGCGGAGATTGCCCATGCCATAATCGATAATTGCAATCACGATACACCACTCTTTGTCAAATGAGGTCCGTACTTCTTATCAACACCCTTGATATGGTTGGTCAGCCAATCCTGTAGAAAGGTAATCACATCCTGAGTCAGGAGCGTCTGGCCACTGCGAAACTGTCCCTGCAGCGCCACAACCTGATCGACCAATTTTTCGTGAAGTTGCGTATGCTGAGCCTCTTCTGGAAAACCGGTCTGAGAGAAAGCTCGCTCTTCGTCGGCAAAATGATTAACCGTGTAATCTGCCAATCCATTCAAAATTTCCCCGATGGCTTCCTTGCTGCGCTTCTGCTGCATGGCATCGTGCAGATCATTGACCATCCTGAATAGCACCTTATGCGCATTGTCGAATCGCGCAACACCGGTGGCAAAGGACGCATCCCATTCGAGTACGCTTGCCAGCCGGAAATGCCCCACCAGTCCGTGCAACTGGTCGACCTGCTCGGAGAGCTTGGCAGTTGCTACCGTTGTGCCATGAGCGCTTTCCACATTGCGCTCAACCACATCGGTTATCATCTGGATGTTCTGGGTAATTTCACTGGTTGTGGCGGTTTGTTCCTCGGCAGCAGTAGCAATCTGGCTGACTTGCATGGCAAGTTCATTGATTTTACTGAGGATATCCTCCAGTGCCGCCCCGGAACGAGCGGTTTCTTCGGTTCCCTGCCTGACTTGTTCAACCCCCTCAACCATAGAACTGACGGCTGTCAGTGTCTCTCCCTGGATATTCTTGATCATGGTGCTGATTTCTTTGGTGGCTTTGGTGGTGCGCTCAGCTAAGGCCCGCACCTCATCCGCCACAACTGCAAAACCACGCCCCTGTTCTCCGGCCCGGGCCGCCTCAATGGCCGCATTCAGCGCCAGCAGATTGGTCTGGTCGGCAATATCCTGGATGGTATTGACAATGGCGCCGATTTGATCGGAGCGGTGCCCCAGCCCCTCCACGGTCTGTGACGACTCATTCACGCGCCTGGCAATGGTATCCATCAATCGAGCGCTATTTTGGACAATGTGCGAACCGCTTTGGGTTTGTTCAGTTGCCTTTTGAGCATTCTCGGCAGCATACAGACAGTTACGGGCTATATCGCCGGAGGTGGCTGCCATTTCTTCGCTGGCAGTAGCGATGGTACTGGACTGGATAGCAACCTCTTCGGCAGCCGACGCCATGGCCTCGGTGGTGGAACGGACCATGACCACTGAATCACGTACCAGATCAGCCACCGAAAAAAACTGTCGCATGGCGCTGTTCATGTCGGTCATCATGGTATTAAAAGCGGTGGCCAAACGGCCAAATTCGTCACCACCTCCAACTTCGGCGCGAACAGTGAGATCACCGCTTGCAGCCTTTTCAAGAGCAGTGACAATACCAGCCAACGGTTTGAGGGCAATGCGGTTAAAAAAACCGGTCACGGCAGAGATAACAAACAGAAGCAATATCCCAATCACCCCATTGACCAAAATATTACACTCAGGGTTGAAGAAGCTTATTACTGCAACGGCAAACATGATAGCAATGGCGTTACATAGGATGATGCGTGCAGCGATTGACAAGGCGTCAACCTCCTAAAACTGATTTGAAAGCACCAAACAACTTGAAGCACCTGCGATGAAAGTCATGCAATCCTTGAAAAATCGGCGATCCGACACAACATACGGTCAATGACCGTCAGCAGGGCCAAACGGTTAGTACGCACCTGTTGATCTTCCGCCATAACCATGACTTTATCAAAAAATCCGTCAACCGGGCCACGCAGGCTGGCGATACGGGTCAACGCCTCCAGCCAGGCTCCTTGTTCAATTGCAGCCGCAACCTGAATCTTGACATCATGAAAGGCTTGGTAGAGCACGCCCTCGGCCCCATCCTGGAACAAGATCGGGTCCACCAACGCATCGGTGCCATCCTTGATGATATTGCCGATCCGCTTAAAAGCCACTGCCAGCTGTTCAAAATCGGGATGCGATTTAAACTCGGCCAGTGCTACAATGCGGGCCTTGACATCCACCAGGTCGTCAAAACCGGCCGAGACAGCTGCGTCCACCGCATCAGAAGCAAACTCATTTCCAAGGAGATTAATGAAGCGTCCGCGGAAAAACTCCAGCACCTCAGTAGCCACTTGTTCTTTCGGCCGGTTCAGCTTGGTGCTCAACAGATCCAGGGAGCGGTTGATGAGCTCCGCCAAACTCAGGCAATAACCTCTGTCAAGGATGATACTGATGATACCAATAGTGGCTCGCCGTAATGCGTAGGGATCGGCAGCTCCGGTTGGGATCAGCCCCACACCGAAGCAACCGCAGATGGTGTCCAGTTTGTCGGCAATGGAGACAAACGCGCCGATATCGCTGATCGGAAGTTCGCCACCGGCCTGGATCGGAAGGTAGTGTTCGGCAATGGCATTGGCCACGGCAACATCCTCCCCTTCCAGCAGGGCATATTCCCGTCCCATGATACCCTGTACCTCGGGAAATTCGCCAACCATCCCGGAAACCAGATCCGCTTTGCAGAGCCAGGCAGTTCGTCCGGTTTGCAACTTCACCGCCGGATTCAGCTTGTCGGCCAGTCCTTCGGCCAGCGCCTTGAAACGCTCCATCTTTTCAAAAGAGGTGCCAAGTTTCTGCTGGTAAACCACCTTCTTGAGCTCTTCAACACGCGCATCCAACGGGGTCTTCTGATCTTCTTCAAAGAAAAAGCGGGCATCGGACAGTCGCGCCCTGAGGACGCGTTCATTCCCCCTGACCACCACAGTGGGATCGTCCGTAAGAGTGTTGTTGATGGTTATGAAACCGGGCATAAGGTGACCCTGATTATCCACTATAGAGAAGTAGCGTTGGTGACTGCGCATGGAGGTGATCAGCACCTCTTTGGGAACCTTGAGAAATTCCCGTGAAAAGGTTCCGTGCACGGCGCTCGGATACTCCACCAAGTAAGTGACCTGCTCCAGCAAATCCTCGTCGGGCAGCAAATGCCCGCCAGCAACCGCGGCCACGCGATGGCTCTCGCGGCGGATGATTTCCTTGCGCCGTTCCGGATCGACAATCACGAAGTGGCGCTCGCACTCATCCAGATAGTGACTGAAATTCCGCACGGGAAAAGAGGTATTGGCCATGAAACGGTGCCCGCGTGAAATACTGCCGCTTTCGATATTACCAAAAGCAAACGGCACGACTACACCATCGAACAATGCCACGATCCAATGGACCGGCCGTGCAAACCGGACATCCAGATCTCCCCAGCGCATGGATTTCTTGAAGGGAATATTGGCGACCAGCACCGGCAGAATCTCGGACAACAACTCGTGGGTCGGTCGTCCGGTTTCCCGTCTTGTCACTGCCAGGTATTCCCCTTTGTCGGTGGCAACGACCTGAAGATCGGCAACAGCAACACCCTGTCCCCTGGCAAAGCCTTCCGCAGCCCTGGTCGGCTTGCCGTCGGCATCAAATGCCGCTTTTTTTGAAGGACCGGTTGCGGTGATTTCGGCGTCAGGCTGTACTGCCGGGATATCCTTCACTACCAGTGCGAGACGGCGCGGCGTTGCCATGGTCTGCACCGTGGTATAGCCGAGGCGGGCATTGGCCAACTCCCTGGTAATCATAGCCTCAATTTCGGCCATGGCGCGCGGGATAAACCCGGCCGGAATCTCCTCGGTGCCAATTTCCAGAAAAAATTCTTTATCGCTCATCAGGCAGCACCTCCTTTCAAAAGCGGAAAGCCCAAACGTTCGCGCATCCGCAGATAACCTTCGGCGCAGGTACGTGCCACATTTCGAACCCGTCCGATATAGGAGGCGCGCTCAGTGACCGAGATGGCGCCACGGGCATCCAGCAAGTTGAAGGTATGGGAACACTTCATGACATAATCATATGCAGGCAAAACCAACTCCTTCTCCGCCAGCCGCAAACATTCTTTTTCGTACATGCTGAAAAGCTGGAGGAGCATAGAGACGTCGGCCTCTTCAAAGTTGTGTTTGGAAAATTCGACTTCACTTTCATGGTGGATATCACCGTACGTGATTCCCTTGACCCATTCCAGGTCGTAGACGTTATCCACGCCCTGAAGGTACATGGCGATACGTTCGCAACCATAGGTAATTTCAGAGGAAACCGGTTTGAGATCGATGCCGCCTGCCTGCTGAAAATAGGTAAATTGTGTGATTTCCATGCCATCCAGCCAGACTTCCCAGCCAAGCCCCCAAGCGCCCAGAGTCGGTGATTCCCAGTCGTCCTCCACGAAACGGATGTCATGTTTGTTCGGATCAAGGCCAAAGGCACGCAGGGAATCCAGGTAGCGGTCGAGAATGTCCAGGGGGGATGGCTTCATGATTACCTGGAACTGGTAGTAATGCTGCAAACGATTGGGATTCTCGCCGTAACGTCCATCTGTGGGACGACGCGACGGCTCCACATAGGCAACATTCCACGGTTCGGGACCCAGAACACGGAGAAAAGTAGCGGGGTTAAAGGTTCCGGCGCCCTTTTCGGTATCATAAGGCTGCTGGATGATACAGCCCTGCTTGGCCCAGTACCCTTGCAGAGAAAGAATGAGATCCTGAAATGTCACTAAGACACCTCCGATGGGGAAGTTTGAGAGAGTGATGCGGAAAGAAATATATGTAATAGCAGGAATGACCGGCGCGGTCAAGGTTGAGGGCTATCGGAGAATATCAAATCAGGTTTGTTGGTTATACGGACCGCGGACTCAACTTAGAGCGTGGTCCTCACGTGAAATTGGGATACGCGGATACAATTGGTGACCTTGAATGATTCCATCATGACAAGCTCATAGTCATTGCATGGGCGATATATAGACAGAGATCTGGAAGGGTGCGTACGGCGACAACCTCCAATCCGTAATGATGAATATACCTGCAGATACATATTTTCGATTTACAATAATTCTCACGCATATATACTACCTAATCATATGTTTCAGCAAATAAATATTTGCAAATGCTATTAGGCCTTTTTACCCAATAAGGACTGAGTTTTCGACCAACATCTGCACAATATTTGTCATATTTTGTTTGCTTTTATCGGTTGCCCGACCGTTAGAATACAAACAAAACAAGACTGTGCTTTTTGTTGTTTTTCGAGGAGGTTCAGCAGAATGAATTCGGAAACAAGAGTTCTCGTCGTGGAGGATAATCAGAATTTGCGAGAAAGCATGGCTGAGTGTCTCAACTTGGCGGGCCTTACGGTCAGCAGTGTTGGAAGCGCCGCTGAATGCTATCAGGCCCTGGCTTCCAGTGACTGGTGCGTCACGGTAATAGATATCGGCTTGCCCGATCAGTCCGGTTACGTGCTGGTTGAATACATCCGGGCCAACACCACAATGAAGGTAATCATACTTACGGCCCGCGATGCGATTGATGACCGTATCAAGGGGTACGACTCCGGGGCAGATATTTATTTGGTAAAACCGATTAATTGTCGGGAACTGGCCGCTGCCATCGTCAGCTTGGCGCAACGCCAGTACAACAAAACCGATCCCACCCATTTTCGCAGCCCCACCGCAAAGTCTGGCCATTCATCCAAAGCGCCGCACTCGGCGGAACCAGCATAGCGCTAACAAAGGGGTGTCGCAACGCCGACACCCCTTACTCACCCACCGTTTTAATTTCTGTTTCGCATCAGCGTTTCACTCTTGAAATAGTTTTCCTGCTTGCTCCAGATCATTTGTGTGACATAGTCCAAAGCTACGTTGAGATCCTGAATTGTTGCACGTGGATGACGATTGGCGATCCTGTTCAAAACCTTGCGGGTAATGACCGGATTGTTATACCACGGCATTTTAATCATCTCCTTTCGCGGAAGCTTATTTCAAACAACGAAACTCTGATTACCAACAGCGCCACTGACCAAAAATATGCATAGGCCATACCATCGTTACAATACCATTTAATTTCAAAAAGTTATGTGTCATCACCCGGAATACAACACACCAAAACACCGTTTTGTCGGCTTTCTTTACAATCATCCGACAAAAACATGGTAGTTTAAAAAAAGTACAGATAACATTCCTTCGTTAGTGTGCTATTGCCTGTTCTCATACCGGTCAAGCTTTAAGGGCGCCTCAGCGGGCTCCCTTTTATCACTTCAGGTTTTTCTTGATTCGTTCCACGGCTTCGATCACATTCTCCCGGTTCCCGAAGGCCGACAAACGGAAGAAGCCCTCACCGCTCGGCCCGAAACCGCTACCGGGTGTCCCGACCACGTTGCATTCGGTCAATAACTTGTCAAAGAAATCCCAGCTGGACATGCCTCCCGGAGTCTTAAGCCATATGTAAGGGGCATTGACACCACCAAAGACCGTGCAGCCGACCTCTTTCAACCCTTCCCGGATAATGCGGGCATTTTCCATGTAGTAATCGATGATCTCTTTGGTCTGGGCCCATCCCTCATCGGAGTAGACCGCCGCGGCGGCCTTCTGCACCGGATAGGAAGCGCCATTGAACTTGGTGGTGGTGCGACGTAACCAAAGCTTGTTGAAGCTGTATTTTTCACCGTTTGACGTTGTGCCCATGACCTCTTCCGGCACGACCACCAGGCCGCAGCGTACACCGGTGAAACCGGCTGTCTTGGAGAATGATCGGAACTCGATGGCGCACTTCTTGGCTCCTTCGATCTCGTAGATCGAGTGAGGAATGGCGGAATCGGTGATAAATGCCTCGTAGGCAGCGTCAAAGAAGATCACGGCATCATTGGCAATGGCGTAATCAACCCATTTCTTAAGCTCGGCTTTTCCGGCCACAGCGCCGGTCGGATTGTTGGGAAAGCAGAGATAGATAATGTCAACTTTTTCCGTCGGCAAGGCCGGAATAAAACCGTTGCTCTCGTTGCAAGGCATGTAGACAATACCCTTGTAATACCCCTTCTCATCGGCTTCGCCGGTGCGGCCGGTCATAACGTTGGTGTCGTTGTAAACCGGGTAGACTGGATCGCCGATAGCCACCACGTTGTTCATGGCAAAAATGTCAAGGATATTGGCGCAATCGCACTTTGAACCGTCGGAGACAAACATCTCGCTGGTCTTGAGGTCCACACCCAGCTTATTATAAGATTTTTCAATAACGGTGTTGATCAGCCAGTCATAACCCTGTTCCGGGCCGTACCCGGCAAAGGTTTCGACCCGGGCCAGATCATCCACCGCGTCGTGAAACGCCTTGAGAATGGCTGGCGGCAATGGACGGGTTACATCGCCGATGCCGAGCCGGATAATTTTAGCCTGTGGGTTTGCTTCCGCAAAGGCCCGCACACGGCGGCCGATCTCCGGGAAAAGATAGCCCGCCTTTAACTTAAGGTAGTTGTCGTTAATTTTTGCCATACACAGTATCCTTTGCAGATATATATTTACATGATTCGTTGAATCGGCTACCTCAATCCCAGCACATCCTGCATATCGTAGAGACCGGGGGTTTTGCCGACCACCCACTTGGCCGCGCGTACCGCCCCCCGCGAGAACATGTCGCGGGTCATGGCGCGGTGGGACAGTTCAATGCGTTCTCCCATGCCGATAAAGTAGACCGTATGCTCGCCAATGATATCGCCACCACGGATGGTCTGCATGCCAATCTCTTCCCTTGTCCGCGCTCCGGTGATCCCTTCGCGGTGAAAGTTGGCTACTTTGTCATAATCGCGCCCCAACGCCTCGGCCACCACTTGCCCCATACGCACCGCCGTACCGGAAGGAGCATCGACTTTCAAGCGATGGTGGGACTCGACGATCTCCACGTCAAAGTCGTCACCAAGTGTTGCAGCAATGTCCTTGAGAATCTTGAAGCAGACATTGACGCCAACCGACATGTTGGGCGCCAGTATGGCAGGGATATCCCTGGCCAGTTCAACCGCCAAATCGCGTTCCTCGGGAGTAAAGCCGGTCGAACCGATAACGATGGACTTCTTCTGCAATCCACAGGCTTCAAGATTCTTGAGAGATACCTTGGGCGAGGTGAAATCGATTAAAACGTCGCAACCGGCAATCACCTCGTTAAGATTGTCGGAAATATTTACACCCAGCGGCCCGCATCCGGCAACCAGCCCTACATCCTGCCCCAGCAGCGGGTGCGCGAGTCGTTCCAACACACCGGAAAGCTGTACTCCCTCGGTTTCCTGAACGGAATTGATGATGCGTTGCCCCATGCGACCGGCAGCGCCACAGACAGCTATCTTGATCATGTTGTCTCCCTACGATCCGTTTGTTCTCTTCAAAACCCCTAGATCAACCCGTACGACTTCATGACCAAACTCAACACGGCATGATTGGCGTCACTCAGGGGAGCCAGCGGCAGACGCAGTTCATTTCTGCACTTGCCCATCAATGCCGCAGCGGCCTTGACCGGCACCGGGTTGCTCTCGATAAACATGGCGCTGCTGATATTGAGCAGATACAGGTGCAGACGGCGAGCCTCTTCCATGTCGCCGTTAAAAAATGCATCCACCAGCGTAGCAACCTCCCGCGGCATTATGTTGGCCACGACGGAGATAACACCCTTCCCGCCACAGGCCATGATGGGAAAGGTAATATAGTCGTCCCCGGAAATAACATTTAGCTTATCACCGCACAGATCCAGCACCTCGGAAGCCTGCTGCAGCGAGCCGGTAGCCTCCTTGATGGCCACAATAGCGGAATGATCAGCCAAACGCGCCACGGTCTGGGGTAACATATTGACACCGGTGCGTCCGGGCACGTTATACAGAACCTGAGGAATCGCAACGGAATCGGCGATAGCCTTGAAATGGAGATAGAGCCCTTCCTGGGAAGGCTTGTTATAGTAGGGTGTAACCAGCAGAACCCCATCGGCACCCAGGTTTTTAGCTTTCTGTGAGAGTTCGATGGCTTCGGACGTTGAGTTGGAACCGGTGCCGGCGATAACCGGAACCCGTTTGTTTGTCTGCTGGATGACGATATTAATCACATTCATATGCTCGTCATAATCCAAAGTCGAGGCTTCTCCGGTAGTGCCGCAGGGCACGATGCCGTCGGTACCATTCTCAATCTGGAATTCCACCAACTGGCGCAACTTTTCTTCATCTACCGCCCCATTTTTGAACGGTGTTATCAGAGCAACAATACTTCCTTTAAACATGGCAAATCCCTCCGCATCAACCTGTACATACTACAGAAAAGAGGCGATTTTTTCGCCCTTGATCAAATCTTCCACAGTCTCCCGCTCGCGAACCACTTCGAAGCCCCCCCCCTTGACCATAACCTCGGCCACGCGGGGACGGCTGTTATAGCTGCTGCTCATGGCAAAACCATAGGCGCCGGCCGACATGAGTGCAATCAGATCGCCTTGCCTGAACATGGGCACTTCGCGTTCCTTGACCAGGAAATCACCTGACTCGCAGATCGGACCGACGATGTCGGCCACGATCATGCCATCCTGGTCCTTACGCACCGCTTGTACGCCGTGAAACGAACCGTACAGAGCCGGACGGGCCAGATCGTTCATGCCAGCGTCGATCATGATGAAATTTTTATCATCACGGGATTTTGCGTAGAGGCATGTGGCCACCAGGATGCCGGCATTGCCGACAAGGTTGCGGCCAGGTTCGAAAATCAAGTGCATTCCCAGTTCCCTGGTAGCAGCCACGATCTCCTTGCCGTAGTCGGCCGGAAGAGGCGGTTCCTCGTCGTTGTACTGAATACCCAATCCGCCGCCGACATCAAAATATTTCGGATCGATTCCCATCCCGCGCAGCGTGGTGATAACCTTTTTCAGCTTATCAATGGAGTCAACAAAGGGTGTCACCTTGGTCAGCTGTGAACCGATATGACAATCGATGCCGAGAATTTCGATGCCGGAAAGCTCCTTGGCACGTTTGTACTCGGAAATTGCCCGGTCAATAGTAATACCGAACTTGGCATTTTTCAGTCCGGTAGTGATGTAGGGATGGGTACCCGGATCGACATCCGGATTGACGCGAATGGCAATGCCCGCCCTCTTGCCCATGCGACTGGCAATCTCGCTGATGCGGGTCAGTTCCTGCTCAGACTCGACATTGAACATGAGAATACCAGTGTTCAGCGCGTATTCAATTTCTTCATCCTTCTTGCCCACACCGGAGTAAACTACCTTTCCGGGGTTAACACCCGCCTTGAGCGCCCGATAAAGTTCACCACCGGAAACGATATCAACCCCGCCTCCCAGATTGAAAAATGTTTTGAGTACCGACTGATTGGAGTTGGCCTTGAGCGAGTAACAGATGGTATGTGGCATATCGGCAAAGGCTTCATCAAATGCCTTGAAATGCCGTTCGAGTGTCGCATGAGAATAGATGTACACCGGCGAGCCGACCTTGGCCACGATATCCTTGATCGCCACATCTTCGGCGTAAAGTTCATCTGCCTTATACTTAAAGTGATGCATGTATCCTCCCTACAGGGAATATAAAATTAAGTAACGACATGGAAAAAAGTGGTTATTCATAGCACAAACAATCCCGATAAGTCAAAATCTATGAGACA
>WSSedB1CaDRAFT_10000449_pt1 | contig 17993 bp, 13 predicted proteins | sample WetSurSB1Cattail_FD_9460 | JGI IMG/M metagenome (IMG submission 9460)
TCTCCTCGATTGGAAGGATGAAATTGAGAATGGTGAAGATTGCTTTCTTGATCTCGCCTGCATAGCTGGTACCGCCGATCAGGATCAGTTTTCTGGCCAGGTTGATGATGATAAATGCTTCCGAGTTGGTTCCGTCCAGCGAAGGGATGGAGTGAAAACCAGGCATGTCAATCAGTGCGAAGCGAGGGTTGTGGTTTTCGAGCTCTTCCGGGGTGGCGCGGATGAACATGTTGCGTGCGAAGAGCGAATGCCAAGCCTTTTCGGTGATCACACGAATGGGAAGACGATGTTCTTTGTCCGCGCCTGCAAAACAGTTCTGTACGAACAGATCACGGCCATGCATATAGGCAAGCATGCGTTTATAAAGTTCGTCGAATTTTTCGGGGCTAAAAGGTTTGTTGACCTTGCCCCAAGCGACGTGTTCATGGGATGTCTGGTTATCGACGATAAATTTCTCATTGGCGGCGCGGCCGGTATAATGGCCGGTTTTTACGGCAAGTGCGCCCATATGTGATACCAAGCCTTCCCCACGTTTGATGATTTGCTCATACAGAACTGCGGTTGGCGGAGTCCAGTAAATAAGGTTTGCATTGGTGATACCGTGTTCTTCGAGTCCTATGCCGCGCGTAACATCATTGAATTTCAATGTCATTTCCCCCAATGAACAAAAAGATACTTAAAAAATACCACAAAATATCACAAAGCTAAACGATCTTGGTTCGATCTTTTGTTCATCAGGCCGCCAGCTTGTAGGCTTCGGATGCCAGGACAATCTTGTCATCTTCAACGGTAATGGCATGGGAATTATGCTCAATCAGTTCGTACAGGCGAAGAAATTTGTCCACGTTGGATGCCAGACCGGTTTTTCGGCCGAAGAATTTGCCGTTTTGTGGAAACACCTCGGTGGCAATGTGATCGTCATAGATGGCAAAATCAAAAGAACTGGTGGTATCGCGGTCGCTAATATCGCTTGATGCTGGGCATTCATCACGGAACGCGATGCGGACTTCGATGCCGTCCCAGTGTTGGGAGAGCAGTATTTTCCTGGCATCCGGATCAGTCAAGGCATCATGGTCTATGACGAATATACGGGTAACGGCAACTCCTTTGACGATTGCGCGCAGGTTGGACTGGTAGAGGTTAACCAGGGCGCCGCGAGTGTGCCAGCCGGGCGTCAGGGGGGCCACAGTCTTGATACGTTGCAGTGCCTGGTCGGAACACTTGGCGCTTTCCAGGTAGAACTCGGTCTCGTCAAGCGGGATGAAACCTTGCTGCAGGAGGGAGATGGTGCGCTTGGTGCCGGCCAACACTTCCTGTGCCTTTGCGTGACACTCAAGATCGCTGATTCCGGCGATGGCAAAGGTGATCTCGTGGGCCTGGTGATATTGGGCCGTCAGATCGCCGTGATTACGCTCGATATCCTCTCTGAGCAGGTAGGTTGCCAGGGAGAGGAGAATGCCGATGCCGAAGATACTGTAGGCAGCTTCGGGGTAATGGAGCACCCGGTGAAAGAGTATTGCCAGGCCTGCTCCGGTTAGAAACTCGATAAATACTGCCATCTCTTGAACTTTTTTGCTTATCCTCATAGATTTCTCCTTGTGAGTGGATTGTTACCCTGATGCCGTTGAAACAAAAAAAGCCGGGTCTCCAGCTATCATGGTGTGTGATAGTTTGGCGACCCGGCTGTCTTGTTAAGACCCGTGGGCTTTCCGTCCCATCCTTGCGGATGGTTTAGTAGTATCATCTATCGTAAGGCTGCTACCTCGTGTGTTATTTCTGCAACATGGTACCGGGCAATTCGCGTACTGTCAACATGAGATTTAGCGCGTCAGCTGGGAATTAAGATAGGCGTGGACAATATCAAGATAGATTTCACGTGGTTTGCTGGTGCCGTCGCTGGGAGCGACCATGCCTTCATGCTCCATCATCTCGACGATGCGCGCTGCACGGTTGTAACCGATGCGCAAGCGACGCTGGACCATGGAGATACTGGCCTGCTTGGTTTCCGCCACGAGACGCAGGGCATCTTCCCAGCGCTCATCCAGTTCCTCATCGTCACTTCCCCCACCCTTCTCGTCACTATCCTTCATCTCCATGATCGATTTGTCGTAGACCGGCTTGCCTTGTTTTTGCAGAAAATTCACCACACGCTGCACTTCGGCGTCGGAGACAAAGGCTCCGTGGATGCGGTGCAGCCGTGAGCTTCCCGGAGGCATGAAGAGCATGTCGCCCGAACCGAGCAATGCTTCTGCTCCGTTGGTGTCCAGAATAGTGCGTGAGTCTACCTTGGAGGTCACCTGGAAGGAGATACGCGACGGCAGGTTGGCCTTGATCAGACCGGTAATGACATCCACCGAGGGGCGCTGGGTGGCCAGAATCAGGTGGATTCCCGAGGCGCGGGCCTTCTGGGCCAGGCGTGCGATATGCTCTTCCACATCGCGACCAGCCACCATCATCAGGTCGGCCAACTCGTCCACGATCACCACGATATAGGGCATATGGCTGTGTTCCAGCACTTCGACATCGTCTGCTACAAAGGGAATCGGGTCAACAGGCACATCACCCTCTTCGATAATCTCTTCCAGATCCTCAATGATCTCGGCTTCGGGGAGGCTGTTCAGCTCTTCCTGCTCCAAAGCCTCGCCTGCCAGTTTCTTGTTGTAAGAGTCAATGTTGCGGACACCTTTAGCGGAGAGCAACTTATAACGACGCTCCATCTCGTTTACCGCCCATTTGAGCGCCAGAGAGGCTTTCTTGGGCTCCGTAACCACCGGCAGCAGCAGATGCGGAATGCCCTCGTACATGGAGAATTCCAGCATTTTGGGATCTACCATGATCATGCGAACGTCCCGAGGCTCAAACATGTAGAGCAGTGACAGGATCATGGTGTTGATGGAAACCGATTTGCCTGAGCCGGTGGAACCGGCTACCAGCAGGTGCGGAGCCTTGGCCAGATCGGTGACCACCGGGATGCCGGCAATGTCTTTACCCAGAGCCAGGGGCAGCTTCATCTTGTTGTGATGAAACTCCTCGCAGTTGAAGATTTCGCTCAGGTAGACCATGTCGCGGTCACGGTTAGGCACTTCGATTCCCACGACACCTTTGCCGGGAATAGGAGCCACGATACGAATCGACATGGCTTGCAGCGCCATGGTCAGGTCATCTGCCAGGCCGGCGATCCGGCTGATTTTGATGCCGGGTGCAGGTGAAAACTCGTACATGGTAATGACCGGACCGGGACAGATTTCTACGACTTCACCATCGATACCGTAGTCTTTGAGCTTTTTCTCCAGCAGACGAGCGTTCATGGCAAGAGCGTTGCGGTCCAGCTTTTTTTCAGAAGGTGGCGGGATATCCAAAAGCGAAAAGGGAGGTGTACGGAAATCCCCGTCTGCCTTGATGAACTCGAAAGTTTCCTGCACCGCAGCAATCTTTTCGGCTTCTTTTTTCTTGTCCTTGTTTTTTTTGAAGATGTTTGGCGGCGTGGCTGGTTTGATGACCGGACCCGGGGTCACGGATGCGGGCATACCTTCCTGCTTGGCCCTTTCACGTTGCTGCTCCTGCAACAAATGGGTGCGGCGTTCCCGCCAAGCAGCCCATTTAAGCTTAAGAGTTTCCAGCCACCAGCCGGCAAACAGCACAAAGGAGAAGTGTAAAAGAATCATGATTGTGGCAGCCAGCAGAGACAGTAACAGGAGCAAGGTTCCAATTGCGCCGACCGCTCCCTTGAGGAAACGGGCGGTCATGACGCCTACGGCTCCACCGGTGGAAACCTGTTGCCCGAAAAGATCAATGGTGTCACGGAAAAAAGCAAACAGGGTGGAGAGCGAAAAGATTAAACCCAATGCTGCCAGCAGTTTATAGGAACGTAGGCGGACTTCCTTGAAACGAAACAGGGTGTAGGCCATGTAGAGTAATGCCAGCGGCGCCAGGTAGGAAGCCAGACCGAAACCGCTGAAGAACAAGTCTGCTACTTGCGCTCCCAAGCGGCCACCAAGGTTGTGGATGCCTCCCTCATTGGAATAACTGTTCCAAGAGACGTCGGCGGCATTGAAGGATACTAACGTCAGCAGGAGAAAGATGCCGGCAGTTGCCAGTGCTATGCCCTGCAATTCCTTGACTAGTTTTTCTTTTTTGGAGTTTTCCATGATGTCTCAATGTCCACGTGGGCGGTGTGACAAAAACAGGTCATCTATCAGTCTGTTTATTTCTGCGTTCCTCCAGCAGCATATCCAGCGCCAGCAAGGCCACGCCCACGCAGATGAACGAGTCGGCCACGTTGAAAGCCGGCCAGTGGTAGTTTTTCCAGTAGACGTCCAGAAAGTCGATCACCTCGCCCAGGCGCAGGCGATCAATCAGGTTGCCGACGGCGCCGGAGAATATCATGGCCAGGGATGCCTGGGCCAATCTCTGATCATTGCGCAGTTTTCCAAATGCCACCAGAATGACCAGGCTGGCAATCAGCGAAATGGCAATGAAAAAGGGAAGCCGCCAGGATGCCTGGGAGAGGAAGCTGAATGCAGCGCCCTTGTTTCTGATGTAGAAGATGTTGAAGAAACCATCGATGACCGGTATGGCCTGATAGAGCGACATGGTTCGGTCGATGTACAGTTTGCTGGCCTGGTCTATGACCAGGCCGATGACGGCGATTATACCGAAAAGATTCCAGCGTCGCATTGTCAGCTCACCGCCGCGGTGCATTTTGGGCAAATGGCCGGGTGTTGGCTGTTGGTGCCCAGTTGCTCGCTATAGCACCAACAACGTTCGCATTTTTCACCGGGCGCAGCACAGACCTGAATTTTCAAGCCGTCAATGGATTCCGAACGCCAGCACTCTCCTTCCAGGGTATCTGTTAATTCAACTTTCGACACAATAAAGATGCTTTGCAGTTCCTGCTGGTATTCGCGCAGGAATTCGAGCAGCTCTCCAGGGGCAGCGATGGTTGCCGCTGCATCCAGAGGGTGGCCGATGATTTTAGCTGTCCGAGCCAGTTCCAGCGCTTTGGATACATCGGCGCGTACCCTGATGATCCGCTCCCAGCGCGAATCCAGGGCAGCATCCTTCCATTCCGGATTCATGGTCGGGAAGGAGGAGAGGTGAACGCTGTTTTTGGTGCGGGCCGGCATATGCTGCCAGACCTCGTCGGCGGTAAAGGAGAGCACGGGCGCCAGCAGGCGCACCAGGGTGTCCAGGATGCGGTACATGACAGTTTGGGCGCTCAGACGCGCAAGCGAATCTGCCCGGCTGGTGTACATGCGATCCTTGAGTATATCCAGGTAAAAGGCGCTCATTTCAACCGAGCAGAATGAAGTGACATCCTGATAGATGACATGAAATTCATAATCCTGGTAGGCGTTCAGCACCCGTTCCTTGAGCAACTCCAGCTGATGTAGGGCCCAGCGGTCGATTTCGGGCATGGCGCCAAACTCGACTGCCTGACTTTCAGGGTCAAAGTCGTTGATGTTGCCGAGGATGTAACGACAGGTGTTGCGGATGCGACGGTACGCTTCGGCCACGCGGGTCAGAATCTCTTGGGAAATGCGGGTATCGTCGCGATAGTCCTGGGCTGCGCACCACATGCGCAGGATGTCCGCGCCAAATTTCTTGATGACATCCTCGGGCGCCACCACGTTGCCCACGGACTTGCTCATCTTGCGTCCCTGGCCATCCAGCACGAAACCGTGAGTCAGTACGCTCTTGTAGGGAGCGCGTCCTCGTGACCCCACACTCTCCAGCAGCGAGGAGTGGAACCATCCGCGATGCTGGTCGCTCCCTTCCAGGTACAGGTCGGCCGGTGAGTGCAGCTTGGGGTTGGACTCCAGTACCGCGGCATGGGAGACGCCGGAATCGAACCAGACATCCAGAATATCGTTCTCCTTTTCAAACGACATCGCCCCGCATTTCGGGCACTTTGTCCCTTCAGGCAGGAGTTTTTCCGCATCCCAGTCAAACCAGACATCAGAGCTTTCTGTTTTGAAGATCCGGGCCACATGGTCCATCAGGGCACCGTCAGCAATGTATTCACCGCACACTGTGCAGGAGAACGCCGTGATCGGAACACCCCAGGAACGCTGGCGGGAAACGCACCAGTCAGGGCGGTTTTCAATCATGCCGTAGATCCGCTCACGGCCCCATTTAGGGATCCACTCTACCTGGCCGATGGCTTCAAGCACCTTGGATCGCAGGTCGTTCTGCTTCATGCTGATGAACCACTGTTCGGTGGCGCGGAAGATGATCGGTTTCTTGCAACGCCAGCAGTGGGGATAGGAATGGCTGATGGTGGATGTCTGCAGCAGGGCGCCGACTTCGGTCAGTTTGTCTATGACACTCTGATTGGCGGCAAAAACCTGCTGGCCTCCGAAAAATTCCACATTCTGGAGATACTTGCCGTGGTTGTCCACCGGGTTGTAGATCTCCAGCCCCTCTTTCAAGGCCAGTTCGTAGTCCTCCTGGCCATGGCCGGGGGCAGTGTGGACGCAGCCGGTTCCAGCTTCAAGCGTAACGTGCTCACCCAGCAAAATGATCGAGTCGCGGTCATAGAAGGGGTGTTTGCAGCGCTTGCGCTCCAGCAGCGTGGCGGAGAAGGTGGCAATGACCGGGCCCGTAAGGCCGGTCGTTTCCAGAAAGGTATCCTTGAGCCCTTCGGCAACGATCAACACCCCCTTTTCCGTTTCCAGTGCGACGTAGTCGAATTCGGGATGCATGGCAACGGCCAGGTTGGCCGGGATTGTCCAAGGAGTGGTGGTCCAGATTACTACGTAGGCCTGCTTGCCGGCCAGGGCCGGAATTGTGGCGGAGACGTCATCCTGCAACGCAAAACGAACAAAGATGGATGGCGAGCTGTGATCGGCATACTCGACCTCGGCTTCGGCCAGGGCTGTCACGCAGGAAGAGCACCAGTGCACTGGTTTGCGTCCGCGGTACAATCCTCCATTATGGGCGAATTTGGCCAGCTCGGCCGCGGTCTGTCCTTCATATTCAAAATTCATGGTCAAATAAGGATTTTCCCAATCGCCCTGAATCCCCAGCCGTTTGAACTCATCACGCTGAATGGCCACAAACTTGGCGGCGTACTCGCGGCAGAGTTTGCGCATTTCAAGCTTGGATATCTGGTGTTTTTTTGAACCGAGGTTTTTCTCCACCTGTAACTCGATGGGCAGACCGTGGCAGTCCCAGCCCGGCACATAGGGGGCATGGAACCCCTCCATGCGCTTGACCTTGAGAACGATATCCTTAAGGACTTTATTAAGGGCATGACCGATATGTATATGGCCGTTGGCATAGGGGGGGCCATCGTGCAGGATGAAGAGAGGCTTGGACTTGCCCTCGGCTTCCAAGTCGGCATACAGGCCGTTTTTTTGCCAGGTGTCGAGCATTTCCGGTTCGCGCTGCGGCAGGTTGGCCTTCATGGGAAAGTCGGTCTGGGGCAGGTTGAGAGTATCCTTGTATTCCATGAAACGATCTCCTCAATGGTAATTCTTTGTAAAATCAGATCAAATTACAGAGATACGGCTGAAATGTCAAGGGAGGCAGCCGGTGTCAGCTACGTGATCGGAAAAAGAACATTTCCGGTTTCATTGTGTTTTCATCGGTGCTTGGTATTATTCAAACTATCCAGTCTGTCATTATGTCCGAGCTGTTTGCCAAGGAGGCTTGCCATGCGCGGAAAACACATCGATAAGGAGGGTGACCAGGCGGCAGTGGGCCGGATCAGCACGTCTCCACATTTGGTTGACGCGTCCACTGCGGAACAAGAGCTGCATTTTTCCTTACTTCTGGAGCATCTCCCCTTGGCGGTTTCCATCAAGGATGAATCGGGTCGGTTTTTGTTTGCCAACGAATACATGAAAGATCTGTTGGGCGCCGCCGACCCGCTCGGAAAGACCATTGAGGAACTACTCCATCCTGATATGGCGTCTGTTATTGCCGAGAATGACAATCAATCGCTCACTCAGGGGGTACTGCTGATTCAGAATACGGTTCATGATGCCTATGGTGATGATCGTATCTTTGAAACCTACAAATTCCCGCTACCCATGCCGGGAGGCGAAATACTGCTGGGCAGTATTTCAGTAGATATTACCGAACGCAAACGGGTTGAACGGTCATTGGCTCTGAAACAACAGCAACTCGAAGAACTTAACCGTTCTCTGGAGCAGCGCGTCAAACAGGCCGTGGACGAATTGCGCCAGAAGGACCGCCTACTGATCCAGCAGAGTCGGCAGGCTGCCATGGGCGAGATGATCAACAATATTGCTCATCAGTGGCGGCAGCCGCTCAACAATATCGGGCTGATCATCCAGAACTTGCAATTGCAGTACGAGGCTGGTGAGATGGATTCCGGGCAGATGGCGGCGGAAGTCGGGAAAGCCATGGACGTCGTTACCTACATGTCCCGAACCATCGATGATTTCCGTAACTTCTTTCACGAGGACAAGGATCGCCAGACTTTTGTTGTCAATGAAATGGTATCCCGTTCACTGGACTTTCTCCTGCCTGGTTTGAAGAACAGCGGCATTATGGTTGAGTGCCGGGAGGAGCCGAACGTCAACGCTAACGGCTATCCCAGGGAGTACATGCAGGCGCTGCTCAACATTCTTAACAACGCCAGGGATGTGCTGTTGGAGCGCAAGGTGCCGCAGCCGCTGATTCGCATCAAAATATTTAGCGAAAACCGGCGCTCAGTCGTTGCCATCCACGATAACGCCGGCGGCATTAGCGATGATGTGCTCCCCAAAATATTCGATCCCTATTTTACGACAAAGGAGCAGGGCAAGGGGACCGGCATCGGCTTGTACATGTCCAAGACGATCATTGAAAAGAACATTGAAGGCAGCCTGACAGCTCGCAATATTGATGGTGGTGCCGAGTTCAGGATTGAGGTCTGAATTAGAGCAAGTTCCATGTTTTACCTTGCATTTACCTGCTCTCTCTGTTAGCTTTTTAAGCCCTTAATTTCGTAACTTGAACCATGGAAAGGACCGCATACCAATGCTTAAAATACTGGATTATCTATTTGGAATGTTCTCCAATGATCTGGCAATCGACTTGGGAACCGCAAACACTCTCGTCTATCTGAAAAACAAGGGTATCGTTGTGCGTGAACCATCTGTCGTTGCCGTGCAGAGAATGCCCAACGGCCGTCAAATGGTGCTTAAAGTCGGCATGGAAGCCAAGCTGATGCTGGGGCGCACCCCCGGTTCCATCACCGCCATCCGCCCTATGAAGGATGGAGTTATCGCCGATTTTGATATTACCGAGGAGATGCTGCGCTACTTCATCCAGAAGGTGCATAACCGCAAGACCCTGGTTCGCCCGCGAGTTGTGATTTGCGTTCCATCCGGCATCACCCAGGTTGAACAGCGCGCTGTCAAGGAATCGGCGGAATCTGCCGGTGCTCGCGAGGTGTATTTGATCGAAGAACCGATGGCCGCTGCCATAGGGGCTGGTCTGCCAATTACCGAAGCGTCCGGAAACATGATTGTTGACATCGGTGGTGGTACGACCGAGGTAGCTGTCATCTCCCTGGCCGGGGTCGTCTTTGCCCAGTCCACCCGCATGGGGGGCGACAAGATGGATGAGTCGATCATGCAGTTTATTCGCAAGAAGTACAATCTGCAGATCGGTGAGCGTATGGCGGAATCAATCAAGATCGAGATTGGTGAGGCTTACCCCGGTCCTGAACTATTGACAAAACAGGTAAAAGGCCGCGACCTGGTTTCGGGGATTCCCAAAACCATTGAGGTTAATTCCGACGAGATTCGCGACGCGCTGAAAGAAGCGGTCAACGCAATCGTTGATACGGTGCGTATCTGTCTTGAAAAAACTCCGCCGGAACTTGCTGCTGATATTGTGGATAAGGGAATTTTTCTGGCCGGAGGCGGTGCCCTTCTGCGCAACCTGGATATGCTGCTGCGTGATGTGACCAAAGTGCCGGTGCTGATTGCCGAAAATCCGCTGGATTGCGTGGCACTTGGTTCCGGTAAAGTGCTGGATGAGCTTGATCTGCTGCGCCGTGTCTCGATAACCTCCTAGTCACATTGATTTGAATGAATCAGCAATTGAGCGGGGAGCGTGGTTCACGCCCCTGCTCAATCTTTTTTAAAATTATGCCCTCTCCTACCGTCGATATAATCGTACCTGTCTGGAACAACCATTTTGAAGCCCGTACCTGCCTCAGCGCAATTTTGACCCATTCGTCCGGATCGCGTTTGATCATTGTTGACAATGGTAGCGACCGCCAAACCCAACTGGTACTGGAAGAGTTTTCAGAGCCGCTTGGCGAACGGTGTCTCTTACTCTCCTCCGATAGAAACGTCGGGCTCGTGCGGGCCATCAACATGGGACTGGCCCGTTCGGACAGCGACTTCGCCGTTATCGTGCGCCCACATGTTATTGTGACCGATGGCTGGTTGGACGGGTTGTTCGAGGCTGCGGACAGCGGTATCGCCTCTCCACTTTTCAGCGGCAGTGGCGCACCCTTTCCCAGTCCGTTTGCGCGAGGCTGTACCCGTATGGAAACCCTTACCATCTCCTTTTCAACTTTGGCACTCAAGAGTGAGGTTCACATGCTGATCGGCGGTTTTGATGAACAGCTGGACGGCGGTGAATGGTGTCTGAAAGATTATGCCAGCCGCGCCGGCAGCAAGGGCTACCGGACCTGCATAACATCCAATTCAATAGTCGTTTGCGGCGCGGAAACCATTTTTGGCTCAGATGTTCGTCGACGGGAGCAGGCCCTTGCCAGCCAGGCTGTGTATGTCGAACGTTGGGGTGCAGGTCGACACTATGGCGTCTATTTTGGGCACGGAATTGAAGTGGACAGCTTGGCCGATGCAGTTGAAACCATTTTGCACTGTGCCCGCCGTGGACACCGTTTTACCCTGCTGCTGCATCGCAAGCAGGCTTCAGATTTTTGTCGCTTAGGCTGGAACTGTTTGCATACATCCATTGAGCTGAAGATTTTATCACGGTTCATGCCTCAGCGCGACCTGCGGCGGGCCTATATGCTGCATCCTGATATGGTTGCGGTTCAGGGGGCCGATGAAGAAATGATCAGCCGCAGTACAGCAGTCATTCCTTTCAGCAAGATTTGCATGTGAAGTGGTTTTGCCATAACCGACCCAACTGAGAACAATATATTATCCGAGGTAGCCATGATCAAAGAGATAACGACGCAGCTTCAAGCACAAAGGGAGCTGTTTGAGACGATTGTACGGGACATGCCTAGGCCGATAGCAGACATGGCTGCCAGGTTGGTTGATACGTTCAATAACGGCGGCAAGCTGCTCGTGATGGGCAATGGCGGTTCGGCTGCCGATGCACAGCATTTTGCGGCCGAAATCGTGGGCCGCTTCAAGATGGAGCGTAAGGCGTTGCCGGCCATAGCGCTTTCCACCGACACGTCCATTCTTACCGCTATTGGTAACGACTACGGCTACGATGCCGTCTTTCGGCGTCAGGTCGAGGCCTTGGCTTGTTCCGGTGATGCGGTGGTCGGTATATCAACCAGCGGCAATTCTCCCAATGTGCTCAAGGCGCTGGAACTGGCGCGTGAGCGGGGTTGTTACACTATCGGTCTTTTGGGAAAGGATGGCGGCAGCATAAAGGATGTTTGCGATTTGGCGCTTGTCGTGCCCTCGTCGGATACTCCCCGCATCCAAGAGGGGCATATCACCATCATCCATATTGTCTGTGATCTGGTTGAGAAGGCGCTGTTTGCGTAAGTCTGTTGAATGTTCGATGTTCAGGTTTGAAGACATCGAACAATAAACTTGGAACGCGGAACGGAGTATGTAATGGATCGCAAATCGATAGAATCGCTTTTCAACAAGATACGTAACATCCGCTGTCTGGTGGTCGGCGACCTGATGCTGGATGAATACCTTTGGGGTAAGGCCGAGCGTATTTCTCCCGAAGCTCCGGTGCAGGTGGTGGATGTTGTCCGGGAGGAGTTACGCCTTGGAGGCGCCGGCAACGTTGTCAACAATCTGGCCGAGTTGGGTGCGAGGGTTACGGTTTGTTCAGTTGTGGGCGAGGATGAAAACGGCCTGGCGCTGCTCAATGCCTTCAGTCGCAAGGATGTTGCTACCGACGCAATTTTTCGTGATCCGGACCGCCGGACCAGCCGCAAAACGAGGGTGGTGGCTGCTCACCAGCAGATCGTCAGGATTGATCGTGAGTCGCGTATGGGGCTTTCCACTGAGATCGAGCAACGGGTCTGCGACTGGATCCGTTCCAACTGCGATGGGTTTGGCGTGATTCTGCTTTCCGATTATCTCAAGGGGGTACTGACCCCAAAGGTGATTGCTACTACTCTTGCCGCTGCGCGTCCTGCCGGCATTCCGGTGCTGATCGATCCCAAAGGTACCGATTTTACACGTTACAACGGCGCTACCATTCTGACCCCCAACCGCAAGGAGGCCGAGGCTGCCTCTGGAATCGCTATTTTCGATACCGATTCTCTTGAGCGAGCTGCCGGTGTAATCATGGACCGGGTTGGGTTGGAGCATTTGCTGATCACCCGCAGCGAAGAGGGGATGTCACTTTTCTCGAAAGTGTCCGAGCCGGTGCATATCCCCACCGAGGCGCGCGAGGTGTTCGATGTCTCCGGCGCCGGCGATACCGTGCTGGCAGCCTTGGCAGCAGGTATGGCGGTCGGCATGGGTATTACCGAGGCAGCCCGGCTTGCCAATATAGCCGCCGGCATTGCTGTGAGTAAATTGGGCACATCGACAGTGACCCCGGCGGAGATCATCAACACTGTGGCGATGGCCCACAGTGACAGCGACTCAAAAATCAAAAACCGCGATGTGCTTGCCGCCCTGATCGAGGTCGAGAAGTCCCGCGGAAAACGGGTCGTATTCACCAACGGTTGTTTTGACTTGCTCCATGCCGGGCATGTCAAGTATTTGCAGAAGGCCCGTAACCTGGGGGATCTTCTGGTGTTGGGATTGAACAGCGATGCATCGGTGCGACGCTTGAAAGGTGAAAAACGACCGCTGATTGGCGAGGATGAACGTGCCCATATTCTGGCAGCACTGGACTGCATCGATTACGTGGTTATCTTTGAAGAGGATACGCCGCTTGAGCTGATATCCGCATTGAAGCCGCATATTCTGGCCAAAGGGGGCGATTATACTCCCGAGGGGGTGGTGGGTAAGGATCTTGTCGAGGCCTACGGCGGCCGGGTTGAGTTGGTATCGTTTGTGGACGGCAAATCAACCACCAATATTATCGAACGGGTACTGGAACGCTACTCCTGAGGAGTATTTACCGCTTGTTTTGTGTGGTTTTTATGAGATAAATCTGATATGAAATCAGAGCGAATTCATTGAACAGGAGTGGCCATGGCGCCGGAAATTGTCAACAACAGGGAATTGTTGGTACTCGGTGTAAAACCCGGCACGGGACGGGAGGACTTGCTTTGCTCCTACCTGTCAGCGGGTGGTTACCGTAACCGGATCGAACAGATTGAAAACCTCGATGATGAGCGGCCGCTTGGTATTGTGTTGGACGTATCACCCTTTTCGGATGATGGCTGGGGAATATTGCTTAGATTAAAGAAGGATCCGCTTAACCGCAATATCCCGGTGCTGCCGGTTTTCCTCAGCGAGACCGGCAAGGTTGGAGGGGTCTTTCCCGTGGCCGGATTTTTTACTATGCCGGTTGATGAAAATCATCTGCTGGAACGCTTGGCGGTCTATGGCCTTACCGAGGATGCAGAAACTTGGGATTTGCAGGCACTGGTCGTGTCCCGCTCGGGGGAGGAAAAACTTTCCAAGGCTATTGAATCGGTGGGCTTCGAGGTTGTTAAAGCCTACACCGGTAAGGAAACCCTGGCCCTTACCTCCATTCACCCACGTTACATGGCTTTTGCCAGTTTGATGCTGCCGGACATGACCGCTTTTGAACTGCTTGAAAAATTCAGGTATTACCCATATAGCAGCAATACCCCGATTTTTATACTGCTCAAGGATGATATGAAGCAGGGGGAAAAAGTTGCCATGAGCAGGGAAGTTGCAAACCTGGTCAGCAAGAAACAGCTCACCCAAGAGGAGTTTCTTGCCTATCTTCGGCGTCGCGATTAGAGAGTTTTTCTTCCGCAATTCAAATGAAAAGAGCCGTTCACCCAACGGATATTCCGGGTGAACGGCTCTTTTTTTATGCCAATATCTCTCCGCAAAGGAGGATAACGGTTATGTTACAGGGTCCCCGGCAACTCCCTCAGTTCAATATTGGCTTTGCTACGGAGTTCCTTGGCCCACTTGCTGAATCGCTCTTCCGATTTCTTGCGATAAAGCGTTTCCTCGATCTCAGATTTGACGCTCTCGAAAGGTTTTAGCTTACCCTTAATCCGCTCCTCCAGCTTGATCAGATGGAACCCCAGCGACGTATAGACCAGTTCACTTACCTCCCCCGGTTTCAGCGTCAGTATGGCTTGTTCCAGTTCCGGTTGCATGTCCCCTTTCTTAAAACTCCCCAGATCACCGCCATCCTTGCGGGCGGCCGGATCTTCGGAATATTTTTTAGCCAATTCGGCGAAATCCTTGCCACTCTTGGCCTCGGCCAGAACAAACAGCGCCGTGTTCATGGTGTGCTTGATTTCATCAGGTGGAGCTTTTTCGTTGGCCTTGAAGAAGATATGCCTGGCACGAAAGGTATCTTCTTCCCGGTATTTATCCTGGTTGGTATCGTAATAGGCGCGTATTTCGGTTGCGCCCACCTGAATCCTGGAGCGAACCTCCATGCTGACCAGCTTGAGTTTTTCGAGCTGCTCCCGCAGCTGGCTTTGGTACTGATCATAGGAGAGTCCCTGGCCGGTAAGCGCCTTCACCAGCCCCTCCTGGGTCAAATTGTTCTGCCTTTTAACATCTTCGATGGCTTGGCGGACTTCATCTTCGCTGATATTTATATTCAGCTCTTTGATCTTCTGTTCAACCAACTTCTTTTCCACCAGGCTGTCCAGCACAGCGCGTCGGATCCGGCTGCGCTCGGCATCATCCACAGGGGCTTTCTTCTCGCTTTCCCGGATAATCGGGCGTGCTTCGTGGTTGACCTCATACAGGGTAATGATTTCATCATTGACCACGGCAACAATGGCATTCATCAGCTTTCCGGACGCAATAATTTGAGCTGGCGGAGCAGTATCGGGCTGTTCCACCTTGACCGCCGGCATAGCCGGTTCCTTTTTCGTAAGAGCTTGATTTTTTGCACATCCGCTGGATAAAAGCAGGCAAAGGCAGGCAGGCAGCAGGACGAATGGAGTTCGTTTCATAAATGGGATTCTCTTTTCCAGTGCGTCAAATGCGGAAGGGTGGGCAGTAGGCCCACCCTTCCGGTTGCTCAGACAGAGTGATCAAAGATAACGGCTCCGGAAAATAAAATTACTTTTTCTCCGGGGCGGCCGGTTTTTTCTCGTCGCTTTTTGCGTTGATTTTTTTGGTATCCATGGCATTCAGAACATCTTCTTTGACGGTGATCTTGGCACTTTTCTTAAGTTCTTCCTGGATCTTCTGGATGACTTCTTGCTGTTTGCTCGGCATAATGGCGGCCTTGATCTGATCCTTGACTTCGTCAAAGGGGCGTGTGCCAGCAGCGCGTTTGCCGGTCAGCTTGATGATATGGTAACCGAAATCGGATTTTACCACATCCGAAACCTGGCCTTCCTTAAGAGCCAAAGCAGCCTTTTCAAAAACAGGAACCATTGCTCCCTTACCGAACCAGCCCAGGTCGCCACCCTTGGCCGCAGAGGAATCGACGGAATATTTCTTGGCCAGATCTTCGAACTTGGCACCGGCCTTGAGTTGGGCCTGGATGTCCTTGGCTTCTTTTTCTGTTTTTACCAGGATATGACTGGCCCTGATCTGGTCGCTGGTTTTGAATTTATCAATGTTCTGGTCGTAAAATTTCTTCAGGTCGGTGTCGGCGATTTGAGCGTCGGCTTCAACTTTCTTTTTAATGAAGGTTTCGATAATCAGGCGTTTTTTCTGTTCCTGGAGTTTTTCTTCGAACTCGGGACCCTTGTCGATGCCATCCTTGGAGGCATTTTGCAGAATCAGTTCGAGAATCACCATCCTATCCAACATCGCTTTACGACCCTGGGGAGTATCGGCCATGGCTTTGAGGTATTCCGGAAGATTTTTCAGTTCACGGGCAAAGTCGCCGGTGGTAATCTTGCTTCCGTTAACTTCGGCAAGTACCTGGCCCTCTTTCTTCCCCTCCGTTTTTGAACCGGGCGTTCCTTGACAGCCAAAGAGAGCGACAGAGCAAAGCACAACGGCTATACATTTTGTTTTCGTGATTGTATTCACAAAAAACTCCTTTTTCATCGCTTAAATTTATAATAATCTTCAAAAAACTAGCACACACGCCCTGCCTTTTCAAGCGCTTTCTGGTGCTTTCCGTAAGCTGAATGCACAGTGAGTGGCCTGCGTCGCCGGCGACAGGTTCTGATGTCTCATTATCTGAACAACTGGGCTCGGCTGGTCTTCCCGCGCCCGGTCGGCCGGACCCGTTCATGTTCTTCAAAGACCCGTATTACGCCGAATTGGCCGTCATAGCCCGGCTGACGGATCACGCGGCCCGTGCGGATGCGGTTGACCGCTTCGGCTAGCAGTGGCGCGGCTTGGTGAATTTCATCCAGAGGCGTTTGCAGTAGCAGTTTGAACTCGGAGCCGAATCGGTCAATCACTTGGGCATACTGCCGCAGCACTTCCTTGGAAGATGGCCCGACACCCAGGATTTCGCTTAATACTTCAGGGAGTGGGATCAGGCTGAACACCTGCGGCGCATCAGGTTTATGGAGCGGTTTTGTCCGGTCGGACAGATCCATAACCCGGTGATGAACGCCTACGGTGAGCGGTTTGCCGCATACCGGGCAGCACATACCGGCTAGTGTGCGTGTTTCATGTGGTGCAAGGCAGATATTGCACAGCCGGTGTCCGTCAGAGTGGTATTTGCCCTCCTCGGGGAAAAACTCGACTGTTCCGCGGAAGGTATCACACCGGTTATCTCTGATGGCGTTACGGAGTGAAAAAAAATCCAGGCCGGTGGAGAATAAGTTGACTTCCCGTCCCAGCTTGGAGGGTGAATGACAGTCCGAGTTCGAGATCAGGGCAAAGCGGTCCAGCGCCGAAATCATGCGGTTCATGTCCGGATCAGACGACAAGCCGGTTTCCAGTGCAAAGATATGGCTGGNCAGGTCGCCAAAACATTCTTCAATGTGGTCGAAGCCTGAGCGGGAGCCGAAAAGCGAGAACCAGGGGGTCCAGATGTGGGCCGGAACCAGGAACCCCTCAGGTGCCAGTTCGAGAAGGATCTCCAGCAGGTTTCGGCTATCAAGTCCAAGAATAGGGCGTCCGTCGGAGACGATGTTGCCGATGCTTGCCAGGCGGGCGTTAATCCGTTCGGCGGATTCAAAATCCGGTACATAGAGCAGATTATGAACTTTTCTGACCTTGCCATGTCGCTTGTAAATACAGCTGATTTCCGCGGACAGCATGAAACGTACAACTGAAAGGGCTGGCGTTACATCCGGCAGTGGCGAGGGAAGCGGGCTTTCATGTTTTAGCCGGAACAGCCCGGGTTCGGCAGGTTCCAGTTCATCCTTCAAACGGCTGAACCAGGCAGGATGAGTAAAATCACCGGTACCGACAACCTGGATCCCCTTGATACGGGCCCAGGCGGCCAAGCCTGCCAGGCTGCTTTCAGCGCTGGTGGCGCGTGAATAAGGAGAGTGGATATGAAGATCGGCAGCGTAGTCCATGGTGACGGCATCCTAACAGAATATGATGCAAGGGTGAAGTCTAATCCGGTGATTGATTCGGGTAGCGCCGCATTGCAGGCACGAGATCATTTTGATTGCATCTCGCCGGAAGACTCTTTAGACTTACTACTTACCTATGATCAATAGAGATAAACTCAAACAAAAAACCAAGGAGATTCTGTCTCTGGACAGCCATCCCGGCCACATTGCCGCAGGTTTCTCCGTG
>WSSedB1CaDRAFT_10000450_pt1 | contig 17982 bp, 10 predicted proteins | sample WetSurSB1Cattail_FD_9460 | JGI IMG/M metagenome (IMG submission 9460)
ATCAATGGTGCGAATCGCCACTTCTTACCCCTTTGACCTCCTCAATAGCTCTGTCATCCCGAGTCCGCCGGCTGGCGGACGAGGGATCTTCAAATGCATTTCTGTAACTCTCTTTCATGACATTCGAGCGCATGCGAGGGATCTTCAACAAACCTGGGATGATAAAAGAACCTATTTTAGAAATATGCTTATCTTTTCCCCTTCATGTTTTATTTTCAAAACTCCCCCTGTTGCCAAAGGCTTCCAGCTATATCCCTCTGATTTTTCATCAGTTGATTCTTTTAGTTCATTTCCGTCACAAGTTATTTTAACCGGTTTTTGTTTTAATCTTAAAATATCAGTTGCCTGATCATAAGTAGAATACACGATCGCTTCAGGTCCATATTTTATCTTAGTTACAACTGATGTAGAACTCAGAAACCTGTTTTTATCAGAAGGAGCAAGTTCAGGAAAAGCTGCCATAGCCCTGAGGAAATGACGGACATAATCCCCATAGCCATCTGTAAGCCAGATATCATCATGGATGTATCGGTTGCGGCCATCATTTGCTACCGTATAAGTTGCCCAGTTCAGAGTTCGGATTGCATTTGCTTTGTATGTAGTATCACCAGAAAGTTTTGTATACATAAGCTCAACTGAAGCCTGACGTGAGGAATGGCTGTTCCCGGGAACGCGATAAGCAGTTTGCTCATTCATTACCTCTACCTTATATTTCCTGTAATCATTATTCCCAAGCTCTTTGTATGTCCAGGCAATAATTCCCTTTACATCTTTTTGCCATTCCGGAAAAAGATCCGGATTCTGTAGAATGAACATCGCAAATGTAATTGCATTTATCTGTGTATCGCTCCAGCCCGGAACATCCTCAAAGAAGGGACCCCATTTATTTGTCTTCAGAGGATAAGCTTTCATCCAGTCAAGTATTGAGTAGAATGATTTGCTGTATCTACGTGCATTTGCAGTATCGATCTTCATCAACTCTTTAAAAAGCATCATCGTTCCTGACCAGTTTGAAGTATAGAGTGCCGGTGATACTTTCTTTCCTGACCCGTTGTTGTCAAAAAATGATCCCTTTTCCCCTGTTCTGGCATTTACCCTGAAAGGCAATGGTGAATTAAGGCTATCCCCAGTAATTACTTTCCCTGACAGGGTTTTCCCAATCCTGATTGCAGATTCAAGGTAATTTTTATTTCCTGTGATTTTGTAAAGATTTATAAGTTCATAACCGAAATTACCAGCTTTATCAGGCTGTAAAATGTCTTTGCCGTTTCGCATATCTCCATCATATTTCCCGGAACGCACATCCGTATTATATGGATATGGTAGGTATGGCCACGCAGCTGACGAATCAGATAATCCACGCCTGAGCCAGTTATCTGCCATGTATTCCATGTTTTCAAGTACCGAACGATTGCCTGTATAGGCATATAGCAGAGTCCACGATGATAATGCCATGTTAATCTGATCACCACCCAGACCTCTGACGTCGTGTTCAGGTTTCCAAACCTGGTGATTCATATAATATTTTAATCCGTTTGAATCTATTTCCATTTTGTTCCAGAAGTTCCAGACAAGCATCAAAGTCGTATCGTAGGAAATTCCCTCATCTGAGGAATACCATGGAAGGATGGAACCATCAGTTTTATTGATACGAACAGGATGGTACTGAATAGTGTCGCTTATCAGTACAGTGTCCAATGTCTTCGCTTTAACAGGATTGTACGATTGACAACCGGAAATTAAAAACGTTAAAGAGGCTGCCAGAATAATTCCGGATAATTTTATCATAAGTTCATAAAGATTAAATATGTTTTTTTTGGCTTATCTAAGATACCACGATTTAAGAAATTAAAAAGTTATATTTGATACTATTAAACTTTAATCTCCACACGCTTATTATTTTTTATATTCACAGCTCTTACGGCATTTTCAACTGTTTCTGGTCAGACATTGGAACAGATTCCTGTTAAAAAAATTAACCCTTTCCTGTTAAATAATCGCTGGACTGCTCAATGGATCTCTCATCCCACAGAGTCTCTTCTCGATTACGGGGTATTTCATTTCAGAAAAAATTTTGATTTGAAAGAACAGCCGAAGGAATTCATTATCAATATCTCAGCCGATAACAGGTACCGTCTGTTTGTTAATGGGAAAGCGGTTTGTTTTGGCCCAGCCCGCTCCGATTGCCATGCATGGTGCGCAAGTCCCGATTATGATTTCCTGGCAACCGTAGCAGGTATTCGTCCCGGCACACCAGGATTTAAGACAGTTGAAAATGTTTTTTTTAACCACTAAGAACACAAAGACCACCTTCGCTACCAACTTCGCTACCAACTTCGCTACCAACTTCGCTAAAACTTCGTTGGTCAAAGAAAGCTTTGGTGGTTGAAATAGGCACAAAGTACACAAAGCTAATTTGTTAATTTTCTACTTCGTGCCCTCCCAACGCCTAGGTTGGGATCTTCGCTTCGCTTCGATATGTGTTTATTGGATTTCAGCTTTAGGTAAATATTAGCTTACTACATTTATTGGTTTCCCTTCAATATAAGCAGCCACATTGTTTACTGCAATATCCATAAGTCTTATTCTTGCTTCTTTTGTTGCCCAGGCAATGTGTGGCGTAATAATACAGTTTTTTGCTTTGAAGAGAGGATTGTCTCTTGCAGGAGGCTCCGTTGAGAGCACATCGATACCGGCACCCGCAATAATTCCATTGTTCAATGCATCAGCAAGATCATGTTCCACTACTACCGGACCTCTTGAGGTATTTAAAAGAAATGCAGACCTTTTCATTCTTTTCAGACTGTCAGCATTTATGAGTCCTTTCGTCTCGGGAAGTAACGGACAATGTATGCTGACTACATCAGATTGTTCCAGAACTTCATTTATTTCTGCCCATCTGAAGTTTTTCCTTATTGACTGATCTGTCTGATGTTTGCTTGCAGCAATAATATTCATGCCAAAAACAGTGGCAATATCTGCCACTTTTTTGCCAATATTACCAAAACCTATAGTACCGAGTGTTTTTCCCGATAATTCGATCAATGGAAAATCACGGAAGCTAAAATCGGTCGATCCAGCCCATTTCCCTTCCATAACAGAATCACTGTGCCTCTGAACATGATGACAAAGTTCCAGCAATAAAGCAAATGTAAGCTGGGCAACTGACAGGGTGCTGTAAGAGGGAACATTTGTGACTATAATATTTCTTCTTTTTGCAGCGGCAGTATCGACAATATTATATCCGGTTGCAAGAACTCCGATATATTTTAAATCCGGTAATCTATTTAATATCTCCTCGTTTAGCGGAGTCTTGTTTGTAATTAATATTTCCGCTTGCATAGACCGTTCCATTATTTTATCTTCAGGAGTTCTGTCATGCAATACTACCTCACCCAGACAAGAAAGCTTGTCCCAACTCAGGTCTCCTGAATTTAATGTATATCCATCAAGCACTACAATTTTCATAATTATAAGAATTTTAAATACTGACAAACATATATAATAAATTTTCAACTTGTGATAACGTAAAGGCTTAAGTAAGTGAAAATTTTTAATGTAATTTAGAAAATTACTTTCCTGAACAGACAATTACCTAATTATAAAGTAATTATCAGTATTGATTTGAAAATATCCAGAATCGAAAATATAGGTCGGAAAAAATTATTCTTTCGGATGGATTGACAGGAATATTTCAACAGAATAAAAATCGATAACCTTGAATGGGAAAAAGACATTTACGATTAAAATTTGATACCTGCTTACTTCTTTTGTGGTTTTGGAGTAACGTATAAAACATTTTCTCTCATTTTCACGGCTTCCCTGTGATGGCTGGTTAAAATAACTGCTAAAAAAATTACAACAGCCAGAACAAGCAGTAAGAGGAACGGGCCACTTTTAATGAGTTCCAGAAAAAAAGAGTTTTTTTTCATTTTCAGACTGAAATTAAAATGTTGAAATTGCCAGCAAAAGGCATAAAAAACTAAGCTATATAAATGTCAAAATTGTATCTCTTAACCAAAGTTAAAAAATTTCTTTCTAATCAGCTAAATTATTTATCACCTGATTCTTACTATATCCTGCAGTGGTGTGTTTATTCCTTCAGCCGTTATCTTCAGCTCGCCATAACTTTTATCTTTCTGACAATCAGCAGAAATTATTCTCGTTTCGCCCGGCATTAATGTAAAATATCCATCGGAAATATAGGCGGGCAATATCCGTTTACCGGTATTGTTGTCGCGGACATTCAACTTTATGGATACTGCCATGGTAGTGGATGGATTACTTACGGATATAGTATAAGTATTCAGTTTATCTGTTATTTTTTTGCCAGTCAGTCTCCCGGTTAATTTTACAGACTTAAGGTTAGATAAAGCCGTAAAATCTTTCTTATCATTGTTAGTCCGAAAATATGAATTTTCAGATAGCAGTTCCCCTTTTGAAGAAAAAGTCTTTAGTCTGACAAGGTACACAGCCGGCATTATTTCCGGTATCTTTGGTACAAAACATTTTATACTGCTATTGGCTTTTGAGTTATTAACAGATGTTTCGCTATAGATCTCCCTGGCATTAAGGTCATATATTTTCAATTCTGTTCTTATCCCTGAAAGATCATCAAGAGTATTATTTATGAAATATACGTTATAAGTATCAGGTTCAAACTGTATATGCAAGCGTTCGCATGCTTTCCTGCTCCCGTAATAAACACCGTTTGTCTCATAATCTGAGGAATAAGTCTGCCAGACAGTGCTAGGCCAGGCCGGATGCGACATCCACAATAATAAACCACTGCAGGTGTTCCATAAACGATAATTCCATACTTCAAATATTTCCCGATAGATCTCGTAGTTCAGCATCTGCGCCTTTCGACATAACTCGCCGAGATTATTATACGTACCATACTGATCTTCAATTGCTTTGAGGTAATCTGTCTGACCTTTGTGAAGATCGTGATAATACCAGTCATCACCGATGGGCCAAAGATCTGCTGCCGGCATCATTGTCTCCATAGTTTCGGAAACAGGAATGGCAGGGGCTCCTGTTTCGGTATTAAACCCATCTTTATGATGTAACTCTTTATTTACAAAATCGTTATAAAACCATGGACCGCTATTAGTAAGGTTGTTAATTATCGAGCTTGAATGATAAATCCTGGTGCCATCTTCTCTTGCCTGGAGAATCTGAAGACTATCATCGAGTGATAAAGGTGGATTTCCCTCATTTCTTCCGCACCATAATGCTATTGAAGGATGGTTACGATATCTGCGGATAACATCCCGGGCATTATTCATAAACAACTGGTTATTCCAGGGATCCACATTATAGTTCTCAGTGCTCATCCAGAAATCGTTCCAAATAAGCAATCCATATTCATCAGCAAGTTCATAGAAGACTTCTTCGGTACTCTGGCCTACCCAGTTCCTTATCATTGTAAAGCCTGCATCCTTATGTAGCCGGAAGAATGGTTCCATCTTCTCGCGTGAAACACGTTTCATTGCTTCGTCCAATCCCCAGTTTCCACCGCGACAGTAAATAGGCTGGCCATTTACCTGGATGACCAGGTACGGAGCTGATCCCGGAGTAATACCTTTATCAAATAATACCGTGTCTCCAAGGTTTGGTACGATACCTATCTGCACCCCATTCGGTAAATGCCGGGTCTCATAACTTCGCATCCGGTAAGTAATTATCTTGTCAGTCTTCTTCCATACTTTCAGAGGATTCAGGTTGACCCTTACATTCTGCCTGGCTTGCTGATAATCGACAGTAAAATCATAACTCATCTCACGAACACCAAACCTGACATTTTTTGTATCCGACATTACATTCCCATTTTCGGTAACTGTCAGTTTAAGGGTATAGAGGTCCTGTTTCCCGTATCCATTTGGCCACCAAAGTCGAGGTTTCAGAATATTTAACTGAGGAAATTCAGCAGGATCAAATACAACAATTTTATGCTCCCGGGCATTCAATGTTATCTGTTTTGAAAACATTATTGATTCAATTTCACCCGAAAGTGAAACGCTTTTCAATGTTTCACTGTTGTTTATCAGAGTAGTTTTGACAGTAATCTTTGCACTGGTTGTATCAGGCAAAGGTAAATCAGTTATTACCTGAGGATCTGCTATCTGAAAATCGGAAGTTACCCGAATTCTCACATCCTGCCATAATCCCATATTGCGATCACGTATCCCCGGAATCCAGTCCCATCCTTCAGTGCAAACGAAAGTCGGACCATCATAACACAGAACTCCGCCATTTGGCCCAATCTCAGCAAGATTTTCTTCATGAGGAATGCCCGGATGAGGAGGTGGCAGTATATGAATTGCAAGAACATTTATTCCTTTTATATTCAGGTATGGAGTAATATCGAATTGACCTCGTATAAAGGCACCTGTCAGGGTACCGACGAAGGAGCCGTTTAGCCATACCTCAGCCTTGTAATTAATACCATTCAAAAGTAATTGCACTCTTTTATTTTCAGACCCTGCGGGCAGATGTAAGTCGGTTCGGTACCACCAATCGGTCCGGCACAAACTGTCGGGAATTGACAAATTATTTAATCCATAAAGCGGATCAGGATAATACCCACGGTTAACCAAAGTTGTAAGTATGGTTCCCGGAACAGTTGCATTTATCCATTTATTTGTATTATAAGTAGGACTGGTTATCTCCTTACCATCAGCATTGATCTTTTTAGCTGCGGTAAGTAACCAACCTTTGGAAATAATCCATTCATTATCCGAAGTTTTGATCAGTTCAGTTTCTTCTGCAATCTTTGGCAGCACTTCAGGCTGAATGACAGCAACTCTCGATTTTGGCAGATCAGCAGGATTTTGTGGTTTGCTTAAGCCCATGTTCTGTCCTGATATAGGTGACACGGAAAGAATGCAGGAAAAGATCGTCATCAGGGTTAGTCGAAACAAACCTGACAGGTGTTTTAAGCTGTACATTTTAATCAGGTATAAGATAATCGGAAATCAGGATAATGAGTTGTTGGAGTAATTTGTGAGACAGGATTCATCCAGATAAGCTGATCCTTAAAGTTATCACTGAGTTTATATAGTTTTTTGTGAGCACTTATTGACTCACCAATTATTTGAATTTTGCTCAGATCAGCCACTCCGGCTCCGGCCTGACTACAAAAATTAAGATAGCCGACATTTCCAAAATCAATACCCATAAGTTCAATTGCAACACGGTCAGCAGCAAGCCAGTCGAGTGAGGCAACGCAAACCCTGTGATCAACCGGAGTCCCGTCATTAGGACCATTCCCTTCCATTCCCTCAAAACCATCTATCACAGCCAGATGAGGGTGTAATTGATGCGCCATCGCATACAAATTATAATTTATACCCCTGAACCCGTTGCCATGCATCAGAGATTTATCACTTTTTGCTCCTTTCCTGCTGGAAGAATCGAAGGTAAAACCAGGATCTTTTAAAGGTGACCCAACTACTATGTTCTTTAATGACAAAGTAGCCAAAACACGATCATGCGTTTTCATTCTTGCAACTGATACTATGAATGAATCGGGATCAAGCATCATATGAGACACCCTAACAGGATGAGGTCTGAAATCCTTTTCGTCGAAAACATACACAATATCAAATGGTTCCTGATCGAGATCAATCAGTTTTACACCATATTTTTTATTAAGTCTGAAATAGCCATAATTTTTAAAACCGTCGAGAGTTGGACCATTAGCAGCAGATTCTGCAATGATTGCATTACCAGCTTTTCCGATTGATTTAAGAAATTCGAGGATCCCTTCAAGAGTATCAACATGAGTAGAGGTCAAAGGTTTGTCTATACTAACATTATTAGGTTTCAGAATAACTCTCCTCGTACCAATCAGCCCAGCTAATTCTTTAGAAAATGGCTGAAGTGAACGGTAAGCCATGTCAGCTCTGTTATCGCCTGTTGTAAGAGCTACATCTGAGTGATTCTCCCTCTGTGTCCCAAAAGCAACATAGGCATTGCAGGGCCTGATGAAGGTTGCTGCCACACCGCCGGCAATAGTTGTTCTTAAAAAGTTACGCCTGGTAAATGTTGTCATGATCATAGGATATTAGCATAAACAAACTTACATAAAATAGATCATAATGTAAAGCGCTCACAGAGTGAATTAAAACCTATTGACCATGATTAGCCTTTTCCAGCTGAAGATGAACAGCAAATATATTTAAGGAATATTGACCCGGGAATGGGATTATTTTTTGTTGTAATAATTTGTGCTTTCGAATATTTTATCTGCTGATTTTTCAATAAAACCACTATATAAATGCCCTGAAGAATCTGCAAATCTCTGTGCAAATTCATAGTAACAACATGGAATATCAAACAATCCCTCCTTAAACTGCACACTCACGGTATCTGCGATAGTACTGGACTGCTGGAGAAGGTCCGCCGGAGTCCCTTTTATTTCGCCTCCTGAATCATTCAGTTTAAAACCGTTCTTTTTTAGTAATTCATTTACACTTGAAATGTTATTGTACTTTTTCAATGAATTGATGCTTACCGTGAAGTGATTTGCCCTGAATCCGAAGACATAAAACCAGGCAGCGTATTCTGATTCCCCGCGAATACGGCTATATACCTCATACGACAAAGGACTAAAAAGAGATCCGGAAAAAATCAGCTGATCAGGATTAATTTTTTTAAGATCAACTTTTTTAAATGCCTCTTTCATAGCATTTTGAACAAAAGTAGAACACTCAGAAAGAATAAGCTGACTAATAAAAATACGAGGTGCATTTTTATCACCTGGCAGCTCAAAATGTTTTGCAAAAAGATGCTTTTCCTTAAAAGCATATTCACCTTCAGGTATGTATCCGTTTGAAATAAAGGGTTGAGCAATGACATCAATATCGATTTCAGGATAATCGATAGTTCTGAAAGCAATGTGGTCATTCACAACACTTTCACCTTCTCTTAAGAAAAGACTATAGATCTCTCCGGTTGAAGGATTCTGAGTGGTATAATCCTCCCATAACCTGTTTAATAGTATGTTAAGGTACATAAGTGATAAATTAAGCTGTTCATTTTGTAATCATAACAAGTTAACTGATCTGTTGTTCATGACTAATATGATTCTTTTTCCACTGGTCATTACATGACTTGCTGAAAACACACAGAAATCAAATTTCAATATAGTATTTTCAATAGGAGCTGTAATATTTTTACACATCACACTGTCTAATATATTGACACTATATAAAAACTATAAATATCTATGTTTCTGATATACTGGCATATATCAATTTGGCACATTCTTTGGCATACTCTACATGAAATTAAAAACACGAATTAAAAATTACGAATTAAAAATTGAAATGAAAAGGATCTATTTTATAATATCTCTGCTTTTATTTTTCTTTTCCCAGGCTGTCACAGGACAAGAGAAAAAATGGACACTGGAGGATTGCATTAATTATGCAGTCACCAACAACATCGGACTGCAGCGTCAGAGGCTTCTTACACAATCGAAGGATATTGAACTGCTGACTTCCGAAATGAATCTCTTACCTAACCTCAATCTCTATTCCAATGTGCAGGTAGCTGATGGAAGGTCTATTGACCAGGCTAACCTTATAACGTTCAACAGGAACCTGCAGAATACTATGTATGCAAGTTCAAATATTGTACTTTTCAATGGATTCACTGAAATTAATACAATAGCTGCAAATAAATTCATGTACAAGGCTGGTCTGGAATCAGAGAAAATTGCACGAAATACTCTGATTGTCGACATAATGGGACAATATTACCAGGTATTGTATGCAAGGGGTCTGGAAGATGCCTCAAAAATGCAGCTTGATCTTTCGGAGAAACAACTATTCAGAATTACAAAAATGGTCGAAACGGGAAGGGAAGCAGAGGCTAAACAGTATGAAATTGAGAGTCAGGTATCGGCCGACAAACTTGCATACACTATTGCTCAAAATACAAGTAGTCAGGCTGTTACAACTCTGAAGCAACTACTTCAGCTTGCACCTGGTACGGAATTTGACGTCTTTGTTCCTGAATTGAATAACATTCTTATAACTGACACCTCCTATAGTACAGACAGTATTTACAAACTCGCCTCGGAAAACCTGCCACGTCTAAGGGAAATAGAATATGAACTGAGAGCATCAAAAAAACAAATTGCCGTTGCAAGAGGAAATCTTGCGCCTAAGCTGACTTTAGGCGGTGCTGTTGGTTCATATTATTTTAAGGTTTTAAATGTAAGTGATACAATATTTCAAAATTCATATTCAAAGCAGCTCAATGGCAACCTGTCCAAGCAGGTAACACTTTCACTGAACCTGCCTATCTTTAATAATCTGTCTACCTACAGAAGCATTAAGTTGGCCAAAATCAGAAAAAATGACAATGAACTGAAACTGGAGCTTGAGAAAAATAATCTGTATACGGATATAGAAAACGCCTGCCTCAATTACAACAGGGGCAAAGATGAATTTATTGCTGCCACTTCAAATTTCGATTATAACACAAAATCTTTTGAAGGTGTTCAGAAGAAGTTTGAATCGGGACTTGTTGATGTAACAAGTTATTCTGTAGCGAAGACAACATTATTCAAAGCTGAAACTGATGCATTAAGATCAAAACTTCAGCTGCTCATAAGGAAGCTCACAATTCAATTCTACTCTACCGGTGAATATGCTAACCTTATTAAGGAACAATTCTGAAAAATGAAAAGTTGAAGAGATGTAATAATGAAGAATTTATGTTAAAAATCTTTACAGTAACATCTGGCAATCCAGAAACACATTATATAAAAAATTACTAATTATTAATAAATATTTGAAATGGATACTCCTCGAGAAACAATGGATAAAGTAATCCCAAAGAAAAAAGGCCTCCAGAAAAAACATATCGGATACATTGCTATAGGGCTGGCAATTATCGTCCTTATTTATATGGCTTTCTTCGCCGATCGTACCTCAACATATAAGGTTGAAAAAGATAAACTCATTATTGAGACTGTAACTGAAGATCAGTTTAATGACTACATAACAGTACCCGGAACAGTGGAACCAATAAGCACAATTTTTCTTGATGCACAGGAAGGTGGGCGTGTTGAAGAAAAAATTGTCGAAGAAGGATCGATGGTCAAAAAAGGAGAAGTTATCCTGAGACTATCCAATCCTGACTTATATCTGAACATTCTGAACAGTGAGGGTGATCTTGCTTATAAAGAGAATCTATTGAGAAATACACAGATAGCCATGGAGCAGGACAAACTGCAAATAAAGAGAGACCTTGTGACAATAGGCTACGATATTGAACGAAAGGTGCGTAATTTTCACCAGAATGAAATACTGATCAAAGATAATCTTATATCGAAAGAAGAATATATCAGGTCGAAAGAGGATATGGAAATGGCTATCCAGTCGAAAAAACTTTATATCGAACGTGAAACTCAGGATTCCATTTTCCGTTCAGTAAACGTTGAGACAATGAAAAACGACCTCATAAATATGAGGAAAAACCTGGCCCTTGTTAAAGACAGAGTAAAAAACCTCAATGTAACTGCCCCGGTAGACGGTCAGCTTGGACTGTTAACACCTGAGATCGGGCAAAATATCAACAGAGGGGAAAACATGGGTCAGATTAATGTGCTTACATCATATAAAGTAACTGCACAGATTGACGAACATTATATCGACAGGGTCAGAACACAACTTAATGCAACACTTGACAGACAAGGCAGTAAATTTGATCTTACTGTAAGAAGAGTTTTCCCTGAAGTGCGGAATGGTACATTCAAAATTGAAATGATTTTCCGTGATAGCATGCCAGATAATATCAGGACAGGCCAAACCTATTATATAAGTCTGCAGCTTGGTCAGCCAAAAAGATCAGTTCTTGTACCTATCGGAGGATTCTTCCAGGAAACCGGTGGTCAGTGGATATTTGTTCTCGATCCTACTGAATCATTCGCTACAAAACGCAATATTTCAATTGGAAGAAAAAATCCTAAATATTACGAAGTGCTTGAAGGTCTTAAACCAGGTGAGAAGGTTATAGTATCAGGATATGAAACCTTCGGGAAAAACGAAAAACTCATTCTAAAAAAATCAAAATAACTATTAATAAATAAAGTCATGATTAAAACTAATGATTTAACAAAGATCTTCAGAACTGAAGAAGTTGAAACAACTGCACTTAATAAAGTTACTCTCAATGTAAAGGAGGGAGAATATGTAGCAGTGATGGGCCCTTCGGGATGTGGTAAATCCACTCTCCTGAACATCCTTGGGTTACTCGATAACCCTTCATCAGGAAGTTATGTTTTTAATGGAACTGAGGTTGCTAACCTGAAGGAACGCGACAGGACAATTTTCCGAAAAGGGAATATTGGTTTTGTTTTCCAGAGCTTTAACCTGATTGATGAACTTAATGTTTATGAAAACGTAGAGTTGCCTCTGATATACCTTAAAATGAAAACCAGTGACCGTAAGAAAAGTGTTGAGGATGTTCTTGAAAGAATGAAAATTGGGCACCGCGCCAAGCATTTTCCGCAACAGCTTTCAGGTGGACAACAACAAAGAGTCGCTATTGCAAGAGCAGTGGTAGCAAACCCGAAACTTATACTTGCCGATGAACCTACAGGTAACCTCGATTCTAAAAATGGTATTGAAGTTATAAATCTTCTTACCGAACTTAACAAGGAAGGAACAACCATCATAATGGTAACCCACTCCGACAGAGACGCCGGCTATGCCCACAGAGTTGTTAACTTATTCGACGGACAGATAGTAACTGAAAAATAGTAACTATAACAATCCTGTAAAAACATAAGGTAGGGACGTTGCACACAACGTCCCTACCTTTTTTTATATTAACCATGTTGTAGGGACGTTGCATGCAACGTCCCTACAACTGTCTAAAAATTTGAACGGATTTGTGTGATTTATTTACAAATGACCCCTTTTCTAAAGGAGTATATCAGTATATATGACTGATTATGTGTAATATAGCCTAATTGGCATGTGCTTTGAGATTTTTTTAAAGCATCAATACCTAAAATTAGCCCTATGATAAATTTACTATTCCGTAACGGCTTCAGGTCTTTAGTTAAACAGATGCCTTATTCATTTGTAAACATTCTGGGTCTGACAATTGGTGTAGCTTCAGTTCTTTTGATATTAATCTGGATTTCTGTGGAAACCAGTTATGATAAGTTTCATAATGACCGGGACAGATTGTTTAGAGTTGCAATGATTATGAAAACTCCCAACAAAGATTTTAACCTAGGATCAATATACGATCCTGCAGGTCCGGAATATAAAAGTGAGTTCCCTGTAATAGAAGATATGGTAAGGTTAGATCCTAAAAATGAATCGGCCAGTTATAATAATAAATTTACGCAGCTTTCTGTTCTATATACTGATAAATCATTTTTTGATCTTTTTTCGTTCGATTTAATAAAAGGTGATAAACAAACATGCCTTGAATCGCCTAATAGTATTGTACTTACACAGAAAGCCGTAAGAAAAATCTTTGGCTCAGAAGATCCTATGGGAAAAGGTATTCTCATCTCAGGCAATACATACATAATAACTGCCGTGGCAAAAGATCCTCCCGTAAATACAGCTTTGAAATTCGAATGCCTGCTACCTCTTTCTGTCGATGAGAAACGATCGCATGTCGGATGGGATGGAGGACTGACATGTTATACATTTATAAGGCTAACTAAAGGTGCAGATCCCTCAAGTCTGGAAAAGCAGATTTTCGATTATATGGAAGGTGTTATCAATAAAGAATACAGACCAATAGGATATCTTGTGACCCCATATCTCCAAAAAATCAGTGACATACACCTTCATTCAGATACTATAGAAGATATTGGTACCAAGGGCAGCATAGGATGGATTTACTTGTTTTCAGGTATTGGACTACTTATATTGTTGATTGCCTGTTTCAACTTCGTAAACATTAGCACAGCTCTTTCCTTCAGAAGAGTAAAAGAGGTTTCTGTAAAAAAAATCTTCGGGTCAGACAGAAAGAATATAATTCTGTTTTTCTTTGTTGAATCATCAATTGCCATTTTAATTTCTCTTGCACTGGCCTTTTTGTTAGTTAAAATGTTACTTCCTATAGTGTCAGGAACAATGGGTGAAGATCTGACACTAACAACAATAAGGCTATCTCAATGGATACTGATATATATTATACTCTTTTTTTTCTGTACCATTTTTGCAAGCTTTTACGGCTCTTTTTATCTCTCTTCAATAAGTCCATTGACATTGCTTAACAGTACAAACCAGGGGAAAAGGAAACAATCTTCACGCAACATCCTGGTAACATGTCAGTATACAATCTCCATTGGGCTCATTATCTGTTGTCTTGTGATTTATTCGCAAATGCAGTTCGTTAAAAAAAGCGATAAGGGGTTTAATGAAAAAAACTTACTGTTAATCGGCCTAAATTCAAAAACTTCAGCAACACATGAATTGATTGAAAACAAATTTTCTTCGATCCCCGGAGTTACTTCGGTGTCAGTATCAGCTGGGGGAATTCCGGGTATAGCATTTACTTCGAATGGATATATGCCTGAAGGACTTGACAAACCCATCATGGCAAATGCAGTTTACATTGATGAAAACTATCTGAAAACAATGGGAATCACTCTGATAGCCGGCCGTAACTTCCGAAATATCAAAGAAGATGAAAACAAAGTAATCATCAACCAGACTTTTGTCAAATACCTGGGATGGACTAATCCGGTAGGTAAATTTATCTCACGAAATGTCAAATATGAAGTAATCGGTGTGGTGAAAGATTTCAACACCTCTTCGCTTCATAATCAAATCCAGCCAATCTTTATTACCACAGTTAATGAATTACAACAATTTGACTATGTTATTCTTAAATTTCAGCCTGTGAATATTCCTGATATTCTCAAGAGTACGGAGAGAATAATAAAGGAGATTGACCCCACAACTCCGTTCGATTATATGTTCCTGAAGGATTCATTATATTCCTCTTATGCTTCTGAGATGAAACTTAACCTTCTATTCCTTGTACTGTCGGTTATTGCAATATTCATATCGAGCCTTGGATTATTCGGGTTGGCAACATTTGCCACACAAAGCAGGATGAAGGAGATCAGTATCAGGAAAATAAATGGAGCGACCATAACCGAAGTGTTCCGTAAATTCAATATTGATTTGTTGAAATGGATCCTTATATCATTCATTATTGCCACTCCGATAGGCTTATTTGCAATGCATATCTGGCTTAATAATTTTGCCTATAAAACCTCTGTTAGTCTGTTGATCCCGGTTTTATCGGGAATGTTTACCCTGGCTATCGGACTAATGACGGTAAGCTGGGCTGCCAATAAAGCTGCAAGAACCAATCCTGCGGAGACACTGCGTAAAGAATGAGGTAAAGCCAGTAAAGACTTTTAAATATAAGTTTCAAAACCCACTACAATGTTATTTATATACTATGTCTAAAACAAGATTATGTTAAAGAATACTTATTTTCTGAAATGATATTGAAGTAAATTCTGAATTATGGAACGTAGAAACCCAAAACTTAATAAAAAGAAATTATGTTCATCAACTATTTCAAAAATGCAATCAGGATTATATTTTCCCAAAGATTCTACTCATTTATAAATATTATAGGTCTATCAATTGGTATTACAGCCTGCATTCTTGTTATACTTTTTGTCAAACATGATTTAAGCTATGACGGCTACAACAAAAATGCTGAGAATATTTACCGTATTGAATTCAGTTTTCCTCAGGAAGGTGTAGTCAACCATATGGCTCAATCACCGGCTTTGTTAGGCCCTACTCTAAAAAATGAATACCCTGAGATTAAGAAACTTTCCCGGATTTATTTTTCAGAACGCAGTCTGGTCAAAGCCGGAGATAAAAGTAATTATGAAAACAGGATTTCATTTGCTGATTCTGCCTTCTTCGAGATTTTTTCCTATCAGGTTATTGCCGGCGATGTAACTCAGTTTCTTAAAAAACCTAACAGCATAATAATAACCGAATCAACTGCTAAAAAATACTTTGGAAAAGAAAACCCGCTTGGCAAGATTATCGAGATAAATAAACAGTATAGTTTTGAAGTAACGGGAGAAATTAGAGATGTGCCTGTTAACTCCCATTTCAAATTTGATTTCATAGCGCCCTATTCTTCGCTTGATAAACAACCGGTTGCTCAGTATTTCCCTCAATGGGGCGCTACTTTCGGATCATATACTTATATGCTTGTAGATAAAGGATTTAATTTAAAAGATTTCATAAAGAAAACAGAGAATTTTTTTTCAACACACACAGATATAAAAGAACGTGGATGGAAAGTTGTTTTCCGTCCTTTATTGGATATCCATCTTAATTCTCATTCAGGTGATGAAATAGAAGAAAACAGTTCAATGCCGAGGATAATTATTATCAGTTCAATTGCTCTGTTTATCTTACTGCTGGCATGTATCAACTTTGTGAATCTTTCTACAGCAAGGTCATCAAAACGAGCAATAGAAATCGGAATGCGGAAAACAATTGGCGGCTCCAGATTTCAACTTATTCAACAATTTCTTGGTGAATCTGTCTTGTTTTCAATCGCTTCGTTAATAATCTCCTTAATAACTGTCAAACTCATTATGCCCTATTTTTCATTACTGGTTGGAACTGAAATAGGATTTGATTATGACAGTGATTGGTCAATCATGTTATTAATTGTTGCAGGTGTTCTTTTTGTTGGTGTTCTGGCAGGACTATACCCGGCTTTGTTTATTTCGTCTTACCAGCCGGCCAAGGTTATTAAAGGAGTTAATTCTTCAAATAGTGGAAAGAGCATGGCATCAAATCTTAGAAAAGGTTTAGTTATACTTCAGTTTTCTATTTCAATTATCCTTATCATCGGAACATTAATTGTAAATCTCCAACTAAGATATTTAAGAAACTATAATATGGGCTTTGAAAAGGAGAATATGATAGTTCTGCCCGCTTATGGAAAAACTGGTAACAATTATAAAACAATAAAAAATGAATTGAGAAGTATTCCCGGGGTATTAAGTGCAACCGCAGGCAGAGGAGCACCAACCAGCAGCAACAACATAGGCACTGAGTGCAGACCTAATGGAAATAGTAACAATATTGGAGCTTTCGGTATTGAGGTTAATTCTGTGGACTATGATTATATGAATCATTTCGGAGTAAAACTGATTGCCGGACGATATTTTTCTGAAGATTTTCCCGGTGATTTTCCAAATACTATGGTAATCAACGAAAAAATGGTCAGGAGTCTTGGTTTTAAAAATCCACAGGATGTAATTGGAAAGTCTTATTCTATTCAATTGAATGAATACAAGCCGGTGATTATTGGAGTAGTAAAGGATTTTAATTCCAGCTCTCTTCACAATGAAATAACTTCCCAGGTATTTATGACCAACCCTAACTGGTTTAAGGAATTTATAGTTAAAGTAAAGTCGGCAAATATGCCATCAACCATCAATAGTTTGAAAGAGGTATGGGCAAAGTTTTTTCCGCAATATCCATTTGAATATAGTTTCCTGGATGAATCAATTGACAAGATGTACAAATCTGAAGAACGATATTCAAAAGTGATCTCAACATTTTCTGTTGTTGCATTATTCATCGCATGTCTTGGTTTATTAGGTTTGGCATCATTTGTAACTGAACAGCGTAAAAAAGAAATTGGTATCAGGAAAGTGCAAGGCGCTTCAATAAAAAGTATTGTTCAACTTGTTTCAGGTGAGTTTATGTATCTTGTATTAGCAGCAAATTTGATAGCCTGGCCGGTAGCCTATTTCTTTATGAAAAAATGGCTGATAAGTTTTGCCTATAGAATTGATATAAGTATATGGATCTTTATTTACTCGGGGTTGCTAACATTTATATTTGCACTGCTTACCGTAAGCTATCAGGCCATAAAGGCTGCACTTGCCAATCCGGTAAAAAGTATAGAATAAACATTACCCAAATT